>ERZ1370068.3989-contig-3086_pt1 | contig 42080 bp, 40 predicted proteins | sample MGYA00561227_ERZ1370068 | MGnify/ENA primary metagenome ERZ1370068 (study PRJEB38410, sample SAMEA6850437) | metagenome | study: Metagenomic assessment of the ecological functions of the soil: analysis of the soil microbiota associated with the... | reverse complement strand
TGTACTTCGTTCAGTTACGTACTGCTAGTCCTATGATGGCGGGGGTGACGTCCGCCGTGCCCGCAGCGCTCCGACCGAATCCTTGCCGAACTCGAGGAATCGAACCGACTGCTCGTCCAGCAGGTCTTCAAGCCGATCGCGAACGAGTACCGGATCAGCATCCCAGCTCCGGGCTCGACCGAGGAGGGGCGGCCGCTCCTCTACGTCGAAGCAGAAGAAGATGAAGATCAAAGGAGGACATCCGCTTCCGCGTCTGCGCCGGACGTCGAGGAGCACCTGTTCATGATCAAGTCGAAGTCGGTCTTCGAGTTCCGGGGCCGCCACGAGGTGCTCGACGCCGACGGCGCAGTGATCGGGATGCTCGAAGAGGACTTCGGCAGGTCGCTCCTGCGCAGCCACTGGCACGTCCGCGACGCCGCCGGGACCGAGGCGCTCGAGGCGCACGAGGCGAGCTGGATCATCGCGTTGCTCCGCCGGTTTCGCTGACCTCGGCCCGGACTCTGTTCGATCCTGCTGACGTGGCTGCCGTTCCAGCTTCACGCTACGCCGCGAGGCGAGCAGCAGGTCGGTACGTACAAGCGCGTGCTCGGGAAGTTCCGCGACCGCTACATCCTCGAGCTCCGGACCAGAGCCAGAGATGTCGACCGGCGGCTGATCGTCGCACGTTCGCAATCGGTCTGGACGCACTGCAGGACCGCGAGTCGACCTCGATCCTTCCCGCTGCTTACCTCGAGCGGGAGGTCGATCTCGACCGCGAGTTGCTAACGCCTTGCCAGGCTCCGAGAGCAGCTTGGCCCCAGCCTCGCGCTCTCCGGCTCAGCTCTCAACGCAGACGGCGCGAGTACGCTTTCAGCAGCGACACGCGCCCTCGTCGATGTAGCAACCGAACCACGCAACGCTGCCCATCGAGCTTCGCCGGCTCATAAGCCGCGTACAACAGAACAGTTCCAGCGCTTCTTCGAGGCTGAGCCCGATCTCTCGCGCAGTCGCCTCAGCGATCACGACGTTGCCGCGCTTCGATCGCGCGTTGAAGATCGCTCTCGGATGCCCCCTGCGCTGTCACGGCCCTCCCGGTGGGGCCCGGACGGCCGCGTCAGCCTAGCGAAGCACCGCCGACTATCACGGAACCGCGTTACCTATGCTGGCTGGTGAACTGGCACCGCCGCGGTCGCACTGCCTGTAGGCTGCCGCGCAGCCACCGTCCGGTGGTGCTGGGCAGGGAGGAAGGTTCACTAGATGAAGATGCCGCGGTTTCGATTGCTGTGCTGCGCCGGCGTAACCGCGGCCGCTGGTCATGACAACCTTGCCGTCGCTCGCGACCCAGCAAGCAGCAACGCGACGGCGTGCACGGGCACCCTGGTGCCCGGCACCTACAAGCAGAGTGGTCGTTCCGCGCAGGGAGCGTCGTGTCTCCACGTTGGTCGCGGGGCCTGTCGCTGATCAAAGGGCGGCGATGTAACCGTCGGAAGCGAGGCGCGACGTTCGTCCTCGGCAGCCAGGAGCCCGGTCCACTCGGCACGATCTCGGGTGGCGATCCGTTCGCAGGACGCGGCCTCGGTGGCAGATTCACTTCGGCACGATCGACGGAGGCGTCAACCTGTCCGGGTGGCGCCGGGGCCGTTCGAGGGGGCCGTTCGGCGCGCTCGCATTGCGATTACGATCGGGGAACAGCGTGATCAACGGCTCCGTCAACATCGCGGGCTATGACGGCTTCTGGCAGGGGGTTCTTCCGCAACACCGTCAACGGCACCGTGAACTTCAAAGCAACAACACGGTGGTCGACACCGACGGGAAGCGAGTTTCAGACGAACACGATCCACGGCAGCCTGAACTGCTCGGGGAACGCTCCGTGGCGTCGCCTGCCAGCAGAGGCGACTCCGAAGGAAGCCCGAACGGCGAGGCGAGGCGGCCGCAGGCAAGGACGAGGACGCTGCGTAGGGGTACAGATCGTCTCCGGGTAAATCAGGTGACGAATACGCGGGAGGAGTGGTCATGCACCCTCGCGCAGCCTCCCGCTGTGCCGCGGGTCAGTGCTGAGCGGCGGCTCGCCCGCTCCCCATCGGAAGGAAGGCTCCCGGCGGCTGCGTAGCGCCGCCCCACCACCTCAACGGCCCCGGTGCTCGGCATCCTGGAGCGCCGGCCGGACGAGCGCGCTTCCCCCGCAATCGCCGGCCCGATCATCACACTTCGCGTCCAGTCCGTCCCTGCCCTGGTCGCTCTTTCAGCCATGTGGCCGCCAGCAACCCGTGTGCCGAAGCCGGCGCGTTCAGCGTTGGTAGAGACCGATGTGGTTTCCACTCGGGTCGGTGACCTCCGCAGTTCTCGGCATGCCTTCGACGTCTCGCGGCCCGGAGACGTCGCCCGCTCCAGCGGCCGAAGCGCGCTCATATGCTCGATCGAGGTCGTCGACGAAGAAGCCGATGTCTGCCATCCCAGCGCGATCGGGGTTCGGCCACAGCGCCATGAGGAACCAACCCGGCGTGTTCCATTCCCCGAACGTCGCATTGAGATGGACAGGGCCGTCGCCATGGCGTTCCTCGGCGAACTCGACGTTCAGCGTCTCCTCGTAGAAACGTCGTGCCGGCTCGAGATCGTTGACGGCGATGTTGATCATCACGATGCGGCTCCCCTGATCGGGCACGGTACTCCCTTCGGCGGAATCAAGCGATCATGGCATGGTGCAGCCAGGCAAACAGCAGAAACCGGCTCAATTTGGGGGTGTAGGGCAGGTCAGGTCGCGAGACTCGACGTCGAGTGCAGGCCCGACCGCGGAGTCAGGCACTACGCCGGCCGACGAACCCCCGCGTCACCGCCGAGGCCGGTCATGACGCTACGCGTCCAGCCCGTCCGTGACTAGTCGCTCTGTCGGCCATGGCCGCGAGCATCCCGTACGCGCTCGTCGTGCGACGGCCCGCCGAGCGTTGTGAGACACGACGCCGCCATCGTCGCCTCCTCGATTGTCTGAGCGACGTCAGATCTCGTCGAGGTGGGTGCCGACGGGTTCAGGCGTCAGCTGACCCGCCTGGATGCTCTCGGTCAGCTTCTTGACGGAGCTACCTCGCCGGAATCGCTTGGTCACGGTCGCTCCAGGCGATGATCGACTGGCGGTCCGAGCGTGTCCGCGGAAACCGTCACGCGGAAGCTGGAGGAGACGAACCCGACGAGCCAGACCAAGGACGAGCGGGATGAGGATCTCAGGATCCGGCTCCCGTCGGCCCTGAGCACCACGACGAACAGCATCACCATGATCGCCGTCACGACCACGTGCGCCCAGAAGAACGCGGTCTGGCGCGACTCCTTCCAGGAGCGGTCGCGTACGCGCGGTCGAGATGACCCACCTGCGGCCGTCCGGGAGACGACACCTGCACCGAGTTCATGGCCGATCACCGGCACGGTTGGCACTGCATGCGTGTTCTCTCGGGCCCTAAGCGTCGTCGGTGGAGCCATTGGGCTCCTTTCGGGGTCGACGGACGGAGGGGAGGCGGCTGGTCGAGCCGCCTCCCGTGAGCTGTAGACCGCCGTGCTCGTTACGCTTTCGTCGTCTTGCCCTCGATCGCGGCCTTGCCGTTACCGATCGCGGCCTTGCCGTTGCCGATCTGGATCCGGTGCGGCATCTCGACCTCAGGCTTCTTGACGTGGACTTCGAGCTCGCCGTTGTCGTAGCGAGCCGAGATCTGATCCTCGGACACGCCCTGCGGCAGCCCGATCGCCCGCGAGAAGCCTCCATACCGGCGCTCGAACCGGTACAGCCGGTCGGCCGAGACTTCCTGTGAGCGCTCGCGCTCGGCGCTGACGGTCAGGACACCGTGATCGAACTCGATCGAGACCGTGTCCTTCGGGATGCCGGGCAGATCGAACGCGTAGACGATCTCGTCGTCTGTCTCCCAGACATCCATCGCTGGAGCCCATACGCCCGCTGTCGTAGTGCCGGTTCCCCGGCGAACAGGGTCAGGAAGCGGGCCATCTCGCCTTGTAGAGCGGTCGCCTCACGGTAGGGATCAAAGCGAACCAGAGTGGTCATGGTGTACTCCTCTCAGAAGCAGGCAGCACCCGGAGGCGATTGCCTCCAACGGGCTGGCTCAGCAGAATGCTGAGACGCGATTCATCGAGGAAGAAGAAGCTGGCGGCTCGACGGCTGAATCTGATGCCGTCAGCGCGACTGGCTCGGCGTTTCGAATGTGAATTTTAGCACAAACCCCTTGAACAAGCTGTGGCGTGTCTGCATCGACCTCCGGAAGTTGCGGCGCGAGAAAATCCAGCCGTCGCTGCCCGGCGCCAGTGAGGTAAGGCCCGGCGCGGGGTCGAACTCTCGCCGGCCGGTCGAGCGCTTCCCGCAATCGTCGGGCCACTCAAGACGCCAAGTCAGCCGACGTCTTCGATGATCTCGACCAGGCTCGTCGACGCGATAACCCTGCCGGCGGGCGAACTCGACGAGGCTCTCGTGCTCGCTGGACAACGGCGCCGCGCTCAGGCGTCCCGGCGACGGAGATGCCTGACGCGCGTCGGAACTCGACAGTCCCCTCGTCGCGGAGCAGTCGCAGCGCCCGGAGGACGGTGTTGGTGTTGACTACGCGGAACAGTGGTTCGACGGCCATCCCGCCGCGGGTGGGGCCGAACACAGTCGCCGAGTACCGGGCCGTCCACCGGCGGCTCGTCAGGCGATTCGGGCCGATACGGCCCGTCGGCTCCGGCCGCGGCACGTCGCCGCGTTCGTCCAGACGGAGATCGAGGAAGAAGCGAGGCGCCGGCGTCGATCTCCCGGGACAGCTGCTGTGCTGCACGCTGTTCAAGACGGCGCTGCGCGAGAATTTCGTCGATCAGAGCCCCCGCGGCCAGCGCGGAACGGCCGAAGGTCATCCCGAAGCGGTGGAGGATCCTGCAGCCCGCCGGGTCGCCCGCGTCGCGAAGGCGTTCACGGAGACCAAGCCCGCGCGGTGTTCCTGACGCTGATCCTGACCGGGCTACGCCGGCACGGGTACGCAGGCGCTTCGCTGGCGTGACGTCGACCTGCTCCAGGGCGTGCTTCGCGTCAGGCGGTCGAAGACGGAGGCGGGAGAGTGATCGCGCTCTCGCCGATGCTCCGCAGTGCTCTCCAGCCAGTACCGGGTGACGTCTACCGTGGCGACGACGAGTTCCTGTTCTGCCACCCCGACCGCGGCACGATCTACCGGGCGGAGACGTTCGAACCGCTCTTCCGCCGCACTGGCCGAGGCCGGGATCCAGGCACGTCCGGGCGTTCCACGACCTGCGGCACGCGAGCCTGACGAACAGGGCAGCCGCGGGCGAGAGTCTCCATCGCCCTGATGACGAGGGCCGGACACACGAACATGAGCACCACGAAGCGGTATCTGCACCTCGCCGGGACCGTGTTCGCGACGAGGCCGAGCGGCTAGAACAGCGGCTTCTCGGCGGCGGATTTTCTGCACCCGGTTTCTACCCGCACAGGGGCACCTGAGCCGACTTCACCGATCCGGCACGCATCAGAACGCCGCCTCAGACACGCCGACCGGCTCTGGGCCAACCAGCTGTTCCTAAAGTTCTCCGCAGCTGAGACCTGGCGATCACGCGGCCGGGCGGACAGCGGTCTGTGAGCTCGTGGGGTGGAGACGCAGCCGCTGAGAGCGAGATCCTTCCGTACAGCGGGATGGACGCTGTGTGTGTTGTGGCGGCGAGCGCCCCGAGATGGCTCTCCGGAGCGGCGATCCGTTCTCCGAGACGGTGCGCGCACGAGTGGCATGGCAGACCGGACGATCCCAGCCGGTCGAAGCCCACCTAGAGAAGAAGGAGGCCTCGAGGGGGCCCCCTTCTGATTGTTCAGTCGAGCCGATCCTGGTCGGCGAGCGAGGACTACGGCTTGACGACGCTCTGCAACTCGACGACCTCTTGCTCGATCGCACCGGGGACGTTCGGCACGACGTGCTCGTCGAAGCAGCGGTCGTGCTGGTCAGTCGTCTCCCAGATCGCGGACGCGCAGAAGCCTCGAGTGTCCTCGGGAGCGACGTGGAGGACGAAGCCCGGCTGTTGCTTGACCGAACTCGACCAGCGGCGGCGAAGATCGTCGTAGTTTGCTGTGGTGAATCCATCGACGCAGTCCGGCTGCCCAGAGTGCAGCTGGCAAATGGCACCGCCAGCACCCGCAGACGGTGAAACCGGCGGACCCGTCCGTCCGGGAGGTGAGAAGCACCAGACCGTCCGGGCCGGAGCACCGCCCGTTCCTGGAGTTCGCCGCCTCGTTCGATTCATTATGCATCGTCGGGGCCGAATGCAGAGCTCAGGCACGAAAACGCTCGGCTACACTTCTCCGCCGGTCATGGCCGGTGAGCAGCATTCGTCTGGAGGTGAAGGAGCGCGGCAGCAGCGGCTCGCGCGATCCGGCGCCTGCGCAAGGCGGCATGATCCCGGCGTCCTCTACGGGCGCGGGACAAGCACCCACCGATCTCCGTCGCCGAGCGCGAGCTCGCGGCGCGCTGACAGGCCGGCCGGGCTGCACGCGATCCTCGACGTCGTGCTCGACGGGTCGGAAGACGACGCACTCGTCGATCCTCAAGGACTACCAGGTCGACCCGATCCGCGGGAAGATCGATCACTTCGACCTCCAGGAGGTCAGGCTCGACCAAGACGATCCAGACCACGGTCGTCGTCGAGCTCGTCGGCGAGAGCGTCGGCGCAAGGCCGGCGGCGTGCTCTGCAGGTCGCACGCGAGATCCGCGTCGAGGCGCTGCCGCTGGAGGTGCCCGAGCGGTCTGGGCTCGACGTCAGCGCCATGGAGATCGGCGACTCGCTCCGCCTGTCCGACCTGCAGGTGCGTGAGGCGTCACGCTGCTCGACGATCCCGAGACCGTCGCTTGGCGACCGTGACCGTCCCGACCAAGGTCGAGGAGCCGGAAGGAGGTGCCGAGGGCGAGGAAGGCAGCCGGGGAGGGCGGTGCACCGGAGGGCGAGGCCGCTCCGGAGGGCGAGGGCGAGACGCCTGCCGGGCCGGGCGAGGCCGCCGGCGAAGCCGGCACCGACGAAGAAGGGCTGAGCCGTGCGCGCTCTTCCGTCGGGCGAGCTCGCCTCGACGCTCGATCTGCTCGTTGCCGGGCTCGGCAGCCCCGGCCGCGGTACGCGGCGACGCGCCACAACGCCGGCTGGATGGTGGTCGACGAACTCGCGCGGCGGCGGAGCGGCTCGTGGCGCTCCGAAGTTCTCGGGGCAGCTCGCCGAGATCCGAGCTCGACGGGCGACCGGCTCGCGCTGCTCAAGCCCGGGGCGGCTACATGAACGAGTCGGGACGGTCGATCGCCGCCGCGGCGCTTCTTCAAGGCGCCGGTGCCGAATCGGTGCTCGTCGTGCACGACGACGTCGATCTTCTCCACGAGGGCGGCTCCAGGCGCGGCTCGGAGGCGGGCTCGCCGGCCACAACGGGCTCCGTTCGATCGCCCAGGCGCTCGGCTCGCCAGGACTTCCTGCGGCTCCGCGATCGGCGTGGGCCGCCCCGGCGCCGCGGCGACCGCCGCGGTCGGTGGCCGACGCTACGTGCTCGCGGCGTTCCGAGGCCCGAGACCGACGTCGAGGCTTTGGTCGCGCGGTCTGCCGATGCCGTCGAGACGATCGTGCGTGACGGTCTCGAGGCGGCGCAGCAGCGCTACAACTAGTTGGGCTTGCCCCCATCGCCCAGACCGCGACCACGTAGGCTGGCGATCAGGACCGCGGCGAGCACCGTGCTCGCCTTCAGCAGAGCCAGCGCCGCCGCCTGAGCGACGCGTCACGCGCCGTATACCGACGCCGCCAGGATCAGCGCGACCAGCAGGATGATCCCGCCGCCCTCGGCGGTGATGAAGCCGATGCCGAGCCACGTCGGCTGCAAGTCGTCCGCAGGCTCGTCCCAGACTGCTCCCTTCAGATAGGCCCACTCGGCCCCGACCCGCATGATGATCCAGCCCGGGAGCGCCACCGCGAGACAGGGCCAGCGCCGGCTGGGCGGCGCAGGCCGCCGCCGGTGTCGCTGCCGACCGACGATGCCCGCAGCCCGCGGCCGTCACAGCCCGCCCATCAGGATCATCGCCCCCGGCGACGTGGACGAACAGACCGCGGAGGTCGATAGCCGTGCGATCGACCACCGACAAAGCAAGCACCGTCCACGCTCCCTGGTCTGAAGGTCATGTCGAGGAGTATGAGCACGAACACGAGCATCGGTTCGAGGTGGAGCAGGGCGCCGGTCGGCGCGCCCAGCCTGCGCCAGCACCTCCTGCTGGGCGCCTCGCCGCCGCCCTCCTCGGCGAGCTTCTGGACGTCCGTGTAGTACTTGCCCGTGCGCCCGCCGACCGCGCCGCATCACTGCCCGAGAACGATCGCGGCGATGATCCACCCGTTCCAGATCTCGTACCGGTCGGAGTCGATTGCGAGGATCACGCCCAGGATCGAGGGCGAGCACCGAGCCGCCGCCGATCAGCGGCGTGCCGATCGGGGCGATCCTGAACAGGAGCCGCCTCTGCTCGCAGGCTCTCCATCGCCGCCCGTTGAAGACGAGCACGCTGTAGAGCACTAGCGCCGAGGCGATCGCGAAGGCGGCGAGCAGGTGGAGCGCGAGCATCAGGCGTAGAAGTCCCACGCAGCGTAACCGTAAACGACCGGTCGGCGCGCAGGTGACGACTAAATGCAGCCGTTCGCGATGTCCGCGGGACTAGACTGACACGGCGCGGAACCGCCCGGTTCCCGCCTTTCGCCATGGACCGGCCGGATCGCCCAACCGCACCCATCGCTGCGCGCCGCTCGCGCGTGAGCTGGCGGCATCCGAGCGCCTGCCAGGCGTTCGCGGAGGACCTGCGTGGAGCCGCCGCCCGTGTCCGGAGCCCGGGGCTGCCGCCCCTCCTCGCAGCGCTCCACCTGCACCTCGGCCGCCCGCTGCTGGTGCTGCTCCCCGGAGGACGCGGACGCGCGAGACGCGGCCGAGGCGGCGCGTCCTGGTACCTCGGCGAGGAGCAGGTCGCGCTCTTTCCGAGCCGCGGCGTCGGCTGGGACTCGGGCCTCGAGCCGCCGCCGCATCTCGTCGGCGAGCGGGCGCGCGCGCTCGACGTGCTCGCCGCCGGCGGGCTCGTCTGCGCGTCCGCGGCGGCGCTCGCGGAGGGTCGCCGCCGCCGCGAAGCTCGCCCGGCGCGCGCTCGAGCTGCGCCGTCGGCGACGAGCCGGGGATCGACCAGCCTGGCCGAGCAGCTCGCCCTCGCGGGCTACGAGCGGGTCGGAGCGGGTCGAGGAGCGCGGCCAGTTCGCAGTTCGCGGCGGGATCGTCGACGTCTTCCCGACCACCGGCCGCGAGCCGCTGCGCATCGAGCTGTTCGGCGACGAGGTCGAGGCGATCCGCGCGTTCTCGCCGTTCACGCAGCGGCGCTGCGGCCGGTGGATCGAGCGACGCGTCTATCCGGCCGGCCGAGCGGCGGCTCGACCTCGTCCCGAGCCGACGCTGCCCGGACGACGAGCGACGCCGGGGCACCGGACGACCTCGTGCCGCCGATCGATCGCGACCCGACCTCGTCTGTCAGGCCCGAGGCGGTCGCGCGCGGTATGGGAAGAGGAGTCGCTCGACGCCGTCGCACCTCGGCGACGCGGCGCTGCTCGATCCGTTCCCGCGCGGGCGGAAGCCGTTCGCGTTCGAGGCGCAGCGGCCCGGCGGTGGCCGCCCGCGGGCTCGCCGAGGCCGAGCAGGAGCTTGCCTCGCTTCGTCACGCGCCGGACAGCGCGTCGTGGTGGCGTTCCCCCACCGCGGGCGACGCGCTCCGCACCGCCACCCTGATCCGGCGGCTCGAGGTCGGCGTGGCTGGAAGACGGGCGACGACCTCCCGCGCGGCACGAGGGCTCTATGTTCGCCGTCTCGCCCGCGCGGCGCGGGCTTCGTCGTGGCGCGACCTCGGGCTGCGTCCTGCTGCCGGACACGCAGATCTTCCGCAAGCGGGCACCGCGGGGCGACGCCAGGCTCGGGCGCGCGCTCCAAGTCGTTCGCCGACCTGCGCACCGGGGACTACGTCGTCCACGAGGACCACGGCATCGGGAAGCTGCTCGGCTTCGAGACGAAGGAGGTCGCGGGCGTCACGCGCGACTACCTGTTCCTCGCCTTCCGCGGCGAGGACCGCCTCTACGTGCCGCACGAGCAGATCGGCAAGGTCTCGCGCTACATCGGCCCGACGCCAAGGCGCCCGCCCTCTCGAAGCTCGGCGGCAAGGCATGGCAACTGCTCAAGAGCCGCGCGCGCGAGCATCGGTCAGCGAGCTCGCCGGCGAGCTGCTCGCAGCTCTACGCGCAGCCGCCAGACGTCGCCGGGCGTTCGCCTACGACCGTCGAGCGCGAGTGGCTCGAGCGGCTCGAGAGCCGAGTTCCCGTACCGCGAGACGGAGGACCAGCGCGCGCGCGATCGAGGCGGTCAAGGAGGACCTCGAGGCGCGCGCAGCCCGATGGACCGGCTCGTCTGCGGCGACGTCGGCTTCGGCAAGACCGAGGTCGCGGTCCGCGCGGCGTTCGCGGTCGCGCTCGAACGGCAAGCAGACGCTGATGCTCGTGCCGACGACGGTGCTCGCGCAGCAGCACTGGAACACGTTCCGCGAGCGTTACCGCGACTTCCCGGTCCGCGTCGAGATGGTCTCGCGGTTCCGTAGGCCAGCCGACGCCGAAGCAGGTGCTGACGGACTTCGCCGAGGGAAAGGTCGACGTGTTGATCGGCACGCACCGGGTGCTCTCCCGCGACGTCATCCCGAAGGAACCTGGGCCTCGTGATCGTCGACGAGGAGCAGCGCTTCGGCGTCGCGCAGAAGGAGCTGCTGCGGTCAGCTGCGGCTCGAGGTCGACGTCCTCGCGCTGACGCGCGACGCCGATCCCGCGCACGCTGCACATGTCGCTCTCCGGGCTGCGCGACATCTCCGTGATCGAGACGCCGCCCGAGGGCCGCCGGCCGATCCGCACCCACGTCGGCGAGTACGACGAGGAGCTGGTCAAGCACGGCGCTCGAGCGCGAGCACGGCCGCGAGGGGCCAGTCCTTCTACCTCCACAACCGCGTCGAGACGATCGACGGACGCGGCCGAGAAGCTGCAGGCAGCTCTGCCCCGGGCTCCGCTTGCTCGTCGCGCACGGCCAGATGGGGAGCGCGAGCTCGAGGACAAGATGCTCGCGTTCCTCGCCGGCGACGCCGACGTGCTCGTCTCGACGACCATCATCGAGTCGGGGCTCGACATCCCGCAGGCGAACACGCTGATCGTCGAGCGCGCCGACACGCTCGGGCTCGCCCAGCTCTACCAGATCCGCGGCCGGGTCGGCCGCTCGCGACGTGACCGCGCACGCGTACCTCTTCTATCCGGACGCGGCCGAGCTGACGCCGGAGGCGCGGGCGCGGCTTCGCGACGCTCGCCGACCACACCGAGCTCGGCGCCGGCTTCGCGATCGCGATGCGCGACCTCGAGATCCGCGGCGCCGGCGACCTGCTCGGCGCGGAGCAGTCGGGCACGTCGCCGCGCTCGGCTTCGAGCTGTACGTCGAGATGCTGCACGAGGCGGTCGCCGAGCTGTCCGGGCCAGCGCGCGCGTCGCCGACGCGCCCGGTGCGGGTCGACGCGCGGTCGACGCCTACGTGCCCGGCCGCGTACATCGGCTCCGAGGCGCTGAAGATCGACCTGCACCGCCGGCTCGCGCTCGTCGAGGACGAGGACGAGCTGCGCGAGCTGCGGGCCGGCGACCGAGGACCGCTACGGCCCGCTGCCCGAGCCGGTCGAGAACCTGTTCGCGATCCAGGAGGCGAAGTTGAAGATCGCGCTCGTCGGCGCCGAGTACACCTCGTCTTCCGCGGAGGCAGGATCACGATCGGTCCGCCTCGTGCTCGGCTCGGACGAGCTGCGCGAGCTCCGCGACCGTGCGGCCACCGCCGTCTACGCGAGCGGCCGGCACGAGGTGGCCATGCGCAAGGACGACTTCCGCGAGGCGCTCGAGCTGGTCGACGCGATCGTCGACCGCGCGCGGCATGAGACGGGTCGCGCCGCTCGCCGCCCTGCTCGTCGTGGCGGCGGCCGCTGCGGGCACGATCGTGCGACGGTCCCGCCAGGAGCGATCGCAGTCGTCAGCGACCGGCCGTGTCGCGCAACGCACTCGACGCACAGATCGCCCAGTCGCGCCGGGCCCATGCCGCTCGTGGGCAGGCGTTCCCGAAGCTCGGAACGGACGCGTACCGGCGGCTTCCGGACGACGCCGTCCGCGCTGCTCGTCGACCGGACGCGACTGAGCTCGCGGCGCAGAAGGTCAGGATCGTGATCCGTCCCGCCCAGGTCGACGCCCGGCTCCGCCGGTTCAAGCGAACGGCGTTCGGCGGCAGCGAGGCCCGCTACCGTGCCCGGCTCCGCGCAATCGGCATGACCGACGCGGATGTGCGTCGCGCGACCCGCGACGAGCTGCTCGTCGCCGCGCTCCAGAGGGCAATCCGTCGGCGCTCGAGAAACTCTTACCCGTTTCTTATGCAACAGGCTTCGCTCCCGGCGGCCAACGGCTGAAGGCCGCTGCTACCCTGGCGGCGGCTCCATGCGCCTGCCTTTTGGTCCACCTCGTGCTCTCGCTGACGCTGCTCGCAGCCGCATGCGGCAGCCAACGACAACAGCAGCGGCGGCACCGCATCCGGCGACGACGCCGCTGTGGTCAACGGCGATCACATCACCCAGGCGACGCTCGACCGGCGCCTGAACGAGGCCGCGATGCAGCTACAGACGCTCCAGAAAAGCGCCTTCCCAAGGCGGGGACGACCGAGTACCAGCAGATCCGGACACAGATCCTCCAGAGCCTCGTCCAGCGCGCCCAGCTGGCTCAGAAGGCGCCGAGCCTCGACGTGATCGGTGACCGACAAGCAGGTCGACGCGCAGCTGAGACCTGAAGAAGCCAGTACTTCGGCGGGAGCGAGACGAGAAGTGTACAGGACGGAGCTGAAGAAGCAGTGCGTGACCGACGCCGAGGTGCGTGACGACCTCCGGTCGAACCTGCTCTCGAATGCGATCTTCAAGAAGGTGCACCACCAACGCGACCGTCTCGCCCACCGACGTGCAACGGCGTACTACGACGCGCACCGCCAGGTCTACACGACGCCGCAGACGCGCGTCGTCAGCCACATCCTCGTGAAGAACAAGGCGCTCGCCGACAAGCTCGACGGCGCAGCTGCAGGAGGGGCCGAGCTTCGCCTCGCTGGCGAAGAAGTACTCGATCGACCCTGGATCAAGGCCGCCAGGGCGGACGAGCTCACGATCACCCGCGGCCAGACGGTCGCGCCGTTCGACCGGGCCGCCTTCGCGCCCGAGACCGGCGCAGTCTGTCAGAGCCGGTGCACACCCAGTACGGCTGGCACATCATCCACGCGGACAAGCGCGGCCACGCCGCACCACTCGCACGCCGTTCGCGCAGGGTGAAGGAGTCGATCAAGCAGCAGCTGCTCCAGCAGAAGCGCAACACGGCGCCTCACAGACCTGGCTCGACCGGGCTGAAGAAGGAGTACGACGGCGAAGATCTCGTACGCCGACCGGTCTCGCGCCGCCGGCGACCTCAACGTCGGCAGACGACCACGGCTGACCCGGCAGGTTGCCCGGCAACCTGCAGAGAGCCGCTCTCGATCTCCAGGAGCTGACCGAGCGCCTGCGGCGCGACTGTCCCTGGGACCGCGGAGCAGACCGCGCGGACGATCGTGCCGCACACGGTCGAGGAGGCGTACGAGGTCGCGGACGCCGCGCTTCGCCGGCGACGACGCCGAAGCTCCTCGACGAGCTCGGCGACCTCCTCTTCCAGGTCTACTTCCTGCGCTTGCTCCTGCTCGAGAGCAGGCCAAGGAGATCTCGCGCAGGTCGCGCGCAACGATCCACGATGAAGCTCGTCCGGCGGCACCCGCACGTCTTCGGAGAGACGTCGACCTGTCACACCGCGGCGCCGTGCAAGGCAGCGCTGGGACTGCATCAAGCGCGAGCAGGAGGGGCGCGAGGGCGTGTTCCACGACGTCCCGGAGCGCTGCCCGCGCTGCTGCACGCGCGCAAGGTGCAGCGGCGCGCGGCGGCGGTCGGGTTCGAGTACCCGGACGTCGACGGCGCGCTCGCCGACCTCGAGGACGAGCTGCGCCGAGCTGAAGGCGGAGCTCGGCGGTGGATCCCCGGAGCGCCGCGCCGCCGAGCTCGGCGACCTGCTCTTCGCCTGCGTCAACGTCGCGCGGCAGCCTCGACGCCGATCCGGAGCTCGAGCTGCGCCGCGCATCACTGGCGCTTCGTCGCGCGCGTCGAGGATGCCGAGGGGCCTCGCCGCCAGCCGCGGACGGACGTGGAGCGGACGCTCGAGCTCGCCGATCAGGATCGACTACTTCGACCTCGCCAAGGAGACCGAATGAGCCGCTATCGCCGACGTCCAGGCCCGCCAGATCTTCGACTCGCGCGGCAATCCGACCGTCGAGGTCGACGTGCGCCTCGAGTCCGGCGCGCGTCGGCCGCGCTGCCGTCGCCGTCCGGCGCCTCGACCGGCGTGCACGAGGCCGGTCGAGCTGCGCGACGGCGGCGAGGCGTACGGCGGCAAGGGCGTGACGAAGGCGGTCGCGAACGTCGAGCGGCGAGATCGCCGCGGCGGTCGCGCGGGCGCGACGCAGCCGACCAGGCCGGGCTCGACCGGGCGCTGATCGAGCTGGACGGGACCGCCGAACAAGGGTCGGCTCGGCGCGAACGCGCATCCTCGGCGTGCTCGCTGGCGTCGGCGAAGGCGGCGGCGGCCGAGGCGGGCGTCTCGCTCTTCCGCTATCTCGGCGGCGACGACGCGCAGGTCGCTGCCGGTGCCGATGATGAACGTCATCAACGGCGGCGCGCACGCGGACAACTCGATCGACCTCCAGGAGTTCATGGTCGTCCCGGCCGGCGCGGACTCGCTTCGCCGATGCGCTGCGGATCGGCGCGGAGGTCGTACCACGCGCTCAAGCAGGTGTCTGCACGACCGCGGGCTCTCGACCGGCGTCGGCGACGAGGGCGGCTTCGCGCCCGATCTCGAGCTCGAGCGAGGCGGCGATCGAGGCGATCCTCGAGGCGGCGGAGCGGGCGGGCCACCGCGAGCGGGTCGCGATCGCCCTCGACCCGGCGTCGAGCGAGTTCTTCGCCGAGCGGCGTGCTACTGGCTTCGAGGGCCGCGAGGCCGACGGCTGCGGCCATGGCCGACTTCTACGCGGGACTCGCCGAGCGGTATCCGGTCGTCTCGATCGAGGACGGCATGGCCGAGGACGACTGGGACGGCTGGCAGGCGCTGACCGAGCGGCTCGGCGAACGCGTGCAGCTCGTCGGCGACGACCTGTTCGTCACGAACGCCGAGCGGCTCGCAGCGCGGGCATCGAGCGAGGGCGTCGCGCAACGCGATCCTCGATCAAGGTGAACCAGATCGGCACGCTGACCGAGACGCTCGAGGCGATCGCGCTCGCGCGTCGAGACGGCTACACGCGCGGTGATGTCGCACCGGCTCGGGCGAGACCGAGGACGCGACGATCGCCGACCTCGCGGTCGCCACCGGCGCGGGCCAGATCAAGACCGGCGCCGCCGTCGCGCAGCCGACCGCGTCGCGAAGTACAACCAGCTGCTCCGCATCGAGGAGCAGCTGGGCGCGCGCGCCGAGTACCCGGGCTGGACGCCTTCTCCAGCGCGCGCAGCTAGCGCTCAGGGGGCGCCGCCAACCCCCGCCGCACGAAGATCCTCGCGACGCTCGGGCCGGCCAGCGGCTCGCGCCGGAGCAGCTCGCCGAGCTCGTCGCGGCCGGGCATGGACGGCGCCCGGCTGAACTTCTCGCACGGCTACCGCCCGAGCAGCACCGCACCACACGCCGCGGCGGCGCGGTGGCCGCCGCCGGAGGCCGGCCGGCCTCTCGCGCTCGTCGCCGACCTGCAGGGGCCGAAGCTCCGCCTCGGCGACCTGCCTACGTCCAGGACGCTCGAGCGCGGCGAGGAGGTCGTCATCGCCGCCGAGGGATCGTCGAGCGACGGCGACCTGCCGATCTCGCCGGCGGTGATCGGCGAGGTGCTCGCGGCCGGGCAACGACGTCCTGATCGACGACGGCCTCGTCCGGCTGCGCGTCGAGGAGGTCGAGGACGGGCCGGGCCCGCTGCGCGGTCGTCGTCGGCGGCGTCGGTCAGCTCGCACAAGGGCGTCAACCTGCCCGGCGTCCCGCTGCCGATTCCGTCGCTGACGCCGAAGGACATCGGCGACCTCGAGCTCGCGCTCGCGCTCGGGCGTCGACTACGTCGCGCTTGTCGTTCGTCCGCTCGGCCGCCGACGTCCGCGACCTGCGCACGCTGATCGAGCAGGCGCGGCTCGCACGCGCGAGGTGATCGCGAAGATCGAGAAGGCCGAGGCGGTCGACGCGCTCGACGACGATCCTCGCCGAGACGGACGCGATCATGGTCGCGCGCGGCGACCTCGGCGTCGAGATCGGGCCCGCGATCGGTGCCGCTGCTGCAGAAGCGGATCATCCTGCGCGCGCTCGAGCGCCGGGAAGCCGGTGATCACCGCGACGCAGATGCTCGAGTCGATGATCGAGCACGCCGAGCCGACGCGGGCCGAGGCGAGCGACGTCGCGAACGCCGTTCTCGACGGCTCGTCCGGCGCTGATGCTCTCCGGCGAGACCGCGGTCGGGGCCTACCCGGTCGAGGCGGTCGCGTACATGGACCGGATCGCGCGCGCGGTCGAGCCGAGCCTCGGCTACCGCCACGAGATGCCCGAGCCGGCAGAGGAGCCGGGCGTCGGGCGCGCGATGTCGAACGCGGCCTGCGACATCGCCGAGACGCTCGGCGCGGCGGCGATCCTCGTCCCGACGTGCGACCGGGCGAACCGCGTCCGCGGTCGCCCGGCTCGCGCCCGCGCCGCCCGATCGTCGCGCTGACCCACAACCAGTACGGCGGTGCAGCAGATGGCGCTCGAGTGGGGCGTGATCCCGCTGCTGGTCAAGGAGGCGCAGGACGTCGAGGACCTCTGGGAGCATCTCGATCGACGCCGCCCGCGACGGCGGGGCTGATCGAGCACCGGCGACCGGGTCGTGATGACGGCGGGGACGTCGGTGAACATCCCGGCACGACGAACGTGATCAAGGTCGACGTCGCGTAGCTCCCGGGGAGGAAGGGCGGCGCAGGGCGTCGAACCAGGGCAGCCATGCTTCGGTTCGGATGACGACGCCGGTGGATGCGCCTCGTCGCGCTCGGCGTCGCCGTGCTGCTCGCGCTCCTCACTACCGGCCCGTCCGGACGTACCTGCACACGCGCGACACGCTCCGCGACCGCTCGGCCGAGGTGCGCGCGCTCGCGGCGCGCAAGCACCAGCTGGAGACGCGGCCTGGCGCCAGATCAGAGGGCTCGTCGCTCGTCCGCGGCTGCGCGGCGGCTCGGCCTGGTCAAGCCCGGCGAGCACCTGTTCATCGTCCAGGGCATCTCGGAGTGGCGCCGAGCCCACTGCGCAAGTAACGCGAGCGTACCGCTCAGCTGCGGTGGACGACCGCGCCGTCGTCGCAAGCCAGCTCGGCCGCGAGCCGCGCGCCTTCCGGCGCGTCGCCGTCCGCTGCCCGTTCGGCCGGCCGGCCGTGACCGAGCAGGAGCCGTACGACCACGGGGGCGACCCGTTCCCGACGACCTACTACCTCACCTGCCCCACCTGGTGGCGCGCGGTCTCGCGACTCGAGGCTGCGGGCGGCGTGGAGCGCTGGTCGCGGGCCGCCGCGGACGATCCGGCAGCTGGCGGCCAGCCTCCGCGCGCGCGAACGACGACCAACGCTCCGTGCGTCGCGCCCGCCGCGGGCCGGACCGGAGCGACGGAGGGCGCGTCGCTCGAGCTCGGCGTCGGCGGCGCCGGGCGCCACGGGAGCCTCAAGTGCCTGCATGCTCACGCGCGCGTACGCGCTCGCCCAGCCCCGGCTACCTGCTCGGCGAGCGGATCCTCGGCGGAGATCGAGTCGCTGTGGCCGCGGGATCGCTCTGCACCGCGTGAGAGGCGATGTCGTGACGCCGGAGGCGTCGGTAGCATCGAGCGACGGCCACCGGCGCCGATCTCGTCCGGCACGAATGGGCCGCGAGGCTACCGCCGGCTCGAGGCCGAGCGGGAGACTGCTCGACCACTACCAGCGCCTTCAGGCGCAGCTCGACGCGATCACGGCGAGGAGCTCCGCCAAGCGGGTCGGGGGACGTCTACCTGACCTCGAGCCTCGCCGCCGAGTATCGGCGCTCCGACGCGGCTGGGCGTACCGCGTCCTCGCGGAGCTGCCGGCGGCCGAGCGCGTGGGCGCCCGGGACTGACGGTCGCCACGGACGCAGCCTTCCACCTCTTCGCCCGCGGCGCCCAGGACTACGCGCCGTGAACGGCTGCCGCCGTGAGCGAAGCCTCTGACGACCAGGCCTGATCGCAGGCCGCCGCGGACAGCGCCGCGGCTGCGTGCGTCCCTGATCTGGCTGATCGCGATCGTCGCGGTCTTCGCGGTCGGGCTGGCGCTCGGCGAGGCGCTCCACGACAACCCGACGGGCGGGACGCAGACGCTCGTCCGCACGTTGAAGCCGCTCGCCGGTGCCGCCGGCGCGGGAGACGGTGACGGTCACCCGGGCAAGTAGGCGCGGTGCCAAGCTTCAGCGACGCCGTCCCTCTCCGGCCCCGCAGGAGGCCTGGCGGCGATCACGGCGAGCGCTGGCGAGCAGGCGACCCAAAGGCCGATCGACCGGCCGCTTGGTCCCACGCGAAGGTGTCCGGGATGGAGATCAAGCGGATCAGCACCAGCACGGTCGCCAGCGAGCCGAGCCCGATCGTCACCAGGCTCTCCGGGATGCTCGGCGGCAGCTCGATTGCCTGCCTCGCGCAGGATCGCGATCACGACCAGGGCGAGCCCCAGGAAGAAGACGAGCTTGCCGATCGTGCCCGTGTGCCAGCCGATCACCGACAGGGTCGGGCCCTCGACCGAGCTCCCCGAGTACCAGGACATGAACGAGGAGAGGAGCAGGACGAGCCCGGCGACCCAGGCGACGCGCTCTGGCCGGCCGACCAGATCCCGCTACCGGCCGCAGCTGCGTCAGCGGCGGACGCGGTCGTCGGCGGCGGCGCGGGGGCCGCCTCCTCCGTCTCCGGATCGTCGAAATCGAACAGGTCGGGGTTTCCACAGGCTGAGTATGTAGGAGCTCAGATGCCGAAGATCCGCGGCGACCTCGCCCCACACGGTGACGGCGACGACCGCGCAGGCGAGGAGGAGGATGCCGGAGAAGGCCCAGAACCGGACGTGGGCCATCCTCGCCACCCGCCGATGTTCGACCTTGGCGTGGCGCCGTGCCCGGTACGGACGGTACGCCCGGTCGACAGCCTGAGGGTCGACCGGTGGTGCGTCCGTCGGGCCGCGTTCGCCGCTGCGCAGGCTCGGCCATCGACGCGAATTCTAGATCGCCCGCGGTTGGGTACGTTTCAGGGGGTGGAGCTGTAGGCTGGCGCCAGGCTCGCTGCGCGTCGGCCACAAGGGTGCTGCGGCCCTCGGCGCTGAGAACACGCTGCGCTCGCTCGCCCGCGGCGGTCGAGCTCGGCTGCGACCTGGTCGAGTTCGACGTCCTCGAGTTGCACGACGGGACGCTGGTGCTGGCGCATTCGGACGACCTGCTGCAGGTCAGCCACGGTGCGGCGGCCGGGCCGGGTCCGCGACCAGAGCCTGTCCGCGTTGCGCGAGGTCGCGCCCGAGCTGCCGACGCTTCGACGAGGCGCTGGAACAGCTCGGCCCGTCCGGAACGGGTCGGCATCCAGGTCGACCTGAAGGGGCAGCGGCTTCGAGGAGAGGTCGCCGCGGCGATCCGTCGGCACGGCCTGATCGACCGTTCCGTCGTGAGCACCTTCCACGTGCCGAGCCTTCTGCGCCTGCGCCCGCGTCGAGCCCGCGCTCGCCGCGCGGGTTCACGTACCCGGTCGACCGGCGCGGGATCTCCCAGCGCAGGCTGCTCGTTGCCTGTCGCGGCCGGCGGCGGCTGGCGCCTCGCATCGAGCGCCGCCGGCGCGATCGCCGGACTGCTCGAGCGCGGCGCGCGCCTCGGCGGCGATGCTCCACTACTCGGTCGTTTCGCCGCGCCGCGGTCGCGCGCGCACACGCGCACGGGGCGGCGGTGCTGGCGTGGACGGTCGACGACGAGCCGCTCGCTCGAGCCGCGTGCTCGCCGCCGGGGTCGACGCGGTGATCACCAACGACCCTCGATCTTCCGGCACGCGACTACACTCAGGGACCGTGAAGCGTCCGCTCTGTCGGTCGCCGTCAGCGCTGTCGCACTGCGCCGCCGCAGGCGCTTCTCGCCGCGCTGGTTCCAGCTCGGCTCGCGCTCAGTCGCCGCCGCCGACCACGACCGATCGACGACGACGACCGACCGACGACGACGGAGACGACGACGACCGCGACGACCACGGCCACGACGACGACCGACGACGACGCGCGCCGCCGAAGCCGCAAGCCGAAGCCGACCCCGCGTCCCGCACGGCGTCACGATCGGCGGCATCCACGTCGGCGGCCTCTCGCCGCGAGCGCTGCGTACGCGGTGGTGCGCGCGGCGTTCGACTCGCCGCTCGTCCTCACGGTCGGCGCGCACCGGGTCGAGGTGCAGCCCGCCGGGCTCGGCGCGGTCGCCTACGCGAAGAGCGCGCGGTCGCGCACGCGCGCAGCGCGACGCCGCGGCACCGCGATCCCGCTCGGCGTGAGCATCGACGGCCGCGCGCGTCCGCGAGCGTCGCCTCGCTGGCCAGCAGCTTCGACCGCGACGCCGATCGACTCCAAGCTCCTGCTGCGCGACCTCAAGCCGTACATCACCGAGGGGCAGCTCCGGGAAGACGCTCGACACGAAGGCGGCCGTTCGCGGCGATCCTGCGCGCGCTCCGCGAGAACCGGCGCACCGGGATCGTCGCTCCCGTACGAGGACGTCGCGCAGACGATCACGCCGCAAGTCGTTCGGCTCGGTGATCGTCATCCGCCGCGGGTCGAACCACCTCGTACCTCTACAAGGGCATGAAGCCGTGGCGGACGTTCATCGTCGCGACCGGCCAGGCGATCTACCCGACGCCGCTCGGACGCTTCGAGATCGTCGTCAAGTGGAAGGACCCGTGGTGGTACCCGCCCGACCTCGCCGTGGGCGCAGGGCGCGAAGCCGATCCCGCCGGGCCCGGGCAACCCGCTCGGGCACGCGCTGGATGGGCCTGTCCGCGCCGGGCGTCGGCATCCACGGCACGCCCGACCCGGCGTCGCTCGGCTACTCGGCCTCGCACGGCTGCATCCGCATGTACATCCCGCAGGCCGAGTGGCTGTTCGACCACGTCGACGTCGGCACGCCGGTCTACATCGTCCCGGCATAGTTCCGGTGTGATGACCGGGCTGAAGCACGGGCCTGCAGGGCGTCTCCGTCGCGGTCGTCGCGGCACTGCTCGCGCTGCTCGATCTGGAAGGTCGTCCACCAGGACAAGGGCGTCGAACAGCTCGGCGAAGGGAAGCGGCCCGCCGGCGCCGCAGCTTCGACCTCGCGCGGCTCGACAGCGCCGGGCAAGCTCGCGCTCGCGTCGCTGCGCGGCAAGGTCGTCGTCCTCAACTTCTGGGCCTCGTGGTGCGCGCCGTGCAAGCCGGAGGCGCCGCGCCTCGAGGCCGCGTGGCAGCAGCTACCGCGGACGCGGCGTGGTCGTCGTCGGCGTCGACGCGCAGGACTTCTCCGGCGACGCGCAGCAGGTTCATGCGCAGGCTACAGGCTCACGTACCCGAACGTCGCACGACGGGCCCGGCGACGTGCTCCCGAAGTACGGCGTCACCGGCTTCCCGGAGACCGTACTTCGTCGACCGCGACGGGCGCGCTCGTCGGCGAGCGGGTCAGCGGCGAGATCAGCGCGGCGGCAAGCTGACCGCCGGGATCCAGCGCGCGCTCGCAGTCGTGAGGCCGCTCCTCGTCGCTGCTGCTCGCGCTCGGCTCGCTGCGCGCCGGCGCTCGCGAGCGAGCGGCACCCGACGCCTCGGCGGAGCTCGAGGGCGAGGTGATGTGCCCGACCTGCAAGACGACGCTCGATCAGTCGTCCGCGCCGATCGCGAACCGGATCCGGCAGTTCATCTCGGCGCGGATCGCCGCCGGCGACACGAAGAGCGAGATCAAGCGGAAGCTCGTCGCCCAGTTCGGGCCCGGCGATCCTGGCCGAGCCGTCGAAGCACGGGTTCAACCTGCTGGCGTGGGTGCTGCCGTTCCTGGCGCTCGGGCTCGGCGGCGGCGCGCGCTCGGGCTGGCTCGCCTGGCGCTGGTCGCGCTGCCGCGGGCGTCGCCGCCGCCGCGGATGGCCGCCGATCGACCCGGAGCTCGAGCGCCGGCTCGACGACGAGCTCGCTCGCTTCGATGGCGTGAGCTCGGCTGGTCGCGTTCGTCGCGGGCCTGATCTCCGATCGTCACGCCGTGCGTGCTGCCGCTCGTCCCCGGCTACCTGTCGGCCGTGTCTCGCGGTCGAGGCGCACGCGGTTCGGCGAGCCCGGGGTGGCGCGCGGCGTGGTCGCGCTCGCGAGCCTGCCCTTCGTCGCTCGGCTTCACCGTCGTCTTCGTGCCTCCTCGGGCCGGGCGCGGCGGCGATCGGCAGCGTTCTCGACACGCGGACGCAGACCGAGTTCGCGGGCTTCCTCCTCGTCGTGATCGGGCTCGGCTTCATCGGGCCTGCTGCCCTGGCCGGAGCGCGCCGTGGCGCCCGGGCCTGCTGGCCCGCGCGCGCGGGGTCGAGCCTCCTGCTCGGCGCCGCCTTCGCCGTGTGCGCGGCCCCGTGCATCGGCGCCGTGCTCGGCGTCGATCCTCGTGCTGGCCGGCGAGCGCCGGCTCGGTCGCTGCGCGGGCGTCGCTGCTGCTCGCCGCCTACTCGCTCGGGCTCGGCGCCGCGTTCATCGCTCGCCGGCGTCGCGTTCGCGCGGGCGATGGCGGCGTTCCGCTGGCTGCGCGACCGTTACCGGATCCATCCAGATCGTCGGCGGCGTCGACGCTGGTCGCGCTCGGGCTACTGCTCTTCTTCGATCGCTACTGGTGGCTGAACGTCGCGCGTCAACCGCGTCCTCGAGACGGTCGGGCTGACCGAGTCGGCAGATCTCCAGCCGCTCGCGCAGCGAGCGCCGCGACCGTCGACGCAGGTCGTGCGACGTCGAGCCGCGGCGATCGGCAGCGCGTAGCGCCGCGAGCCGGCGGCCGGCCTTCTCGAGCTGCCGCTCGCAGCCGACGTGGTTTCCGCGCCCCGCCTGGTACCAGGCGACCGGCGACGTGGACGAGCCCCTGAAGAAGTCGCGCTCCTCGCGGCGCCGCCGCCGCGCCACGCCGTCCTCGAGCCCTCGTGCGCCTCGAAGTACGCGCCCGGCGCGGATCAGCTCGAGACCGCGCTCTGCGACGCTCGCACGCGGCAGCACGTTCAGTCGCCGGTGGTGAGTCACTCGCCGTGGCGACGATCCTGCTCGTGTGGGGTCGACCTCTTCTTCCGGGGAAGCTCGACGGGCTCCTGCCGGGCCACCATCTCGTCACGGCGGACACGATCGACGGAGCCGGAGCTCGTGATCGCCGACATCTCCGCGGATCGAGCCCGGAGGAGGTCGCGGACGCGTATCCGGACATCCCGATCGTCGGCTTCACGAGCCACACCGACACCGCCGGCCTGCGCGCGCGCGCACGCCGCCGGCTTCGACCAGGTGCGTCGCGAAATCGGCGCTCGCAGGAGCGGCGCTCCGAGGTGATCGAGCGAGCTGCTCGCCCCGGTAGAGTGACCTCCTGGCATAGCTACGGAGGACGCGTGACCTACATCATCGCCGAGCCCTGCATCGACATCAAAGACCTGCTCCTGCGTCGACGTCTGCCCGGTCGACTGCATCCACGAGTTCGAGCGCGATCCTCATCATCGACCCGGAGGAGTGCATCGACTGCGGTGCATGCGAGCCGGAGTGCCCGGTCGAGGCGATCTTCCCGGAGGACGCGCTGCCCGAGAAGTGGGAGCCGTTCGTGAAGATCAACTACGCGTACGGCGACGGCGCGGACGTGATCAACCAGCTCGACGGACGAGTACGCGACCGAGCACAACGTCCAGAATCCGCCCCTCGGAGTAGGGTCCGAAGACCGATTTGCCGTCCGGCGGCGAATACCGGCGAAAGGGCATGAGATGACGAACGACCAGGATCTCCACGAGCAGAGTCGTCGCCTACGCGCTCGACGCGCTCGACGGCGACGAGCGCGCGCCTTCGAGGCGCACCCGCGCGGGCTGCGAGCGCTGCCCGCGCGGATCGTCGCCGGGCTGCACCGAGACGGTCGGAGACGCTGGCCTTCGCCGCAGACGCCGCCGACGCCGCCCAGCGGGCTTCGCGACCGGCTACTCGTCGCGCGCGCCCGCGAGGAGGGGCCGCACGAAGCGTCGCGTCGCGTCCCGCACCGCAGGCGCCGTCTTCGCGATCGCGCGGTCACGGCGGCCGCCGTGGCCGCTGCGGCGCTCGCGATCGGGCCTCTACGCGGCGGCTCTCGCCGGGTGGCTCGCGCGGAATCGCCTGCTCGCGCCTCATCCGTCCGTCGACCAGTCGGCGTAAGCGCGCAGAGCGCTGTCGCCGGCGGCTTCGATGCGGCACCCGCCGGGCAAGATCGTACGAGATCTGGGTGATCGAAGGCAAAACGCCAGTGCCCGCTTGGCTCATGTTCCCGGCGGCGCGGAAGCAGAAGTCGTCGTGCTTACCCGGCCGGCGCCGGACGGCTCGACCGATCGCGGTCACGCTGGAGCCGGCGAGGGGGTTCGAAGACGCCAACGACGAAACCACTCGTCCCCACGCCGGTAACAGCCTAGCGTGTAGACCCCAGCCCGCTGGGTAAGCTGGCCGCGGTCGGAGCCGACCCAGCTCGATCACGTTGCGCTCTGGGTGTGCAGACCGCGATCGCAATCGCCGATTTCGCCGCTGCCGCATCTCGGCATGCACGGTGATCGAGCGGACCGACGAAGTTCACGCTCGTCGGCTCGGACGCCCGCCGCGGGAAGCTGACTCTGTTCGAGGCCGAGGGGCCGCGGGAGCGTGGGTACGCTGGCCCGCATCGGCCTGCGCGTCTCCGACCTGGGCTCGGCCCCGCCAGGCGCTGCCTGAAGGTACGCCGACGTCTTCGACGTGGCGGGGGCCTGAAGCCTCACGCTGGTCGAGGGCGCGACCGACGTCGAGTACGACCTCGACCACGTCGCGTCTCCTCGCCGGATCCGGAGGCGGCGGCGCGAGTGGCTGCGGTACGGCTTCGCGGCGACGGACGACCCGGCGCGGGTCGAGGTCGGCGGCGCGTTCCGCGAGCTGCGTCGAGGGCGATCCGGGTGAGCCGGAGCAGCCGCTCTCGGAACCACCTCGGCGTCCTCGTTGCGGACGCGCGCTGCACCGGCGCAGGAGCTCGGCTGTCGAGGTTGCGGACGTCGTCGACGCGCCCGGAACACGTTCGCGGTGTTCGTCTGGGGCCCCGACCGGGTCAAGCTCGAGTACGCCGAGCGACAGGCGCGATGCTCGCTCCGCTGATCACGATCCTCGGAGCGGGAATGGCCGGGCTCGTGGCCGCCGCCCGCGCGCGTGAGCTCGGCGCCGGCGTCGAACTGTTCGGAGAAGGGCGAGCGCCCCGGCGGCTCCATGCTGCTCTCGAGCGGCGTCGATCTGGCGGTACCGCGAGCTTCGACGAGTTCCGGCGCGTCAGTGCCCGGATGGCGACGCGCCGCTCCAGCGGCTCGATCTGGGAGCGGCTCGACGAGGCCCTCGATTGGCTGGAAGCGGTTCGGCCTGGCGGCGCAGCCCGCACGACGAATCCGCTCACGACCGGACGCAGGTTCTGAACCCGCGCACGTTCTGACCGGGGCGCTCGTGCGGGCTGCGGGCAAGGTGGAGCTCGGCCGGTCAGTCACCCGAGGACGCGACGGCTCGTCTGGTCGCGACCGGCGGGTATCCGGTGCGACTCCGCCGGAGGGCGCGGGCTGCTCGTCCGCTCGAACTCCGCGGTCCGAGGGCGAGGGCATCGGACCTGGCGCTCGCCCGAGGCGGCCGCCGAGGCCGAGCGACGAGTTCTACGGCCGCGCGATGCCGGGCCGGTGCCCTGAGGAAGCATTTCGTCGCTCGCCGTCGCAGCTGTACGGCCGCTTCGCGCGGCGGTCGAACGACGCCGGCGGGGAGTTCTTCCCGGCGCGAGGTGTCGTGGTCGGAGAACGATCTCGCGCAGGCGCATCGCCGCGCAGCCGGGCGGCCGCGCCTGGTACGAGCTCGAAGCGGAGGCGCTCACACGCCCGGAGGTCGCCGCGAGAGCTGCCGTACGCGCAGCAGACCGAGCCGCTGCCGAGGGCGTGGCCTCCGCGTCCGCGCTGACGCGGCGGTGACGCACACCTACGGCGGCGTGACGGTCGACGACGCGGGCGCGGGCAGCCGACGGCGTGTGGGCTGCGGGCGTCGACGCCGGCGGCGTCTCGAACGGCGGCTACGCGAGCGGCCTGGCCCAGGCGCTCGTCCTCGGTCTCCGCCGCCGCCGAGGATGCCTGGCTCAGTAGCGGTCGAGCTCGCGTAGCGCGCTCGTCGGAGATCCCGAAGTGGTGGGCGATCTCGTGCAGCACGACCCGCGCGCACCTGGGCGCGGAGCCGGTCGGGATCGCCGCCGGTCATTCGCTCGAGCGGGCCCCGGTAGATCGTGATCCTGTCCGGCGCCACGCCCGGCGTAGGCGCTCGACCGGTGTGGTGAGCGGGACACCCTGGTAGAGAGCCCGAGCAGCGGCAATCCGGCCGGCGGCTCGTCCTCGACGACTACCGCGACGTTGGACATGAACCCGCGCAGGTCGTCCGGAAGCGACGCCGATCGCTTCTTCGACGAGCGTCTTCGAACTCCGACATGGCCGACAGCATCGCGTGACGGGATCGGTCCTGTCGCAGATACAGTCTCCATGGGACGCGGTTCACGGCCGATCAGGCGCTGGCGGGCAACGACCGGCAGCGCAAGAAGAAAGCTCGGCAGCGCAAGACTGCAGCGCCCACGCCTCCGAAGCAGTAAGTCGCGGCCATGGCGCTGGGCCGTACCTAGACCAGGCTGGACGTACGCGCAGCGCCGGCTGTCGGCCTGGCGAGGGGGACGGCGCCGACCTTCGTCACGATCACGCGTGGATCTCGTCCTCCGTCGACCTCGTCGCCGACCTGCCGGCGGGTCGCCCTCGCGCTCGCGGAGCTCGCTAGCCGCTCGGCTGCCCACACGAAGACAGGAGGTACGCCGCATCGGCGCCGATCCTAGCTCCGCGCGCGTACCCGGCGGGAACGACCGATGATCGTCGTCCCGGCCTCGCTACGCTCGACCTCAACGCGTGCCGCTCAGCGTGCCGCGCGCGTTCCTCGAAGGCCTCGATGCCGTTCCGGCGGCCGCTCCGGGATGCCCGTCGTCCGGCGACCGTGCAGCGCGAAGCGCCGCCGTCGTCGTCGTCGGCGACACGTGACTCGAGATCGCTGGCTCGGCCCGCGCTCCGGCTGCCTGGTTGAGCGCGACACGGATCGAGCTGGTAGAGAGTCACCTGCGCCCGCTCGGCGAGACGCCTCGCGCCGGCGCGACGTCCACGTCGACCTCTGACCTGCCGCGGTCGAGCCCCGAGCCCGCTCGGCGAGCGCGCGTACAGCCGGCTCGAAGCCCTGGTCGCGGAGCGACGACCGGCTCGATGTTGAACGAGAGATCGCGGAGCGAGTGGATCGTCTGCGCGCTGCTGCTCGAGCGCGGACGCCGAGGATCGCCGCGCGTCCTCGGCTTGCGCCTCGGCGATCGCGTGGTCGACCGCGTCGAGCATCAGCGCGATCCCGGCGAGCGCCCTGGACCGGCGCCGTCGTGGAGAACAGCGCGAGCCGGCGGCGCTCGTCCTGCTCGGCTGTGCGATCCGCTCTTCGAACAGGCGGATGCGCTCGCGCTCTCCTGCGGCGCTCGCCCTGCCGCCGCCCGGCGGCGGCTCGGCGGGCTCACTCAGTCGATGATCGCGTCGCGCAGCGCGATCGCGACCGCGTGCGTGCGCGTGTCGGCCTCGAGCTTCGCGAGGATGTGCCGCACGTGGCTCTTCACCGTCTCCTGGCTGATGAAGAGCTTGCGCGGCGACGTCGGCGTTCGACATGCCGTCGGCGAGCAGCTGGAGGATCTCGCGCTCGCGCGCGGTGAGCATGTCGTCCTGGTCCTTGCCGGTCGAGGAACGCGGGCATCAGCGCCGGGTCGACGTAGCCCTCGCCGGCGGCGACCTTCTCGATCGCGCGCAACGAGCGTCTCGTGCGGCGCCTCCTTGAGGATGTAGCCCTTCGCGCCCGACTCGAGCCCGCGTGCTGAGCAGCGAGCGCTCGCTGTACGCGGTGAAGATCAGCACCGGCGTGTCGGGCGACCTGCTCCATCGAGCATGCTTCGTCGCCTCGAGGCCGTCCATGCCCGGGCATGCGGACGTCCATGATCACGACGTCCGGCCTGCGCCGCTCGACGAGCGCGACCGCGCTCTCGCCGTCGGCGGCCTCGCCGATCGACGCGGATGTGCGGCGCGCGCGAGAGCGACAGCCGCAGGCCCTTCGCGGACGACCTCGTGGTCGTCGACGATCAGGCACGTGATCTCGTCCGGCATGCGCGCGGCGATCGTATGAGCGGCCGCAGCGTCGGCTCATTCAGAGCAGCAGCGTCAGCTGCTCCGGCCGACGGCGGCGGCTCGAGCGCGCACGCGCCGGCGGTCGCGGATGCCGTGCTCGCTGCGCCGAGCTCGCGCGACCAGCTGCGCGGACGGGCTCGACCTCGGCGCTTCGGGGAGGTAGGCGCGCGGCGCGTAGAGGCTGCTCGTAGCGGTCGAGCTGCTCCGGCCAGTCGCGCGCGAGCGCCTCGAGGAAGTGCTCGCGCGTGCCGGGCTTGCAGGTAGAGCACGTTCGCCCAGACGCCGCGTCGCGCCCGCCTCGCGCGCGGCGCGGACGACCTCGCTCGAGCTGCTCCGGGCGAGTCGGAGATGCCCGGCAGGATCGGCGCCATGCCGACGCCCGCCTCGACGCCCGGCGTCGACGAGCCGCCGACAGCGCCCGCAGCCGCTGGCGCGGCGGCGCGCGTGCCCGGCTCGGTCCGCCGCCAGACGTCCTCGTCGAGCGTCGGCACCGAGAACGATGACCGACGACGTCGGCCCGCCTGCGCCGCCGTCGACGAGCACGTCGACGTCGCGGACGATCAGCGGCCTGCGCGTGATCAGGCGAGAACGGGTTCGACGCGTCGCGGAGCGCCTCGAGGCAGGCGCGCGTCAGCCGGTAGCGGCCCTCGGCCGGCTGGTACGGGTCGGTCGCCGCGCCGATCGCGACGGCCTCGCCCTCCCAGCGACGGCCGGGCGAGCTCGCGCCGCAGCACCTCGGCGACGTTCACCTTCACCCGGATCGAGCGCGCCGTAGCGGTCGTCGGACGGCCGGTCGGCGCGCAGCTCGAAGGCGCGGACGTAACAGAACGTGCAGCGGTGCGCGCAGCCCATGTACGGGTTGAGCGACCAGCCGAACGCCATCCCTTGACGCGGTTCAGCGCGCTCCGGCAGGGCTCTTCGCGATACTCGCACGCCCATCACCGGCAGTATAGAACATACGTTCGCACCAGGTCGAGGTCGTTGCCGGGCATCGTCCGCGTCACCTCACCCGATGCCGATGAAGCCCGGCCACGTCCACGGGCACCGTTCCCGTGGCGACCGCGGGCGGGTACCTGCTCGTCGACACGCCGGGCTGGGCCTCGCCGAGATGGTCTGAGCACTGGGCGGCGCTGCGTGCCGCAGCTTGACCGTGCCGGTCACCGGAGATCCTGATCACGCACTTCCATCCCGACCACGTCGGCGGCACCGCCGACGCCGTCGAGGTCGACTGGAGCGCCGGTCCTGCCAGGGTGCGCTCGACCACTCGCAGTGCGAGCGAGGGTCTGGGGCAGCGACGCCTGGGGTCCCGCAGCTGGTCGCGTGGTTCGTCACGGCAGGGCGTCCCGCCCGAGCGAGACGCGCGAGCTGCTCGAGGTCGGGCAGCGTCTACCGCCGGTTCGTCCCACTTCGTTCCCGACGCCCAGCCTGCTCCGCGAAGGGCGACGAGGTGGCCGGCTGGCACGTGCGTCGAGTTTCCCGGCCATGCCGACGGGCACATCTCGCCTCCTGAAGGACGGACGTGCTGATCGCCGGCGACCACCTCCCTCCCGCGGATCACCCCCGCGGTCGGCCTCTACCCGAGCTCACGGCCCGACCCGCTCGGCGACTATCGTCGCGTCGCTCGAGCGGATCGCCGGAGCTCGGCCTCGCGCAGGCTCGCTCTGCCCGGGCCACGGCGAGCCGATCGATGATCCGGCCGGGCGCGGCCCGAAGAGATCGTCCAGCATCACCGCGAGCGGCCTCGACGAGACGGCGGCGGCGCTCGGTGGCGGGCCGAGCAGCGGCTACGAGCTCTCGCACGTCCTGTTCGCCGGCGAGCTGGCCGCCGCAGCAGCGGCGGTTCGCCGTCGCCGAGGCGCTTTCGCACCTCGAGCGGCTCGTGCGTCGAGGGCCGGGCGGCGCGCGGAGGTGATCGACCGGATACGTCGACCTATACTCAGCGCCGTGGTTCGCTTGAGAACGACCTCCGCCTCAGTACCCGCGCCCCGGTGGCGGGGCGTGACACTCTCTCTTCGAGCTCGTCGCCGTTGCGGCGCTCGATTCTGTTTGAACGGCTTCTTCGTCGCGGCCGAGTACGCGCTCGTCACCGTGCGGCGAACCCGCCTGCACGAGCTCGCGCAGCGAGGGCAACCGGCGCGCGCGCGCAGGTGCTCGGGATCACGCGACGCGCCGCCGCGGTTCATCGCGGCGATGCAGCTCGGCGTCACGGTCACCTCGCTGGCAATCGGCGCGCTCGGCGAGCACGCGCTCGCCAAGCTGTTCGACCCGGTGATGGCGACCGCGCTCGCCGTGATCCTGCGCGCTGCCTCATGCTGACGTTCCTCCACGTCGTCGATCGGCGAGCTCGTCCCGAAGGGGATCTCGCTCGGCTACTCGGAGCGGACGGCGCTGGCCGTGTCGACGCCCGTCCGCGCGTTCTTCTCGTCGTCTAGCCCGCTGATCTGGTTCCTGCAGCGCTCGAGCGAGCTGCTCGCTGCGGGCGCTTCGGCCTCGAGCCGCCCGGCGCCGAGGGCGCGGTGCTACTCGGAGGCGGAGCTGAAGATGCTCGCTCGAGCGCTCGACGGTCGAGGGCGAGATCGAGGAGGAGGAGCAGGAGATGCTCTACAAGGTCTTCGACTTCGCCGACAAGGAGGTCTCCGACGTGATGGTGCCGCGGCCGGAGGTCGTCGCGCTCTCCGTCGACCTCCCGCCGGAGGAGGCGCTGCAGGCGGTGCTCGACTCGCCGTACACGCGCTACCCGGTCTACCGGGAGCTCGCTCGACGACGATCGTCGGCGTCCTCCACGTGCGCGACCTGCTCGAGGCGATGCACGACCGCGGGATCGCCGACGGTGCAGCTCGAGGAGATCGCTGCGGCCCGCGTACATGGTCCCGGAGACGAAGGACCTCGCGGCGCTGCTGACCGAGTTCCGGCGCACGAACCAGCACATGGCGATCGTCGTCGACGAGTACGGCGACATGGAGGGCATCGTCACGCTCGAGGACCGTGCTCGAGGAGATCGTCGGCGAGATCGAGGACGAGTTCGACCTGCCGGACGAGTCGGTCGAGCGCATCGACGACGACACGATCCGCATCGACGGCACGTTCCCGATCGACGACTTCAACGAGCAGTTCGGCACGAGCTGCCGCAGGAGGACTACCACACGGTGGCCGGCTTCGTCTTCGGCCTGCTCGGCCGCGCGCCGGAGCGCGGCGACGAGATCGAGGACCGACGGCCTGCGCTTCACGGTCGTCGACGTCGAGGCACGCGCATCGAGCGGCTCGAGGTCGAGTTCCTGCCGCAGCCCGAGCAGCAGAGCGAGGCCGATCCGAGCAACCGCGCGCGCGGGAAGCCTGACCGCCACCGCCGGGCCAGTCGCACCTGCTAGACTTAGGTGACCGTGAAGGCGGTCGTGATCGAGCGCCCGCACGAGGTCGTCTACGGGGAGGTCGAGACCCGCGCCTGCGGGCCGGGCGACGTGCTCGTGCGCAGCCGGTTCGCCGGGCCGTCTGCCGCACCGACGTCGAGGTGCTTGAGGGCGAGCTGGACCGGCGCTGGGTGCGTTACCCGTGCATCCTGGGACACGAGTGGAGCGGGCGTCGTCGAGGAGGTCGGCGAGGGCGTCGCCGGCCTCGAGCCCTGGCGACTCAGCGTCGTCTGCGAGGGGTTCTGCTACTGGCGGCGTCTGCCGACCGCTGCCGTGCGGGCGACACCCACTCTGCGAGACCTACGACCAGCTCGGGTTCACCCGGGGCGGCGGCTACGGCGAGCTCGTGGTCGCGCCGCGACGCGTCGTCCACCGGCTGCCCGACGGCGTCGCGCTCGGACGTCAGCGGTGCTGGTCGAGCCGGCGTCGGTCGTCCTCCAGGGCCTTCGCCGCGCCCGGCCGAGCGCCGGGAGAGACGATCGGCGTGATCGGCGTCGGCACGCTCGGGGCGCCTGACGCTCGTCCTCGCGCGGCTGTTCTGCGCCGGCGGCGGTCGTCGCCTACGGGATCCGCGAGGCCGAGCTCGAGCTCGCGCGCGTCGCCTCGGAGCCGACGAGGCCGATCGACCTCTCGGCCGGATCGGCAGCCCACGAGGGCGAGCTCGACCTCGTCGTCGAGACGGCCGGCGCGGTGCCGGCGCGATCGAGCTGGCGACCCGGCTGCCCGCGCAAGGGCGGCCGCGTCGTCGCGCTCGGGATCGCACGGCGCGGGCGCGAGAGCTGGCGCTTCCCGGCCGACCGCTTCGTCCTCCGCGACCTCGACGCTGATCGGCAGCGTCGGTTACACGACGCCGCCGTCTGGACGCGCGCTGGTCGAGGCTGCTCGGGGCGGGGCTCGTCGATCTGTCGCCGGTCGTCGCCCAGCCGCATTCCCGGCCGAGCGCTTCGAGGACGCGTTCGGGCTCATGCGGCGACGCGCGACGGCGTCGTCGGCCGGATCCTCCTGGAGCATCGGGGACATGATCGACCGCGCCGTGAACTTTCCTGCGCCGCGCGGGAGCCGGAGCGGCCGGCGTCTCGCTGGCCGCAGCTGCTCGGCCCCTGCGGCACGCCCTGGCCGCGACGGGGCGGCGACTTCCCGGCACACCCGCGCTGGCGGTTCGTCTTCGTCAGCCACGGCACGCTCGACCCGCTCTTCGTCGCCACGCAGTTCGGCGCGCATGGACGCGGCTGCGCTCGTGCAGCTGCACGGTGCAGTGGACGGGCTCGCCGCGCGGGACCGCCGACGGAGACGGCGCAGTGCGCTGCGGTCGGCGATCGCTGGCACAAGGCTGACGGGATCGCGCGTCTCGCTGCCCGACGAGCACGCTGTTCGCACTCGGTCGCTGGATGCGCGCGCGCCGGGCGAAGATCCCGCTCGTCGCCTTCAACGTCGACTCGGGGTCGAGCGGGCGTCGGTATGCGTACGTCGGTGAGAACCCACGTGCGTCCGGGCGTCAACGTCGGTGTCGAGATCGCCCGGCCTGGCTCCGCACCGGCAACCGTCGTGCTGTTTCGCGCCGCAGCACGGCGCAGACGTGGCACGGAGCGACGTCTCCAGGGATCCTCACCGGGCGCGGCATCGCGCAGGGCGCCCGCGGCGACCGTCGTCCGGCTCTCGGGCGACGCTGCGCAAGCAGCAGAGCGCGGATCGAGGAGGCGCTACGCCCGCGAACGCGGGATCCGCGGGCTGTTCTGCGGTCGACGGCCTCGACGCTCGCGTCGGCCGGGCGATCTCGGCATCTCGGCCTGAGGGCGAAGGGTGTCACGGGCGGTGGTTACGACCTGCTTCCGGACGACCTCGAGCTGTGTCGCCGACGGGCAGCTCGCCTTCGTCGTCGACCAGCAGCCGTACGTCCAGGGGCTTCGCGCCGGTGCTGCAGCTCTTCCTCGGCGAGGATCTCGCAGGGCGTCGTCGTCCCGTCGGGATACCGGAGACGTCGATCCTCCTGCGGCCGGTCGGACGTGCAGACGTTCCTCGCGACGAAGAGCCGCTTCGAGGGCAGCTCGAGCCAGGCCAGACGTACCCGCTTCGGCGCGCCTGAGGTGCGTCCGGCGCTGGCTCGGTCCTCGCGGTCGGGACGGTCGTGCAGGCCGTCTCAGGCTGCCGTTCTCTGGGCTGGCCGTGCTCGCGCCCGCGCTGCCGTGACCGCTACCACCTCAGCCTCACCCAGATCGGCGTCATGCTCGGCGTCTCGGGCGTCGGGGCGCTGCTGACGCTCCTGCCGTGGGGGTTCGCGGCGGATCGCGTCGGCGAGCGGGCGACGGCGAGCGGTCGGCCTGCTCGGGCGCCGCGCGGCGCTGGCGGCGGCGGCCTACGCGCCCGACGTTCGCCGTCGCTGGTCGCTGCTGCTCGCGATCGCGGGCGCGTTCGGGGCGAGCGTCAACACGGCGACCGCCGCGCGCGGTGACGAGGCTGGTTCCCGCGCAGAGACGCGCGGCTTCGCGCTCGGGCATCCGCCAGACCTCGGTCCCGATCGGCGGGTTCGTGGCCGCCCTCGGCATCCCGCCGATCGTCGATGCCACTGGGGCTCTGCGCGCCGCGCTGCTCGTGCTCGCGCGGGTTTTCGCTCGTCGCCGCCGATCCTCGCCGCCGCGCTGGCTGGTCGTGCGAGGCCCGATGCGCGACGACGGCGAGGCCCATGGCCGGCGCGCTCCGCCATCCGCTGCGTGACCGACGGATCTGGCGGCTCGTCGACCGGCAGCGCGCTGCTGATCTGTACCCAGGATCGTGCTCACCGGCTTCGTGGTGCTCTTCCTCGAGTCGCAGCGTGGCCTGATCGCCACGCGGGCCGGTCGCCGTGCTGGCGGCATCAACGTGGTCGGCGTCGGCGGGGCGGCTCGTCGTCCGGCCGGCTCTCCGACCGCCCGGCGACTGCCGGATCGGGCTGATCCGGCGCGATTGCGGTAGCGACCGCGGTCTGCCGCCAGCCGTCGCCGCGGCGCTGAGCCGGTTCGGCCCGGACTGGCTGCTCGTGCGCGGCGCTGGTCGTCGGCGGCGGGCTGTCGATGAGCTGGAACGGCGCTGCGCGGTCGCCGCCGACCCTGGAGACCGTCGGCCCGGAGCCGAGTCGGGCGCGGCGCTCGGGGTCCAGCAGACCCTGGTTGGGGCGGCGGTCGCGCGTGTGCCGCCGTCCTGCGCCCGTTCGTCAGCCGCGACGTCGTGGCGCGACGGGTTCGTCGGTCGTGCAGCAGCCTTGCCGCTCGCCGCGGTCGTGCGTGCTGCGCCGCCTGCGCACGCTAGGGGATACTGGCCGCGCATGGAACGCGTGCTCGATCCTCGCCGGCGACGCCGTCGAGGATCTCGAGATCTACTACGTCCTCTACCGGCTGCGCGAGGCCGGCTACGCCGTCGACGTCGCCGCGCCGCTCGCGGCGGACGATGCGCACCGTCGTCCACGACTTCGAGCCCGACTCCGACGCGTACGTCGAGAAGCCGGGGCGGCGGCTCGAGCCCGATCTCGCGTTCTCGGAGGTCGAGCCCGAGCGCTACGCCGGTCGTCGTCATCCCGGGCGGCCGGGCGCCGGAGTACATCCGCGTCGATCCTGACGTGCAGCCGGATCGTCGCGCACTCTCTTCGACCACGACCTGCCCGGTCGGGACGCTCTGCCACGGCCCGCAGGTGCCGGCCGCGCTCGGCTACCTGCAGGGCGCAAGAGCTCCGGCTTCCCGCCGCTCGGCCCGGACATCGAGGCCGCGGGCGGCACGTACGTCGAGGAGCCGACGTCGTCGACGGCAACATGGTCTCGTGCCGCGGCTGGGGCGACTCTCGCCGAGTGGTCGAAGGCGTTCGTCGCGTCGCTCGAGCGCGCCGCGGTTCCCGCCCAGTCGCCGCGCAGCGCTGCCGTCGGCGAGTCGCCGCGCGATGCCTGTGACAAGGTGTTGCACAATCGTTCCACTCCGGTCTCAGAGACTGTGAGAAACGTCACGAGGATCGCCTGGGCCGGATGGGTCAGGTGCTCGTCGGCCGGCGGCTCGTCAGGAGCGCAACGCGGCCGCCAGGGCAGCGCGGCCGTTCTCGAGCACGGGCTCGCCGTGCGTGACGAGCACGCGTCGATCGGCAGCTCGAGCAGCGGAACGCAGGCGCTTCGATCACTTCGTCGTAATGCTCCTCGCCGACCCAGGTGCCGCGGCACCTCGAGCCTCGGGCGCCTGGCTGATGATCGACGTCGCCAGAGAACGAGGCGCCGAGTGCTCGGAAATCCAGTAGGCCCGCTCGTCCCAGCCGCCGGTCGCAGCACCAGCTCGCATCGGCCGGCAGCTCCGTCGACCGTCGCGGCGTACGCGTTCCACGCAGCTCTGCGCGCCGAGCGTCGATGCGCCTCCACGGTCAACAGGATCACGCACCGGCAACCGCTGCCCGCTCGACGTCGCGGTCGAGCGCCTCGGTAGGAACCGGTCGCGATCCTCCATCGGCACCAGCGGGTCGAAGAGGCACGATCGCGTCCGGGCCCCTCGTAGAAGTAGCAGCCGACCTCCTGCTCCCAGCCGTCCGGGCCCGCCGTCGGCCGGCGTCCAGGCGGGTGGAGGCCTCGTCCAGCGCCAGAGTCCGGTTGCAGACTCTCGCGGACCCGCATTCCGTCTCTATCCTGGCAGGGCCAGGACATCACTCGGAAGGAGTTGCATGACGCGCATTCGCATCGCTCATCGTTGCTCGCCGCGCCTCGCTGCGGACGCTGGTCGATCGTCGCCCCGTCGAACGCGTCGAAGGCCGCGCTGCCTAAGCTGACGGGGACGGTCGGCCCGGGCTTCACGATCAGCATGAAGCGGCTCGGCAAGCCCTTCAAGACGATCGAAGGCGGGGACGCTACTCGATCACCGTCGCGGACAAGTCGAACATCCACAACTTCCACCTGCGTGGGCTCGAAGGTGAACAAGGAGGTCACGCAAGCGGCTTCGTCGGGACCAAGACGGTCATCGTCAAGCTCCTCAAGGGCAAGACGTACACCTTCGTGTGCGACCCGCACTTCACGACGATGAAGGGCAGCTTCACGGTCACTTAACAAACCGGCAGAGCTGGGGCGGGCGTAGTGCCCCCATGAAGCTCATCTGCACACTCATCGCTTCCGGGGCGGTCGCGGCTCCTCGCGACCGCCTCCGCGTCATCGATGGCGCCGCCTCGTCTGGTCGGGACGGTCGGCCCCGGCTTCACCATCTCGCTGAAGCACAACGGCAAGGTGTTCAAGACGCTGAAGCACGGCCGGTACACGTTCGCGATCTCCGACAAGGCGAGCATCCACAACTTCCAGATCGAGGGCCTGAGTCGACCGGGCGATCACGACCGTCTCCTTCCAGGGGACGAAGACCGTGACGATCCTGCTCAGGAACGGCTCGTACAAGTTCTACTGCGCGCCGCACGAGAGCACGATGTTCGGGCGGTTCAAGGTCACCTGATCGCTCGCCGCGTGGCCTCTCGGCCGCGAGCTCGCTCGCATGGGGGAACGGCCGGTTCCCCCATGGACCCCCTCCCCAACCTTGCTCGCACCTCAGAGATCGGAGATGCCGCGGCCGCCATGTCGGCCGCGGCGGCGTTGGACTGGCAGGTCAGATCGACCGCGAGCGGCTTGGCTGCTCCTCGGTCGATCTTCCACGCGAGCAGCTCGCCCGTCGGCCGCGAGAGGATCAGGTACGGCCGCGCCTCCCAGAGGCCGATGTTGGCGATGTCCGTCCGCGACGGCTTGGCCGAGCCGGTCGGGTGCGAGTGGAAGACCGCGAGCTCGCAGCCCTCGTCCTCGAGCTCGAAGACCAGCGCCGGGTCGGGCGACGCTGCAGGTCGAAGCGGTACGGGACTGGCGGCCGTGTTGACGCCGGGGACGTAGCGCTCGGCGACGCCGTCGCGGAGCGCGATCAGGCCGCAGGCCTCGTTCGGCGCTTCCGTCCTCAGCGTGTCGCTCGCGAGCTCCGCGCGCACCTCGGCGCGGGACTCACCACCAGATGGCCGTGCTCCATCGCCGCGCCCGGATCGTCGGCGCGTCCCAGAAGTCGGCGGAGAGGTACTTCCAGCCGCCGTCGGCGAGGATCGCAGACGACGACGCCCTCGTCGAGCTCGCTCGGCGAGCTGCCGCGCGACGTGCACGACCGCGCCGGACGGAGACGCCCGGCGAAGATCGCCCTCGCGGTCGAGCAGCGCGCGCACGCCGGCGACCGACTCCTCGTTCGAGACGAGCAGCTTCCGGTCGAGCTTCGAGACGTCGAGGATCGGCGGCACGTAGCCGTCCTCGAGCGAGCGGAGGCCCATCACCGGGTCGCCCGGCAGCGGCTCGGCGGCGGCGACGACGACGTCCGGGAAGCGTCTCGCGCAGCCGCTCGCCCGGCGCCCATCAGCGTGCCGCCGGTGCCGAGGCCGGCGACGAGGACGTCGACGCGGTCGAGCGCCTCGGCGATCTCGGCGCCGGTGCCCTCGTAGTGCGCGCGCGGGTTCGCCTCGTTCGCGTACTGGAACGGCATGAAGTAGCGACGGGTCGCGCTCGGCGAGCTCGAGCGCGAGCCGGACGGCGCCGTTCGAGCCCTCGTCGGCCGGCGACTCGACGATCTCGGCGCCGTAGAGCTCGCAGCAGCCGGCGCGCGCTCCTCCGTCGCGTTCTCGGGCATCACGCAGGTGAGCGGATAGCCCTTGCAGCTTCGCGACCAGCGCGAGCGAGATGCCGGTGTTGCCGCTCGTCGGCTCGAGCAGCTCGCGGCCCGGCTCGAGCTCGCCGGACGCCTCGGCCGCCTCGATCATCGCCTTCGCGACGCGGTCCTTGATCGAGCCGGTCGGGTTCTGCCCCTCGAGCTTCGCGTAGACCTGGACCGGCCGACTTCGGTGCGAAGCCGGGTCAGCTCGACGAGCGGCGTGTCGCCGACGAGGTCGAGCAGGCTCGGGGCGAGGCGGCTAGCGCAGCCGCCGGCCATCGCCGGCAGGAGGATCACGGTCGCGCCGTCGCGACCGCGGGTCTCGAGCTCGTCGAGCGTGCGGACGTCCTCGCCGTCGACGTACACGTTCACGAACTGGAGCTGCCTCGTCGAGCTCCGGTCGAAGCGGAGCCGTGAGGTCGTCGAGGACCTCGCCGACGGTGTCGCCCAGTGCCGAGCACCTCGCGCTGCGCCGCCGACGCCGCGCGCAACGTCGGTGGATCGGACGCTGGTCCGCGTGCGCTCCGCGTTTTCCGGGAGCGTCGGTGGCATGCGACGGCGCTGCCATGCCTGGGCCCTGGCAGAACTCGACGTAGTCGATGTACTCGGTGATCGTCGGCGTGTCGCCGCAGACCGGGCAGGCCGGATCGCGCCGCAGCGTCGACCTCGGTGAACGTCGCCGCGAGCGCGTCGAAGAGCAGCAGCCGGCCGATGAGCGGGTCGCCGATGCCGAGCGCGAGCTTCAGCGCCTCGTTCGCCTGAATCGAGCCGATGACGCCCGGCAGCACGCCGAGCACGCCGCCCTCGGCGCAGCTCGGAGCGAGCTCCGGCGGCGGCGGCTGCGGGAAGAGGCAGCGGTAGCACGGGCCCTCGTGCGGCTTGAACACGGTCACCTGGCCCTCGAAGCGGTAGATCGAGCCGTGCACGACGGGGATGTCGTGCCAGACCGACGCGTCGTTGAGCGAGGTAGCGCGTCGGGAAGTTGTCGGCGCCGTCGACGATCACGTCCCAGCCGTCGCCGAGGATCCGGTCGACGTTCTCGGACGTGAGCCGCTCCGTGTACGTGCTCGACGCTCGACGTCGGGGTTCAGCGCCTCGATCGTCCGCTTCGCCGACTCGGCCTTCGAGTCGCCGAGCCGCGTCGGTCGAGTGGACGATCTGGCGCTGCAGGTTCGTCGTCGTCGACGACGTCGTCGTCGACGATCCCGAGCGTGCCGACGCCGGCGGCCGCGAGGTAGAGCGACGCGGGAGAGCCGAGCCCGCCGGCGCCGATCAGGAGGATCGCGCGACGTCGAGCAGCCCGAGCTGGCCCTCCTCGCCGACCTCGGGGATCAGCAGGTGGCGGCTAGTAGCGGCGGCGCTGCTCGCGCGTCGAGCGAGCTGCGGCGGCTCGGTCGGGAAGCCGTTGCGCTTCCAGTCCGTGTAGCCGCCGGTCGAGCGAGACGACGTTCTCGTAGCCGAGCTCCTCGAGCGTCTTGGCCGCGAACGCCGAGCGGGCGCCGCCGGCGCAGTAGACGACGATGCGGCTGTCGTGGTCGGGGACGGCGTTCTCGATCGCGCGACTCGAGGCTGCCGCGCGGGACGTGGATCGCGCCGGGAATGTGCCCTTCGTCCCACTCGTCGAGCTCGCGGACGTCCAGACAGACGGGTCGCCGTCCCGAGCGACGGCGCAGGCCGCCCGGGGCGTCGATCTCGTCGATCTCGCGCCTTCGACCTGGCTGAGGAGCTCGCGGTAGGTGGTCATTGATTCAAAAGTATAGCGCTTCGAGCGAGCATCTTGCAGAGATTTCAACCATCTGCCGCACCTCTCGTATTCCGGGTGCGCTCAGCGGCGCCGCGCTAGTCGTCGCGTAACCACTGCCAGTGGTCTCGCCGTCGCGTCTACCTGATCGTGGCCGCGTGTGCCGTCGCCGCCGCCGGGCTCACGGTCGGCGTCACGCTCGCGACGCGTACGCCGACGCCGAAGCAGCCTGCCGGTCAGGCCGGCGCGCCGCCGCTCGTCCTCGATCTGGGCGTGCGGCACCGACCCGGAGGCGGTCGCGCTGCGGCGCGCCGACCGACCTCTACAACGCCGGCCAGCGCGGGCGGGCAGCCGAGATCTTCGGGCGCTACCGCTCCGTGGAGAGGCGCAGGTCGGCACTGCGCTCGCGGCCTGGCCCGCCGGCTTCGGCCGGCTCGCCGCGCTCGCGGCGGCGCACCACCGAGCGCGCTCGCGTCAGCTCAGCTACGGGCTCGGCCTCTACTGGCGAGGCGATACGCCGGCCGCGAAGGCGGCCTGGCGAGATGCCGCCGCCGCGAGCCCGACACGCCGTACGCGCCCGCGCGCAGGACTTGCTCTACCCGAACTTCCCCGCGCGGCCTGCCGACGTTCGTGCCGAGCTTCGTACCCCCGCCGCCCTCGACCGAAGCTGTCGCCGCCGAGTCAGCTCGTGTATCTCGAGCGTCTGCGCCGAGACCGGCGGCACCCGCGGAAGGCTGCTCTACGGCGCGGCGCTACCAGCGCCTCGGCCGACAGCTATCGGCCCTGCGCGAGTTCGACGCGGCGCGGCGCTGGCCCCTGGCGACGCAGAGCCGCAGGTCGCCGCGGCGGTGGGGCGCTTCGACAAGGCCGATCCGTCTCGCGACCTTCTCCCGGCTCGGGCCGCTCGCGCAGCGCTATCCCGAAGAGCCAGAGCGTCCGCTTCCACCTCGGCCTCTGCCTGCTCTGGCTCGGCAAGCGTGAACGCAGGCTCGCGAGCAGCTCAGAGCTCGCCCGGGACCTCGGGCCGGAGCGCCCTCGGCGGCGAAGCGCGCCGCTTCCTCGCCCAGCTGAGCAGGATCGGCCGCGCTAGAGGCGAAGATAGGTCGTTCGGCCCATGGCGGCCGTCCGCCGCGTCTGGCAACAGTGCCGCCGTCTGTGCCGCGGCGTGTTTGACGGAACACCAAGGGAGCGGCTAGCTTGTCGGCCTTGACGGGAGGGGTGGACCTGTGAGTGGCACCGAGACGGCGGTCGTCGAGCACACGGGTTGCGGTGCTCGAGACCGACGAGGCGCAGAACTCTGCTCGAGGCCGGCAAGGAGGCCGGGTCGCTCTCGGCGCGACGAGATCACGCTCGCGCTCGACGACGCTCGACCTCGACGCCGGCCAGATCGACGACTTCTACCAGGCCCTCGACGAGCTCCAGATCGAGGTCGTCGCAGCGCCGGAGGAAGAGAGGACGCCGTCGCCGAGGAGGTCGAGGCGCAGGAGGTCTCGACCGACGCGCTCCAGCTGTTCCTCAAGGACGTCTGGCCGGGTCGACCTGCTCACCGCCGCAGCAGAGAGGTCCGGGCTTGGCAAGCGGATTGGCGCCGCGCGTCCATGAGTCTGGGCAAAGGATGGGTGGGAAGTTGCGGTGATCGAAACTCAGTAAGTCTTAGTTAGCAGAACGCCTTTGTG
>ERZ1370068.8505-contig-7352_pt1 | contig 42114 bp, 41 predicted proteins | sample MGYA00561227_ERZ1370068 | MGnify/ENA primary metagenome ERZ1370068 (study PRJEB38410, sample SAMEA6850437) | metagenome | study: Metagenomic assessment of the ecological functions of the soil: analysis of the soil microbiota associated with the... | reverse complement strand
GTACTTCCGTTCAGTTACATGTGCTCACACATACAGTCTCGCGCGCTGGCCAGCCGCGCCCGCCGCTTCTGCCGATGACCTCCACGTTCCATCTTCCCCCTCCGCATCCGGTTGCCGGGACGACCTCGCTGCGGCAACGTGCTGATCGTCCCGGCGCCGGCCTTTTTCCGGCATCTGGCGCTGCCCATCGGCTTTCTGCAGGAACGGTGCCCGGACAAGCGCTACCTGATGCGTCGAGGGCGCGCTTGCGGCGATGCGGCGGCGCACCTGGGATCTCGTTCCGCTACCCGGGCGTCCGCTCGGACTCCACGGACACGCACCGCTCGGCTACCGCTGCCGGCCGTGGACCGACCCGCGAGGCGATCGCCGGGCCCGGCCCGTCGATCACTGCCTTTACATCCGCGCGACCGCACGACTGACGCCGGAATCGTTCGAAGAGATCCAGCGTCGGCCGTCGTGCCGGCGCGCCGAGTGGTCGAGCCGCGGCGGCGTGCTCTGAGACGGTGCACGGCGGCGCGTCCGTCGACCGACGGCGCCAGGTGCGCTGGCGCGCGCTTCACTCTTCGTCTCCGGCGGCTACCGCCGCTGCGAGGCGAGGCCACCGCCCGCCGTTCAGCGCGCGAGGCGCGAGTTACCAGCCGACCAGCGGCTCGTCGACCCGCCTGCACTGGCCCGAGGACCTCGACTACGCCGGCAAGCAGCGTCGTCGTGATCGGCAGCGGCGCGACCGCGGTGACGCTCGTGCCCGCGCTCGCCGGAGCGGCGGCGCACGTGACGATGCTGCAGCGCTCGCCGACCTACGTCGTCTCGCTGCCGGCGGCGGACCCGATCGCCACACGGCCTGCGCCGCATCCTGCCCGGAGCGCGCTCGCCTACGCGATCGCGCGCTGGAAGAACGTGCTGATCCGGCACGCTCATCTACCAGCTCAGCGCGCCGCCGGCCGGAGCTGATCGAAGGCAGCTGCATCGTCGCGCATGGCGGCGCAGCTCGCTGCCGGCCGGCTACGACGTCGACACGCACTTCACGCCGCGCGCTACAACCCGTGGGACCAGCGCCTCTGCCTGGTCCCCGACGGCGACCTCGTTCAGGCGATCTCGCGGCGGGCGCGCCTCGGTCGTCACCGACACGGATCGACCGCTTCACCGAGCGGCGGCATCCGAGCTCGCAGTCCGGCGACGAGCTGCGAGGCCGACATCGTCGTCATCGCCACCGGCCTCAACCTGCTGCTTCGCTCGGCGGCATCGCAGCTGACGCGTCGACGGCGAGCGACTCGACCGCGCCGAGCGACGATGACCTACAAGGGGATGATGCTGAGCGGCGTGCCGAACCTCGCGTTCTGCGTTCGGCTACACGAACGCGTCGTGGACGCTGAAGGCCGACCTCACCGCCGAGTACGTCGTGCCGGCTGCTCGCGCCACATGGACCGCGCGGCTGCGACCATCGTCGTGCGCGCGGCGCGATCCGTCGGTCGGCAGCGCAGCCGTTCCTCAGCTTCACCTCCCGGGCTACGTCCAGCGCGCGAGCGCGATCCTGCCCAAGCAGGGCACGCGCGAGCCCTGGCACGTGCGCCAGAGCTATCTGTTCAGGGACATGCTGGCGCTGCGCTTCGGCCGCATCGACGACGGCGTCCTGCGCTTCGGCGCTCGCCGGCGGCGCGGCCGTGAAGCTGCGCGACCGCGTCGCCAGTCGTCACCGGCGCGCGGCGAGCGGCATCGGCCGCGGCATCGCGCTCGCGCTCGCGCGCGCCGCGGCTGCCAGCTCGAGCTCCGCCGACATCGCGACGCCGCCGGCCTCGCCGAGACTGCGCGCCCAGGCCGAGGCGCTCGGCGTGCGCGCCGCAGCCGACGTCATGGACGTCACCGACCGTGCCGCCGTCGCGGGCCCTGCCCGAGGGTGCGCAGCGCATGGCCCGCGTCGACGCTGCTCGTCAACAACGCCGGCGTCGCCGTCGGCGGCACCTTCGAGCAGGTGAGCGAGGCCGACTTCGACTGGCTGATGGCGATCAACTTACGACGCCGTCGTGCGCATGACGCGCGCCTTCCTGCCGCTGCTGCACGCAGCGACGATGCGCGCATCGTCAACGTCTCGAGCGTCTACGGCATCCGTCTCGCCGCCCGGCCAGAGCGCGTACTCGGCGAGCAAGTTCGCGCTGCGCGGCTACTCGAACGCGCTGCGCCACGAGCTCGCCGGCACGCGCGTCAGCGTCACGGTCATCCATCACGGCGGCGTCGCGACCGGCGATCGCCCGCAATGCGCGCGCGCCGGCCAGCGTTCCCGCCGAGGATCGCGCTGCGCCGCGCGCGAGCGAGCGGATGCTGCGCATGCCGCCCGAGCGCGCCGGCGAGATCATCGTCGCGCCGTCGAACGGCGGCGCGCGCGCGTCTGTCGGCGGCGACGCGGTGCTCGTCGCGCTGATCGAGCGGCTCGCGCCGGTGCGCGCTACTGGCGCTCCTCCGGCCGCCTCGCAGGCGACTGGGCGCGCGCCGGCCGATCAGCGCGCCGCTCGCCACCCAGTACGGCGGCCACTCGCAGAACGCCGACTGGCGCGCGCAGCCGACGCGTGCGCGCTCTGCAGCATCGCCTCGACCGGCGCGCGCAGGCGTTCGCCGTAGAGCGCGACGACGTCGAGCGCCGGCCCGGCATTGGCGCTCGAGGTTCGGCGCAAGCGCGAGCGTGACGAGGCAGCGCGTTGCGCGCGTCGCGCTCGCAGCGAGGCGCTCGCTCGCGATCGCCAGCGTCGCCCAGTCCTCGGATCGTCCTGTCGGCGATGGCGCCCGCTGCGCAAGGTCAGCGCATGGAGCGCGAGCTGGCGCGCCGCCTCGGCCTGCGCCGGCTTCTGGCGCAGCAGCAGGAACGCGAGGTTTCCGGCGGATCTCGGCATCGAGCGGATTGGCGCCGAGGAGCGCGCTACCCTGCAGCATCAGCGCCTCCGGCGTGCTGCCGCGCTTCGCGTATTCCGCGCGTGCCGCCTCGTTGAGCTGCTGCGCGTCCGCGCGGCAACAACGTCATGCCGGCGAGCGGGTCCGGCGTTGCGGGCGATCGCGAGGCGGCTGGCGCGGACCTCGTCGTCGTCCGAGCGACGCGTTCCGAGCGCGCCGCCGCATGACGAGGACGCGCGCGACCCGCGCGCTCGGCCTGCTGCGCGAGGCGCGGCATCGTCGCGTCATCAGCTCGTTGGCACGCGCGACCCGAAGTCGACTGGCGCGCCTCGCGTTGTCTGCCGGCGCGGCGTCTGTCGTCGCGCGCGCGCGAGGCGGGAACGCCGACGCGGCGCCGCCGCCGGATCGCGCACGGCGCGGCGGCGACGCGCTCGTCGGCGCGGCGACGGCGATGAAGACGGCAGGCGCTGCGACCCGAGGTCAGTCTCCGCCGGCGCCACCCGCCGGGCGGCAGGACCGCGCGCGAGACGCCTGACGCCGCCGCCACGCCAAGCACTGGGAGCCGCCGCCGCTCGCCAGCGCTGGCGTGCGCGCGCGGGCGCGGTCCCGGCTTCGCCCGCTGCGACGCCGTGGCGCCGGCCGGCCACGGCGACCGCCCACGCGGAGATCGGCGACGACGGATCGCGCCAGGTGCGCGCGGGCGTGCGAGGCTGCGCGCGACGATCGTCGGCGCCGGCGACCGCGACCGGCACGCGCGAGCGCGCCGCTGGCGGAAAGCGGCGAGCGGCGGCGCCGGAGTTGGCGCTCCGGGGCCGCTGCGCGCGAGGCACGGCCCGTGGTGCGCGATCGTTGGAGTCGGCGCGGGAGCGCCACGCCGCCGCGAGCGGGGCAGCGCTGCTGCGCGTTCGCGCGCGCCAGCGCCTGCAGCGCGCCGCGTCGGCGCTGCGGTCGGCGTCGCCGCCGCGGGGAGTGGCGGTCTTCCGCCTCGGCCGGCGCCTCTCCGGCGCCGCGGGACTGGGTTGGTCGCGTTCGGGCGCGGCGCGCGCCGAGCGGGATTCGCGTCAGCGATCGGCGTTCGCAGGCGCGCGCTCGCCGGGCTGAAGAGTGCAGGCAGCGCGCGATCGTTCCGTTGATCGCGCCCGGCGCCGTCGGCGCCTCGGCCGCCATCGGGGCGTCTTCGCGGTCGCCTCGCCGCCCTGCGCTGCCAGCGCCGGCACGCCGGCAGGCGCCGCGCTGCGATCTTCGCGTCGCGAGCGGCGTGTGCTCCGGCCTTCTGCGCCGGCGGCGATGTTCGCCCTGGCGACACGCACCGCCAGGGTCGGCGTGCGCGCCTGCCGGTTCGCGGCGAGAGCGTGCCATCCGGCAGCGCCCGCCGTGCGCCGGAGGCAGGGAGAGCCATTCGGGCGCGAGCAGCCGGCACGCATCGCGACCGCGGCGGCGGCCCGACGACAGCGACGCCGCCGGTCCACGCGATCCGGCGCGCGCGCCGGCGTTCGCCGTGTGGCTGCGCAGCAGCGCGCGCCAATCGGCGCGTCGGTGCGGTCGACGTGGAGCCGCGCAGGCGCGTCCGACTGACCCCGACTCCAGCCTGCGTCGCGCCGGATCGGCTGGCTGCGCTCGCTGGCGGCGAACGCTGCGCCAGCGGTGACCGCCCCTGAAGGTCAGGCGCCTGATCGGCGCGGCGTTCGCGCTCGGCGCGACCGAAGCGCCGACCGGTGCGGCCGGGCGCGGCGACAGGCATCGCGAGTCACGTCACCGGCACGTCGGCGACAAAGGCCGCGACGACCGCGACTGTCGATCGTCAAGGCGCCGAGCCGCGCTGCAGCGATTCGCGTCGGCTCGGGATTGCTGCGGCGCCTCGGACGCGAAATCTGATCAGCTCGGCGTGCGGACGCAGCGGCGGCGCCTGGCCGTCGTGCAGCCTCGACCAGCGCGCCGCACCAGGCGCGCGCGCCTTGCGCGTAGCGCGGCCGCGTCCAGGCGCCGACCGCGGCGTCTTCGGACTCCGGGCAGGTAGCGCCGCGAGCATCGCCGCGAGGCTGAACAGGTCGCAGCGCCGGTCGAGCTGGCGCGTCGGCGGCGAGGTCGCCGCGGCGGCCGGCGTCGAGCGCGCGCAGCAGGCGCGGCGACTGGTACGTCATAGTCGGTCTGCTGCGCGATCGGCAGCGCACGGTCTCGAGGCAGCTCGCCCGAGACGAGCGAGAACGCGAAGTCGATCAGCGCGATCTGCGTCGAAGCGCGCGTACAGGCGTTGCGTCGGGCATGCGCGGATCCGAAGTCGGCCGGGCCCGACTGGGATGCAGACGTTGTCGGCCTTCAGGTCGAGGTGGACGAGCTGCAGCGCGATGGATCGCGTCGAGCGCGATCAGGCAATGGCGCGCGAGCGCCCACCAGTGCGCGCAGTCCTCGAACACGTGGCGCAGCTGCGCGTCGTCGCGCTCGAGCGGGCAGCAGCGTCGCCCAGTGGTCGACCGTGACGCCGGCGTCGTAGGTCTGCACGAGCGCCGCGCCGGTCGGCGGCGCCGCGGTCGAACTGGACGACGTCCGGCACCGGCTCCGATGCCGTGGCCGACCAGGCGCGCGAGGATGCGCCACTCGCGCTCGGTCCATGCGCGGAAGTCGCCGGCCGCGGTCGCCAGGAAGCGCTTCGGTGTAGCGCGCGCCGCTCGCCGGGCAGCGAGTGCCTCGCGGAAGACCTCGACGTGGTCGCCGGTCACCATGCGCAGGCGGCCGCGGCCGAACACGCGGTCGATGTCGGCGGGCGTCATGCGCTCGTCCTTTCCGTCGACGGTCGCGACCGCCGAGCGCGCTGATCCAGCGCGGCCGCGCGCATCGCGATGCCGACGCGATGCAGCAGCAGCACGGTCGCGTCGTCGACGCTGCCGTGCGCGCGCGCGAGCGCGCGATCAGCGCCTCGCAGCGCTGCGCGCAGCGGCGAGCCGGCGCGGCGAGCACGCGGCACCAGTCGGCGCCGTCGAGGTGCTTGTGGACGCCGTCGCTGCACAGCGCGAGCAGGTCGCCGCGGCCGAGGCCGTGCGACGCGACGTTGGCGCCGGCGATCGCGCCGTTGCCGACCATGCGCGCCGGGTCGTCGCGGCGAGCCGCCGGGCGGCGGTGACTTCGCCGAGGTGCGCGAAGGTGTCGTCGCGCGTCAGCAGCTCGAGCTGCGCCCGCGCGCCGCGCGCGACCAGCGGTAGGCGCGGCAGTCGCCGACCCAGGCGATCAGCCACTTGCGCGGCCGCGCGCGTCGAGCGGCGCGCACAGCGCGACCGTCGCCGCGCCCGGGCGATCGGTGATGCGCGCGATCGCCGCGGCGATCGTCGCGGTCGGCGCCGAGCATCGCGCGCGGCGACGCGTTCGGCATCGAGTCGGACTGGCCTTCGAGCGCCTGCGTGCAGCTGCGTGCGACGAGCAGGCGGCTCGCGGTCTGCGCCATCGCGCCGCCGCCGACGCCGTCGGCGACGACGAATAGGCCGCCGCTGGCCGTCGAGCGCGCTGTGCGCGTCCTCGTTGACTCGCGTGCTGGCTGCCGCACGACGACGCGACCGCGGCCTCGAGGCGGCGCGAACGCGCGTCGCGTAGACCGCCTGCGTCGCGCGCTGCGCGCGGCGGCGCGGCGCGCCGCGCCGCGTCGTGCGACCGGGCTCGATCGGCGTGATGAGCGCAGCAGCGGCGCCATCGTCAGTGCTCGCCGTCCGTCGCGCGAGCGACGAGCGTGCAGGCCGGCTCGCCCGGCAGTGCGCCGCCGAGCACCATCGTCTGCGCCGGGCTGCCAGCGCGAAGCGCGCCCGGCGCCGTGCGGCGACGCCGTCGATGACGATGCCGTTGTCGCCGTGCACGACCGCCGTGCGCGCCGTCGTCGTCGACGGCGTCGATGACGACGATGGTGCCCCGACACGCCGTCGTGGCGGCGATCGATGACGAGCGTCTGGTCGCGCGAGCGGCCGATCGTGAACGGCAGCGCGTCGGCGGCGATCGCCGTGCACGCTGCGTGCGCGGCGGCCTGCGCCGCGGTGATCGCGAAGCCGCTGCGGCCGGCGCGGACGGCGAGCACCGACGGTCAGCGGCGTCGCGCGCGGACGCGCGATCGCCGGCGCGATCGGCGTCAGCGGCGCGGCCGCCGCTGCGCAAGCGCCGCAGCGCGATCGACGGGTAGTCGCTCGCCGGCCCTTCGGCGCGCGCCGACAGGACGATCCGCATGCCCGTCGCCGAGCACGGATCGGCGCGTCGGCCGTCGGCGCTGTCGCGGCGCGCGCTGCGCCGCGCGCCGGCGCCGCGCCGCCTCGACGCGCGATGCCGTTGGTCGAGCCGGCGTCGGCGACCCGCCAGCCGTCGTTCGTCGAGCCAGATCTCGGCGTGGCGCCGGCTGGTGTAGGTGCCGTCGACGCGCAGGTCCGCAGCCTCGTCCTTGCCGATCGCGTAGCGGCGCCCCGGCACCACCGCGTGCAGCACGGCGCCGCGCGTGCCGGCGCCGTCGCTCGACGTCGAAGCTCGCAGCGCGGCGGCCGGCGAGCGGCGTCGACGGCGTCGTGCCGAGTCGGCGCGCGCGGCGGCGCGGCTGAGCTCGCGCGGCGCGTCGGCTTCGCTCCAGCGCCCGAGCACGCTCACCTCGTACGGCGCGCAGCGGCGCCGCCGGCGTGCGTGCGCAGCGCGGCGAGCAGCTCGCGGTACTTCGCCGTCGTCGCCGGGCCGCGCGTCGTTCGTCGACGGTCGGAGCAGGCCGGCGAACTGCGAAAGGTCGATCACCGCCGCGTTCGGCAAGCTGGCCGATCACCTCGCGGGCGAGGTAGCGCTTGACCTGCTCGGGCCTGAACTCGTGCATGAACTGCTGCAGCAGCTCGGCGCGCCTCGGCGCCGCCCGGCGAGCGCACGCCGATCGACGTGAGCACGAAGCGGTCGCGGTCGGCGATGACGACGTGCAGGCGCACGTGGCTGGCGACGAAGTGCTCGAGCTCGTCGCGCACGGCGCCGATCAGCGGCGCGTAGACGCCGAGGTCGGCGCCCGGCGCGCGAGCGACGGTCGGCGCTGCGCCGCGCGTCGCCACGCGGCGCTGCGTCGCGTTCGGGCGCCGGCCCGGTGGCGCGACGCTCGCGCGGCGGCAGGTCGCTGCGGCCGGCCATGCCGCCGATGTCCTGGACGCGATGGAGGACCCACGATTTCATGGACATGACGTCGTTGAGCTTCTCGAGATCAGCTGCGATAGGCGACGACGAGCGTCGCGAGCGGGCCGTGCGCGCGCAGGTGGCGCACGCGCGGAAAGGCGGGCAGGCCGTAGCCGCGCGAGGCGCTCGAGCGAAGCGGCCCCAGCGCCGGCTGCAGCGCTGTCGCCGGCACGCGACGCGCTGCTGCAGCGCCGGCAGCGAGAGGTCGATCAGCAGCGCGACGCGCGAGACGTCGCCGATCAGGACGATCGCGCGCCGCAGGCGTGTCCTCGAGGTCGTCGAGGCAGCGCTCGAACGGGCCGTCGAAGGTCCAGACCAGCGGCGGCGGCAGCGCCGTCGTCGTGCGCGCGATCGCGGCTCGTCGCACGCGCCGCGGCTGGCGCGCGCGCGCGGCTCATGGCGCGTCCCGTCGATCGCGCCGATCTTGCGGCCGACGATCTGCAGCGCGATCTCGGCCGCCGGGTTCGGCCCGTGGTCGCCGGCGCCGTGGACGCGGCCGCTCGCGCGCAGCCAGTTGCGCTCGGCGAGCACGGCGATCGCCTTCGTCCACGGCCCGTCCTCGCGCGGTCGGCGCGGCAGCGCGGCGACGTACCACTTGTACGGGTCGCAGCGAGCTGCACGCGCCGCGCCATGCGCTTCGGGCCGACTGGCGGCGCCGCCGGCGCGCACAGGCGCACCAGCTGCGTCGAGCGAGAGGCCGTCGCTCGGGAAGCTCGGCGTTCCGGTCTTGCCGGCGAGCCAGTCGATGTCGCGGCAGCGTCGCGTCGAACACCTGCTCGCACGCGGTGCGCGCGGTGCCGGCGCGGTGGCTGTACGACAGGCCGCTCAGGATCGACCTCGGCGGCGTCGCGCGCCAGCGGGCTCGCGCATCGGCGCGGCGCGCGCCAGCGCGCCGCAGCCGCGGCGGACGCGTCGCCGGCGCTGCCGGCCGACGCCGCGCAGCGCATGCGACCGAGATGCGGCCGCGGCACGCTCGCCTGCCCCGTTCGCCGGCCGCGGCGAGCGTCGCCATCATGCCGGCGACGCCGAGCACGCTGGCGCGCGCGTGGCCCTGGCCCCAGCCTTCGGCGACGACGTCGACGACCGCGCCGCCGCTGGCACTTCTCCCAGTCGTCGTCGCTGCCGGCGCCGGCCGTCGGCGCCGGCGGCGCAGCGCGCGCAGGATGCCGGCGTCGAGCGCGCGCCGGCGGCATCAGGTGCATCGCCGCGCCGAGCTTGCCGCGCGACCGGCTCGCTGAGCAGCCGGCCGTAGGCGACGTCGCCGTCGGCGCCGGCGCGTTCGACGCTCGCGCTCGTCGTGGCGTCGAGCGGCGCGGCCGAACAGCAGGTCGGCGCTTGCCGCAGCTCGGCGCGTCCTCGGCGCAGCCGGCGTTCCAGCCGAACGCGCGCGCCGCCGCCTGCACGTCCCAGGGCCGTGCGGCATGCCGCGAAGCCCTGCTCGAAGCAGAACATGCGGTCGAGGAAGCGCGCCGAGTCGGAGCGCATCAGCTGGCCGCGCAGGCTGTCGCGCGCCGGCGCGCCGTCGTGCTGCATCGCCGCGCGCTCGGCGCGCGAGCAGGCGCGCCGCGCGCGCTCGGATCGGCGAGGAACGCCGTCGGCCATGATCGGCTTGATCGTCGAGGCCGGCATCGCGTCGTGGAAGACGGCCGGATTGAGCAGCGCGTCGGCGCGGTAGTGCACCGGATACGGCAGGCGCGTGTCGCAGCGCGGCGTCGCGGCCCGGGCCGTCGACCTCCTGGCGCGCGCACGGCGACAGCGCGCCGGCGAGCGCCTCGATGCGGCCGCTCGCGACGTCGATGACGGCGACCGCCGCCATCCGCACCATCGCGCCTTCGAGCAGCTGCGTGGCCGAGCGGCCGGTCGCCGTCCTCGGCTGCGCCGCATGGCCGAGCGCGCGGCAGACGTCGTGGCGGCCGGTGTAGCAGGCGGCGGTCTTCTGCGCGAGCGCCTGCAGCGCCGGGATCGATCGTCAGGTCGATCGAGAAGCCGACGTCGACCGGCGCGCCGTCGACGACGACGCGGTTGCGCGAGCGGCTGCGCCGGCCGGCGCGCGCGAGCGCGCCGGCGCGGCTTCGCGCTCGGCGTAGACGCGGTAGAGCGCGCCCGACGGCTGGCGCAGCGACTCGAGCGGCTGCAGCAAGGTGAACAGCGACGGCGGCACCATCCAGCGCGGGTCGTCGACCGCGTCGGCCGGGCCCGGCTCGCCGCGTCAGCGCGACTGCGCGGCGGCGGCGCTGCGGCGCCGCTCGCCGCCGGCGCGACGCGCGGCACAGCTCGGCGCGTCGCGCAGACGCGCGCTGCCGCGCTGCGCGCGCCGGCGCGACGAAGTAGCCGGCGTCGGCGCGCCGTCGCGCGCGCGCCGAGGTAGATGCAGCCCGGCGACGCCGCCCCAGGGGTTCTTGCGCGTCACCTCGCGCGCCGTGATCTGCATCTGCTGCTCGGGCGCGCCAGCGCGCGAGCGTCGCTGCGCCTTCGGTGCCGCGCCAGGCGAAGCGTCTCGAGCATCGCGGCGTCGGCGCGGCGCAGCGCGGCGAGGCGCGCCGGCGAGGTCGGCGCAGCGGACCTGGAAGCGCTGGCCTGGGCGCGTCGGCCGATCGTCGAGCGGCGTCGCCGAGGCGCTGGCGCGCGGCGGCGAACCAGCGCGCGGCGTCGACGCCGACGCGGTGCTCGACGCGCGCGATTCGGCGCGCGTGCTGAAGCGCAGCAGCGCGGCGTCGAGCTCCGCCGAGCTGGGCGGCGACCTGCTCGGCCGGCGGCGCGTCGTCGGCGCCGCCGCGGGCGAGCGCGCGCGCAGCCAGCGCTGCGCAGCCGGCGCGCCGCCGCTCCATTCGCGCCGGCACGGCGGCGATGCCGTCGAGCACCTCGGCTGCGTCGTCACGCAGGCGCGCGCGCCGGCGCTGCGCGGCGCACGATCGCGCGCTCGAAGGTCTTCAGCGCGGCGACGTGGCGCACGCTGACGTAGCGGTCGTCGCGGCCCTGCGCCAGACGCGGCCGCCGGATCGGCCGGGCGGACGACCGCGACCAGCGCGACGACGCCGAGCAGCACCGGCACGACCGCCAGCGCTCGCCGCGATCGCGCAGTCGAGCAGCGAGACCGCGCGCCGCTCAGCCATCGCGGCCTCCGCGGCGGCAGGTCGACGTTGCAGGCAGAGCGCCAGGAACGCGCGATGTTGACGAGCAGCGAGGTCATGCCGAAGCTGACGAACGGAAAGCGTGACGCCGGTGAGCGGCAGCACCGCGAGGTTGCCGGCGACGGTGACGGCGAGCTGGCACGACGTCAGCACGACCCAGGCGACCGCGATCCAGCTGAGCAGCGCCTGGCCGTCGTTGGCCGAGCTGCCGCGGCGCTGCGACGCAGGCGCGGCTCGCCGCGCGTGACGCGGCCGTGGTGGCGGATCAGGCGATGCAGCCAGACCGCGCATCGCCAGCGACGCCGCCCAGGCGACGCAACGGCCCGAACACGCCGACGATCGCGGTGAAGGTGTAGTCGCTGTGGATCTGCGCCGGCACGCCGCTGCAGCCGCGCGCCGGCGCGTAAGCCGCACCACGGCACCGCGCCGATGCCGAAGCTCGTCGGCGGGCGCGGCGCGCTGGAACCACGGCACCAGCGCGAGCTGGTCGTTGATCGACGCGAACGGCGCGGCGACGCTCTCGAGCGCGGCTCGCGGTGACGCTGTCGTGAGCGCCGACGCTGAACAGCGCGAACGTGACGGCGCCGATCCAGCCGCGAACAGCAGCGAGCGCGAGCGCGAACGCGCCGATCGACGCTGGCCGCTGCGCTGATGCCACCACATCGCGACGCGCCGCGGCGAGGAACGCGCCCGACGCGTAGCCGGCGATCAGCAGCGGGCCCATGTCGCGCGTGACGAACATCGCGCGCGACCAGCACCGCCGACGACGAACAGCATCGGCCAGACGTAGCGCCAGGAACGAGAGCGCCGCGCGTGCCGTACTGCGCGCGAGCCGCTCGGTCAGCGGGCCGGCGCGCAGGAAGAAGAACCAGGCGGCGCCGGCGATCAGCCAGACGCGGCCGAGCTCGGAGGTGAGCTGGCGCAGGTTGGCGAGCGCCAGGCCGAAGGCGAGCACGGCAGCAGCCGTCGCGAGCACGAGCAGCGACGGCCGACGCCGCAGCGGCCGATGCCGGCGGCTCGCGCGCGCCGAGCGTCTCGCCGCCGACCGAGAGCAGCCAGGCGAAGCCGCGCGACGAGCGGCTGGCGCAGCGAAGAGCAGGACCGAGAGCGTCGAGCATCGCCGAGCCAGAGGTGGCCCTGGTGGTAGAGCGCGAGGTAGCGGTTGCCGGCGTGGCCGTGCGAGCGACAGGTCGAGCAGCAGCAGCCAGCCGAGGCCGGTCGGCGAGCACGAAGCCCGGCGATAGCCGATGCGCGAGCTCAGCGACTGCGCGACAGCGCCGCGTCGGGCGCGCCGGTCGCCGCGCGCGAGCTCGAGCGACGCGACCAGCGCCGCCGCCGCGCCGAGCGCACGAGCGACGAACGGCGCCGGGCGTGCTCGTCCACGGCGGCGCTCGACGCGCGCCGGCGTCGAACGCGCGCGCTGGCCGCCGAGCGGCCACGGCACGCGTGCCAGCCCAGGCGGCGGCCGGCCCAGGCGGCCAGCGCGACGGCGACGCCGCAGAGCACGGCGTGCGCGCGCGCCGGCTCCAGACGCAGCGAAGACGTAGCCGAGCACCATCGCCGCCGCCCATTGCCATCCGGCCGAGCGCGATCAGCGCGCGCATCGCCTCGTTCTTGCGCGCAGTTCGACGAGCGACTGGCGCGCATCGGCCATCAGCGCCGCGGTCGCGGCGAGCGCGCTCGGCGCGCGCACGCGCGCAGGCGCGCGGCGCGCAGCGGCGACGGCGGCAGGCAGCGCCTCGGCGGCCGATGCTGCGCCGTCGCCGCGCGGCCGTCGAGCGCGGCGGCGAGCAGCAGCACGGCGTTGGCGCGCGCGCGCCGATCGACGTGCGCGCCGGCGTCGGCGCGGAAGCCGCGGCCGCGAGCGCGCGCTCGACCCAGCGCGCCGCGCAGCGCAGCGGCAGCGGACCGGCGCTTGTCGCCGCCCGCGGCAGCTGGAAGCGCTCGAGGTACGGCGCGAGTGTCGGCTTCGATCGCCGGCGACCGCGTCGGCCGTGCTCGCGCAGCGGCGCCGCCGCCTTCGCGCTGCCTCGCTGCGCGAGCGCGCGCGCGCGTTCGTCGGCAGCACGCAGCGGCCGCGCGAACGCCTCGGTCGCACGCGCCGATCGCCTGCGCCAGATCGGCGCGGCAGCGCGCTCGGCAGCCGCGCTGCGCGCCGCCCTGCAGCGCTCCCGCACAGCGCCGTCGCGACCTGCGCCTCGGCGAGCGCAGCCGACGCCGTCGCACATCGCCGGCAGCACGGGTCGAGGCAAGCCGGCGACTGCGATGCCGCGGTCGAGGAAAGCGCTGGTCGCGGCCCGGACCGAGCTGCGGCGACGCGCGCGAACAGCGGCCAGAGCCAGGCGATCGCGGCGATCACCAGCGCGAATTCGACCAGCCAGGGCACGGCGCGCGCGACGCCTGCGTGCCCCAGGCGGCTGGCGGCCGCGCGGGCGACGCTGGCGAGCGTGCGTCAAGATGCTCGTTCCTGATACGGTCGCAGCGCGTCGCTCGCTGCGTCGGACGCGGCGCCGCGGCGGGCGCGCGCCGCGCCGTGCGTGCCGTCGAGCCTGACCGTCTCGCCCTGCGCGAACGGCGGCGCGCGGTCGTAGCGGCGCGTCAGCAGCTGCCGTCGGCGGCGCGCGGAGCACGACGTCGTAGTGGCGTCGCTCGCGTCGCCTGCCGCTCGATCTCGCGCCCGCCGAGCGCCGCCGCCGATCGCGCCGAGCAGCGCCCAGCACGCGCTGCCGGTGCGCCTCGGCGAGCTCTTGCCGAGGATGGCGCCGGCGATCGTTCCGGCGATCGTGCCGATAGCGCCACCGGTGGGCGCTTCCTTCACGAGCCGCACCGATTCGACGACTGCGCAGTCGGCGCACGCAGCCGCGGCCGCGCGCGCCGATGGCGTTGCGCTGTCGACTCGCGTGCGCTGTCGCGGCGGCCGCGTCGGCCCAGGGCAAGCGGGCCTCTCGCGAGCAGCAGCGGCCCTCCAGTCTCGCTTCGGCGATCGATCCGCCGCGCTGCAGCGTCGCGGTGACGCGGCTCGCCGGCGCGATCGCGTCGCGCGGGTCGATGACGTAGCTTCCTTCGTAGATGCCGGGCTCGCTCTCGTGCAGGGCGAGGACGACGCGCCAGCCCCCTCGATGCGGCAGCCGCAGCGGCGCCGGGCGTACCAGAGACGCTGAAGTTGAGTGGCACGCCGGTGGCGAGCTCGCTCACCTGCTCGACATTGACACCGTCGACCGCGACTGCGACGGCGCCGGCTTGGGATGCACCGGCGATAGGCGCCGTGGCCGCGACCCACCCCGCCGCTGCGGCCCTCACCACAAGACGTTGCAAGGACACGATGTCTCCACGATGCCGATCCCGCCGCATTGGCGGCGCGAGGAATCCGGGAGACGCGTGCTGCACGCGGACTCCTGCATCCCGACTCGCAGGCTAGCCCGACTTGTAGTGCTTTTGTCCTGTGCACGGCGGGCTTTACGAAAGACTACGTTCCTTCGCAAAACCACGGCGCAAGCGAGGCCGACGCCCGAGCGTCGCTTGTTTCTGTGCGCGCGTCGCGCTTGCGCAATGGTCGCGTCACGCGCGCAACGCCGTCAACGCTGATGCGCTGCGGGCCGTTAGCTCGCCATGAAGCTCGTCGAATGCTGGCGCTGGCGCTTCCGCGACCCGAAGTCGGGGCGCATGTGCAGGACGATGTACGCGCTGCGCGGCGGAGGAGGCGAAGAAGCTTCCCGGCGCCGAGGCGCATCCCCGGCACGCTGCATCACTGCGCGAGGTCCCACGAGCTCGGACTTCGTCGACACGCTGCCCCGCGATCGGCTGCCCGCACGCCGATTGAGCGCGGCAGGCGCTACAGCGTTCGCGCCGCGCCCGCCGCGCGCCGCGCCCGAGACGCTCTACGGCTGGCGCGGCGCCGGCTCGAGCAGGCCGACGCGGTTGCCCTCTGAGTCCGTGAACGACACGTACTTGCCGACGCCCGGGATCGCCATCGGCTCGCCGAGGATGGTGCCGCCTGGCGCTCTTCACCTTCGCCATCGCCGCGTCCGCGTTGCCGACCGAGATCACGACCGACGGGTACTGCGCCGGCCAGTCGGGCTTGCGCTGGAAGAAGCCGCCGTTGATCGCGCCCGGCGTGGTCGAGCCGCGTGCGTCGCTCGCCGCGGTCGGTCGCGAGGACGTACTGGCCCATGTCGGCGCCGAGCGCCTCGGTGTCCCAGCCGAAGGCCGAGCGGTAGAACGCGGCGACGCGCGTCGGCGTCGTCGTAGCGGCATCTCGAAGTGAACGACAGGATCCATGGGAGCCCTCTTGTGGGTCGATGCGCAAGGATGGCACGGCGCGCGGCGGCGCGACCTCGACCCTCAGCCGTCTTCCTGGTCGGCCGCCATGCCGCCGGCGCCGAGGTAGTCCTTGATCCGGTCGACCCGCGTGCCGACGACCAGGACCGCCTTCAGCAGCGCCTCGTCGGTGATGCCGAGCGCCTCGGTCCAGCGGCGCACCGAGGCCGCGTCGGTGACGTCGACCGCGACGTCGGATCGCGGGTCCTCGGCGCGCCCTGGTTTCGCTCGTCATCGTGGTCTCCTCGGTCGGTGCGGCGCCGGCCGCGTCGCCTGCGCATCCGGTCGGCATCATGCCCGCGGCGCGCCCGGCGTCCGCGCGGCGCGCGCCGCTTCGGCGAGCGCGCGCGTGGCAGCCTTCGAGGTGGTCGTTGACCAGCCCCATCGCCTGCATGAAGGCGTAGACCGTGGTCGGGCCCGACGAAGCGTCCAGCCGCGCCGCTTCAGGTCCTTCGACAGCGCGACCGCCTGCCGGCGACGCCGGCATCGCGCGCAGCGCGGCCAGCGTGATCCGCTTCGGCCGCGTGCGGCGCGTCCGGCTCGGAAGCGCCAGACGTAGGCCGCGAGCGAGCCGAACTCGTCGCGCAGCTCGAGCGCGCGCTGCGCGTTGTTGATCGTCGATTCGATCTTGCCGCGGTGGCGGACGATGCCGGCGTCGCCGAGCAGCCGCTCGACGTCGCGCGGCGCCGAAGCGGGCGACGCGCGGCGGCGTCGAAGTCCGGCGAACGCGCGCCGGAACGCGTCGCGCTTGTTGCAGGATCGTCAGCCAGCTGCAGGCCGGCCTGGAAGCCCTCGAGGCAGAGCTTCTCGAACAGGCGCCGGTCGTCGTCGACCGCAAAGCCCCATTCGCGGTCGTGGTAGTCGCGGTAGGCGGCGCTCGCCTGGCACCACGCGCAGCGCAGCACGCCGCCGTCGTCGCCATAGAGGCCGGCGCGCGCCCTCATGCCGGACCGCCGCAGCGTCGGGGGTGGCCGATTTCGCGGCGCAGTTCGCGCTTTCCGCGCCTGCCTGTCGGGTGTTCCAATCGAGAAAACAACTGATTACCTTCCCGCGTCCGGCGCCGTGCCGTTACATTCGGCGCCGGCCCATTTTGCTGGAGGATCGGCCGCGTCCGGCCCGTCATGCCTCGTCATCGCCGTCGTCAATCGCAAGGGGAAGCGGCAAGAGCACCCTCGCCACGCACCTCGCCGGGCATTACGCCAATGCCGGCGTCGCGGTGATGCTGCGGCGACGTCGACCGCCAGCAGTCGACGCAGTCGTGGCTGCGCTCGCGCAGCCTCCGCGACCTGCCGAGGAGCGCGCCGATCGTCGGCTGGGCGGTCGACCCGAAGCGGGTCCTGCGTCCGCCCGCAGGCGTCACGCCACGTCGTCCTCGACACGCCGGGCGGCCTGCGCGGCTTCGACCTGGCGCGCGTCGTTGCCTTCGCCGACGTCATCGCTGATGCCGGTCTGCAACTCGATCTTCGACCGCGAGTCGGCCGCCGAATGCTTCGCCGAGATGATGGCGCTGCCGCGCGTCGCGAGCGGCCGCTGCAAGGTCGCCGCGGTCGGCATGCGCCTCGACGCGCGCACCAGCGCGCCGAGGTGCTCGAGGCGTGGGCGCGCGCGATCAAGCTGCCGTTCATCGGCGTCCTGCGCGAGGCGCAGGCATCATGTGCGCTGCGTCGAGCAGGGCCTCACCGTGTTCGATCTCGCCCGACGCGCAGGCGCAGGTCGACGTCGCGCAATGGAAGCCGATCGTCGCCTGGCTCGAGCCGGTCGCTGCGCGCCGTGCGACGAAGCCGAGTCCTGCGCGGCAATCCGAGCGTGTCGCGTCCGGCTGTTGCCGGCGCTGAGTGTTCGCGACGACCAGCCGTCGCCGTGCCGGCGCTCGTCGGCGACGTCGACGCCGATCGTCGCGGTCGAGCTGCGCGCCGATCCGCACGTCGCGTCCTGCGCTGCCGCGCTGCCATGGCAGCGAACGCAGCTGCAGCGGCCGAGCGTGCGCGTCCGGCAGCCGTCGCCACCGCAGCCCGCGCCGCGCCTCGGCGGCCTGTTCAGCTGGCTGACGTCGCCGCGCTTCCTGCACCGCAACTCCTGATCGGCGCCCGCGCCGGGCGCCGGCGCGTCGGCGGCGATGACAGAGAATGCGGCGCGCCGCTTGCCGGCGCGATCCCCTCCGCCGCCGCCATGCTGACCCTCCTCTTCGACGGCATCGCCTACGGCATGCTGCTGTTCGTGCTGGCCGTCGGGCCTCGCGGTGACGCTCGGGCTGATGAACTTCATCAACCTCGCGCACGGCGCGTTCGCGATGGCGGGCGGCTACATCACGGTGCTGCTGATGAACCGCGCCGGCGTGCCGTTCCTGGCCTGCCTGCCGATCGCCTTCGTCGCCACCGCGCTGCTCGGCGCGGTGCTCGAGCGCACGCTCTACCGGCCGATGTACGCGCGGCCGCACCTCGACCAGGTGCTGTTCTCGATCGGCCTGGTGTTCATGGCGGTGACCGCGGTCGACTACGTCGTCGGCTCGATGCAGCAGAACATCCGCCTGCCGGAATGGCTGCACGGCCGCTTGCCGATCGAGGCGGTCGGCATCGGCAAGTACCGGCCTCTTCATCGTCGTCGTCTGCGCGCTGCTGACGATCGCGCTGCAGTGGGTGCTGTCGCGCACGCGCTTCGGCAGCCGCCTGCGCGCGTCGGTCGACGATCCGCGCGTCGGCGCGGCGGCCTCGGCCTCGACGTCAACCGCATCTTCCTCGCGACCTTCGCGGTCGGCTCGGGCCTCGCCGGGCTCGGCGGCGCGCTCGGCGCCGAGGTGCTCGGGCTCGACCCGACGTTCCCGCTCAAGTTCATGATCTATTTCCTGATCGTCGTCTCGGTCGGCGGAACGACGACGATCACCGGGCCGCTGCTGGCGGCGCTGCTGCTCGGCATCGCCGACGTCGCCGGCAAGTACTACGTGCCCCAAGCTCGGCGCCTTCATCGTCTACACGCTGATGATCGCGATCCTGTCTGGCGCCCGCAGGGCTGTTCGCGCGCGCCGCGGCACGCTGATGGACGCATCGCCCGCGACTGCGGCCGACGGCGGCGTACGATCCGCGGCGCCGGCGCCGACGCGCTCTCGCCGGCCGCGCGGCTCGCTGCGAGGCTACGCGCGCTGGCGCTGGTGGGAGCTCGCGCTGTTCGCCGCGCTGCCGCTCTCGTGGCTGCTGCTGCCGGGGCAGTCGCTGCTGCTCAACGAGATCGCGATCGTCGCCCTGTTCGCGATCTCGCTCGACCTCGATCCTCGGCTACGCCGGCATCGTCTCGCTCGGCCACGCGGCGTTCTTCGGCTTCGGCGCCTACACGGCGGCGCTGTTCGCGAAGAACGTGATGCCCGACCCGCTCGGTCGGCCTCGCGGTCGCGATCGCCGCGAGCGCTTGCTCGGCCTGGTGACGAGCGTGCTGATCCTGCGCGGCAGCGACCTGACGCGGCTGATGGTGACGCTCGGCGTCGCCTCGATCCTCTACGAGCTCGCCAACAAGCTCGACTGGCTGACCGGCGGCGCCGACGGCCTGCAGGGCGTCGTCATGGGGCCGCTGACGATCCCCGTTACGCGCTGCACGGCTTCGACGTTCGATCTCGCCGGGCGAACCGCCTACGCCTACACGCTGGTCGTGCTCGCGCTCGTCCTGTTCGTGGCGCGCCGCCTCGTGCACTCGCCGTTCGGCTTCTCGCTGCAGGCGCTGCGCGACAACCGGCTGCGCGCCGCGAGCATCGGCCTGTCGGTGCGCGCGGCGGCTGGTCGCGGTCTACACGATCGCCGGCGCGATCGCCGGCGCCGCCGGCGCGCTGCTCGCGCAGACCACCGGCTTCGCGTCGCTCGACGTGTTCGACTTCCACCGCAGCGCCGAGGTGCTGCTCGTGCTCGTCGATCGGCGGCACCGGCTATCTCTACGGCGGCATCTTCGGCGCGATCGTCTTCAAGCTGCTGCACGACCTGATCGCGGCGTGGACGCCGCAGTACTGGAACTTCTGGCTCGGGCTGTTCCTCGTCGTGCTGGTGCTGGTCGGCCGCGAGCGCTTCGTGCGGCCGTGGACGTGGTTCGGCAGGGCGCGAAGCGATGACGCACCGTTCTCGAGACGCGCTCGCTGGTCAAGCGCTTCGGCGGCATGGCGGCGACCAACGACGTCTCGCTCGCAGGTCGAGCGCGGCGCGCGCCACGCGCTGATCGGCCCGAACGGCGCCGGCAAGACGACGCTGATCAACCTGCTCACCGGCGTGCTCGAGCCGACCTCCGGGACGATCCGCCTCGACGGCGACGACATCACCACGCTCGCGCCGCACCAGCGCGTGCGCCGCGGCGTCGTGCGCACGTTCCAGATCAACCAGCTGTTCCAGACGAGCTGACGCCGCTGCCGTCGCTCGCGCTCGCGGTCTCGGTGCAGCTCAGGCGACGAGCGCCGCTGGTGGCAGCCGGCTCGGCGCGCGACGCCGCGGTCGCCGCCGAGTGCGAGACGCTGCTCGAGCGCGTTCCGCCTCGTCGACGTGATGGACCAGCCGGTCGCACGCGCTCGCCTACGGCAAGCGCCGCCTGCTCGAGATCGCGATGGCGCTCGCCTGCCGGCCGCGCGTGCTGCTGCTCGACGAGCCGGTCGCCGGCGTGCCCGAAGGCGAGCGGCAGGAGATCTTCGAGACCATCAACGCGCTTGCCCGCCGACGTGTCGATCCTGCTCATCGAGCACGACATGGACCTCGTCTTCAACTTCGCGCGAGACCGTGACGGTGCTCGTCAACGGCGCCGTCTTCGCCGAAGGCGACGTCGCGACGGTGGCGCAGGATCCGCGCGTCAAGGCGGTCTACCTCGGCGAGGACGCCGCGCATGGCTGAGCTGCTGCGCGTCGACGGGCTGCAGCGCCGGCTACGGCGAGGCGGTCGTCGTCCAGGGCGTCGACTTCGCGCTCGAGGCCGGCCAGCTCGCTCGCGCTGCTCGGCCGCAACGGCACCGGCAAAGACGACGCTGCTCGAACACGCTGGTCGGCGTGACGCGCCGCCACGGCGGCGCGATCGCGCTCGCCGGGCGCGACGTCACCGCGCTGCGCGCCGCACGAGCGCGCCGCCGCCGGCATCGGCTGGGTGCCGCAGGAGCGCAACATCTTCAAGTCGCTGACGGTCGACGAGAACCTGACGCGCCGTCGCGCGGCCGGGGCCGTGGACGGTCGCAGCGCGTCTACGAGATGTTCCCGCGCCTGCGCCGAGCGCAAGGCCAACCTGGGCAACCAGCTCTCGGGCGGCGAGCAGCAGATGCTCGCGGTCGGCCCGCGCGCTCGTCCTCAACCCGAAGCTGCTGCTGCTCGACGAGCCGCTCGAGGGCCTGGCGCCGATCATCGTCGAGGAGCTGCTGCGCTCGATCGAGCGGCGTGGTCGCGGGACGAGGGCTGCTCGGCGATCATCGTCGAGCAGAACCCGCGCCAGATCCTGCCGATCACGCACGATGCGATCGTCCTCGACCGCGGCCAGGTCGTCCATGCCGCGCCGAGCCAGCAGCTGCTCGCTGACCGCGAGGCAGCTCGATCGCTGGCTCGCGGTCGCCCATGACGCGTGAATGCGCGCGGCCGAGAAGCGCTCTGCGCTACGAGCGGATGTACGCCCAGCCCTGCTGCTGCTTCTTCATCACCTCGACGACGCCCGACGGCACGTAGCCGATCTCCGGCTGCATGTCGGCGGGCGTGAGCTGCATTCCGTTCATCGTGTTCTGGCAGGCGTTGACCTGGACGCCGCTCTTCACGCGCGTCGGCGATGCGGTGCTTGACGGGCGAGTCGGCCTTCAGCATCAGGATGCCCGGACCGTAGGCGACGAGCTCGATCTCGACGCCTTCCGCTGCCGACGACCCTCGCTTCAGGTTGATCATGTTGTTGAGGATCATGTTCCAGCGCGCTGGATCGTTGTCGGTGACCTGGAACAGGGCGCGGTTGCTTGGCACCGAGCTGCGCCTGCGCGCGCGCCGCGACAGGCAGCGCAGCGGCGAGCAGGAGGGCAGCGCCGCCGGCGACGAAGAGAGAACGCTTGGACATCGTGCGGCATGAAGGCTCCTTGGCAAAGTCGACGAGCGCGACGGTACTGCTCAAAGCGGCAGGCCGACGTAGTTCTCGGCGAGCGCCGTCGGCGCTGCGCGCGAGTGGACCAGGTAGTCGAGCTCGGCCGCCTGCATCTTCTGGCCGAACGCGCCGGTCTCCGGGAAACTGGTGCATCAGCGAGGTGAACCACCACGAGAAGCGCTCGGCGCGCCAGACGCGGCGCAGGCAGCGCGCCGAATAGCGCGTCGATGCGCGGCGTCGCTCTGCTCGCGGTAGTGCTCGACGAAGCGCGCGCGCCAGCAGGCCGACGTCGCCGGCGGCGAGGTTCAGGCCCTTGGCGCCCGTCGGCGGCACGATGTGCGCGGCGTCGCCGGCGAGGAACAGCCGGCCGAAGCGCATCGGCTCGGCGACGAAGCTGCGCAGCGGCGCGATGCTCTTCTCGATCGACGGCCCGGTGACGAGGCGCCGCGGCTGCGTCGTCGTCGAGGCGCAGCGCGCAGCTCGGCCCAGAACGCGTCGTCGCTCCAGCGCTCGACGTCGTCGTCGAGCGCGCACTGCACGTAGTAGCGGCTGCGCGTCGCCGAGCGCATGCTGCACAGGGCGAAGCCGCGCTCGTGGTTGGCATAGATGAGCTCGTGCGAGACCGGCGGCGTCTCCGACAGCACGCCGAGCCAGCCGAACGGGTAGACGCGCTCGTAGGTCGTGCAGCGCGCCGGCGGGCACGCTTTGCCGGCTGACGCCGTGGTAGCCGTCGCAGCCGGCGATGAAGTCGCATGCGAGCTCGTGCGGTCGACCGCCGTGCGTGTAGCGGACGACCGGCCGCGCGCCGTCGAAGCCGTGCAGGCTCACGCCTTCGGCCTCGTAGACCGTCAGCGAGGCCGCTGGCCGCGCGCAGCGTCCATCAGGTCGCGCGTGACCTCGGTCTGGCCGTAGACCATGACCTGCTTGCCGCCGGTCAGGCGCGTGGAAGTCGATCCGGTGGCGCGCGCCGCCGAAGCAGAGCTCGATGCCGCGCGTGCGGCAGGCCTTCGCGCATGCATGCGCGCGCCGGCGCCGGCCGGCGTCGAGCAGATCGACGGTCACCTGCTCGAGCACGCCGGCGCGGATCCGGCCGAGCACGTAGTCGGCCGAGCGCCGCTCGAGGACGACGGTCTCGACGCCGGCCTTGCGCGAGCAGCGCGGCGAGGCAGCAGCCCGGCCGGGCCGGCGCCGACGATCGCGACCTGCGTCCTCATGGCGGCAGCGCCGCTTCGCACGGCGTGCGCAGCCGCTTCCGCGACGTGCGTCGCGCCAGGCGCGATCAGCTCGCGCGTTCGCGGTCGGGCGTGAGCTCGCCGCGCCAGGCGCGGGTCGTCGGCGGCCGAGCGTGGCGAAGCTCGTCGAGGACCGCCGTCGACGGTGTCTCGGCGAGCGGGCCGCGTGACGGAGCCCGGCGGCGACGGCGCGGCGGCAGTCGACGCGTGCGAAGCCGCGGTGGTCGATCAGTCGACGGCACGCCAGAGCGGCAGCTCGTTCCAGGGCGCGACGCCTTGCTCGACGCAGGAACGCCTCGCCGACCGGAACGATCTGCGCAGCGGCGGCGCCGCCACGCCGGCGCGCCGCGTCGATGCAGCGCCTCCAGCAGCTTCGGGCCAGCCGCAGTCGCGCGCCGTCCTGCGGTCCGGTCGCGTTGTAGACGGCCGCGCGCGTCGTCCTCGACGGCGCGCACGATCCAGTCGGCGAGGTCGCGAACGTCGAGTCAGCTGGATCGGCTCGTCGCCGCTCACGTCGGGGACGAGCATCTCGCCGCCGGCCGAGCGCGCGCCACGGCCAGTGGCTGAAGCGGCCGGTGCGGTCGCCCGGGCCGACGATGAGCCCAGGGCGGACGATCAGCGCGCGCGAACGCCGACCGCCACGACGACGCGCTCGCCACGCGGCCTTCTGCGGCCCGTATAGTGGCGCTCGCGGTCGCGGTCGTCGGCGGCGAGGCCCGTCGCTGCTCGCGGCGAGCGCGTCGCCCTCGCTGCACCGGCGCACGCGGCGAACGGCGGCGTACAGCCGAGATGCTCGAGACGAAGCAGTAGCGGCCGACACGCGACGCGAGCGCCGCTGCGCTCGCGCGCACGTCGGCCGGGCGCGTAGCCGCAGGTGTCGATGACGGCATCGAAACTGCCGGCCGGCGAGCGCGCGAGGTCGTGCATGCGGTCGCCGACGATCACCTCGACGTCGCGTCGGGCCAGTCGCTGCGCGCGCGGCCGCGGTTGAAGACCGTCACGGCGATGGCCGCGCGGGCGGCGCACGTCGACGAGCGACGCGCCGAGAAAGATGCCGCCGCCGATGAGCAAGCAGGTTCCATGAGGTGCAGTCGATCCCTGGTGCATCGCGAGCGCGCCGCCCACTCGGCTGCCGAGCGCATGACCGGGACGCCACCTAAACGAGGGCCGCGCGCTTCGCGAGGTAGGTCCCCGATGGCTGGCCCGCGCGCCTGACGGTCTGCAATGGAGTTTTCGACCACCGGAATATCCGGGGTTCGAGGAGACAACATGACCGTCCGCATGAACTGGCGGCTCCGGAGCGATCCTTGCCGCAACCCTTGTCGTTGCCGCTTTACGCGGCGGCGGCGGCGACCAGTGCGACGGCAGCGACGGCCGCAATCGCCCCGCGGCAGGCGCAGTTGCCGCCCTTCAGCTACGAGATCCGGACGCTGTCGAACCGCGCCGACCTCGTCAGCGACGGCGACGCGCTGGTCGAGGTCCTGGTGCCGAAGAACGTGCCGCTGAACAAGGTGACGCTGCTTGCTCAACGGCGCGACGTCGCGGCGTCGTTCGTGGCCGATGCGCGCGCACGCGCACGCTGCGCGGCGTCGTGACCGGGCTCGCGGTCGGCGACAACGAGTTCGTCGCGGACTCCAACGGCCGCGGGCAACGGCCGGCCGCGCGCACGCCTCACGATCACCAACCATCCGATCGGCGGACCGGTGCTGCTGGGCTCGCAGACGCACGCCCTGGATCTGCGCGACGCCCGACGCCGGTCGCCGCATCGGGCAACACGCCGGCGTCCAACGCGAGCGGCCTGACGACCTTCGCGATCGACGCGCAGTGCAACATCGCGACCGAGTACAAGCTGTTCTACCGCACGACGACCGCCGGCTGCTCGAGCGCGCTGCCCGATCCGAGCCCGCCGGCCGCGCCGCCGGCGAACAACTGCTTCAAGCCGTACACGCCGGGCACGCACGCCGGCCGATCTCGCGACGACCACGACGACGGCCGGGCTGACGGTGCCCTACATCGTGCGCGTCGAGCGCGGCACGATGAACCGCGGCATCTACGACATCGCGGTGCTGTTCGACCCGACCAGCACGCGCCGTGGACGGCGCTGGCGCCGCAGGCCGCAGTGGAACGGCAAGGTGGTCTACACCTTCGGCGCGTCGACCGGCCAGCCGCGGCTGCAGTTCCGCACCGAGCAGAACTGGGCCGACGACGCCGGCGCTTGTCGCGCGGCTTCATGGTCGTCGACAACAGCCTCACCGACTCGCTCTACAACTCGAACCGCGTCCTCGAACGCCGAGACGCTGATGATGATGAAGGAGCACATCGTCGACACGCTACGGCGAGATCAGCGTACACGCTGGGCAACGGCTGCTCGGGCGGCTCGATCCAGCAGAACACGGCCGCTTCGATCTACCCCGGCCTGCTCGACGGCATCCAGCCGAGCTGCGACTACCCCGACTCGATCACCACCGGCCTCGAGGTCACCGACTGCGTGCTGCTGGTCAACTTCTACGTCGGCCCGGAATGGACGGCGCTGATGACGCGGCCTGACGCAGGCGCAGATCAACGCCAAGAAGACCGCGATCAACGGCCACCTCGACCACATCGGCTGCCAGTCGTGGAACAACGCGTTCGGCTTCAACAACAAGCCGGGCAACTACGTCCCGACGCTGGTCGATCAACCAGACGACCGGCGCGATCGCGCCGGTCGGCGCGCCGCGCAACAACTGCCGCCTGCCTGCCGCGCTGGTCTACGACCCGGTGACCAACCCGACCGGCACGCGCTGCGGCGACGCCGACCTCGCCGCCGCGGTCGTGGGGAACGACGGCCGGCATTGCTCCCGGCAGCGACGCGCGCCCTGACAAACCGGCGACAACGTCGGCATCCAGTACGGGCTGAAGGCACTGCTCGCCAGGCGCGATCACGCGCCGAGGAGTTCGTCACGCTGAACGAGAAGATCGGCGGCATCGACGCCGATTCGAACCGCACGGCGGCGCGCACCGTCGCCGACCTGCCGGCGCTCGACGATCGCCTACAGCGCGCGGCATCGTCGTCGAGCGGCGCGAACCTCGGCAAGCTGCCGATCATCGATTCGCGCGGCTACGACGAGACAGGGCATCCACTACATCTGGCGCAGCTTCTCCGGAGCGCGCCCGCATCGACGCGGCCAATGGCGGCAACCACGGCAACCAGGTGATGTGGCGCTACGGTACCGGGCTATCTGCCCGCGACGCCGGCGCAGGTCGCGGCGGTGACGCTGAGTCGTTCGCTGTGACGATGGACACCTGGCTGTCGAACCTGCTGACGAGCGCGCCGAAGGCGACGCTGAACTCAGTGCGCACGCAGGCGCAGGTGATCGCAGCGAAGCCGGCGGACGCCGTTCGACTTGTGCTACCTGACCGGCGACACGACCTTCTCGACCCAGGTCACCGACATGGCGCTGTGCGACGCCGACCCGAGGCTGGTGAAGCATTCGTCGCCGCGCCAGGTCGCCGGCGGGCCGCTCGACGGAGAACATCCTGAAGTGCCAGCTCAAGCCGCTGAATGCCGCCGGACTACGCTGCCGGTCGCGTTCACGCCGGCACAGCTGGCTCGGCTGCACGCTGCTTTTCCCGACGGCGTATGCGACTGGAGCAAGCCCGGCGTCGGCCAGCAGGACGCGATCTCGCCGTTGACCTTCGCCGCGGGCCCGGCGCAGGTCGGCCGCGCTGCCGCCGGCGCCGGTCTCGGTCGGGCCGACCCGTTCTGGGCGAGCAGGGAAGGCAGGCTCGCGGCCGGCTCAGGCCGGCAGCGGCAGCGCGGCGGCGCAGTTCGGACAGAACTTCGCGCCCGGCGGCGCTTCGGTGCCGCACGCGGTGCAGAAGCGCTTGCGCGGCGCCGCGGCGGCGCTGCACCGGCACCGGCGCGTGCTGAAGCCGACCGGCAGCGTGCGCCGCCGCGGTCTGCAGGTCGCGGTGCAGCTGCGCCGCCGAAGCGGCGTGCGGCGCGCCGCGCGTCCATCGCCCGCTCGCCGGCGTTGAGCGCGGCGATGCGCTGCTCGTCCTCGCCGCTGAACGGCGCGACCAGCACGCTCTGGCTGCGCGCGAACTGCATCAGCTGCGGCGGCGAGCGCCTTCGCCTCCTGCTCGGTCGAGAACATCGCCGTCACCTGGCGCGCGTCGTCCTTGCCGAACACGACCGACTCGATGCGCGCGCGCCAGACGCGCAGCGTCATCGCCTCGGTGCGCACGACGTTGTTCTCGGTGTTCATCCGGCTCGTGAAGTTGTTGCCGGTGCCGATGCGCGAGGTCTGCCAGCTGCCGACCATCTCGACCCAGGTCAGGATCGACTCGAAGTTGAAGCGGCCCCAGAGGCGCGCCGATGCCTGGAAGCAGAACGCGGCGACGAAGGCGAGGATCGCCGACGTGCCGACGAGCGAGAAGCGGTTCTGCTGCCACGGCGCGCTCGACGTCGAAGTTGCGCACGAAGACAAGCGTCATGCCGATCGCGGCGAGCACCAGCACGCGTCGCGTACAGGTCGAGCAGGAGCAGGGCGCGGTGGCGCGGCGTCGACAGCGCCGCGGTGACCGTCGGCGCCTTGGTGCCGGAGATCGGCAGCGGCTGGCTCTCCTCGAACAGCTCGCCGGCGAAGTTGCCGGCCGGCGTCGCCGCCGTCGTCACCGGCTCGATGCGGGCGTAGCGGCGGTTCGGGATGCGCTCGGTCCAGCTCGACTGCATGCACGCGGTCGAGCTCGTCCATCAGCGCTCGACGGCGGCGCGTTCATCGACAAGCCGCTCCTGCTCGACGCTGGCGCGCGTCTGCGGCGCCGCGTCGACCTGCGCGAGGATCGCCGCCATCGCCAGCGCGCAGGCGACCAGCGCGGTGCCGAGCATGACGAAGGTCTGGGTGTCGAGCGAGAACGCGCCGAGCGGCGGCAGCTTGGCGCGCGACCAGGCCGATCGCGACCGGGCCGAGGATCGCCGCCGCGACCAGGCCGACGAGCGACGGCGTCGTCACCCGCGCCTTGTGCTGCGCGAGCACCGGCCGGATCAGGAAGCACGAGCGCCGAACGACGAAGTAGAGGATGCCGATCCAGGGCCGCGTCGCCGCGTTGCCGAACAGCGAACCACGAGAACGCGAAGCTGACCAGCGTCGCCGCGATCGCCGCCAGGTTGAACATCGCAGCGGCGCGCCAGCAGCTGCACCTCGCGCGGCGCCGTGATCAGCGTCGGCGCCAGTGGTAGAGCAGGCCCTCGACCGCGCCCTGCGGCTCGGGATAAGGTGAGGCCGCCCTGGCGCAGGATCTCCTTGATCGCCGTCGCCGGCGGGCGAATCCGCCGCTCGCGCCGGACGCGATCTCGGGCGCGAGCGACGCCGGCCGGCCGCGGCCGAAGAAGAAGCGCAGCCGCGTCGCCGCCGTCGCCGCGGCGACCAGGCCGGCGCCGAGCAGCAGCAGGCCCGGCGCATGAGCGGCGCGCCGGCCAGCCGCAACGCGCTCGCCTCGATCGCGCTCTTCGCCCAGAGCAGGCTGACGACGCCGGCGACCGACGAGCAGCGCGGCGCACAGCCAGAGCAGGCGGTTCTGCAGCTGGTACGGATTCGGCAGCTCGAGCAGCTTCGATTCCGATCCGTACTCGTACGTACATGGGCGCAGACCTCCGTCGATGGGCGTCGGCCGGTCGAGCTTCGAGGGCCGGCGGCCGCGACCCGGCGCGCGCGCAGGCGCTACCCTCGCGCCATGGCGCCGACCGCACCCGAGCCCGCTATGCGCTGCAGCCGATCCGCTCGCCGCGCCTGCGCTCGCGCATTTCGCCGACCTCGAGGTCGAGGTCGGCGCGCCGATCGAGATCGGTCAGCGTCGCCGCCGGCGTGCGCCGCGTCATCCCGATCGTCGGCGGCCGCTGCCGCGGCCGCGGCTTCACGGCGCCGCGTGCGTGCCGGGCGGCGCCGACTTCCAGCTCATCACCAGCGAGACGATGGCGCGGCTCGAGGCGCGCTACGTCCTCGAGACCGACGCGCGGCGATCGCATCTACGTCCACAACGACGCCGATCCGCACCGCGCGCCTGGCGGTGATGGCGCGCCTCGTCCGCGGCGAGCCGGTCGATCCGGCCGAGGTCTACTTCCGCTGCCTGCCGCGCTTCGAGATGCGCGGCGCCGGCGCTGCGCCTGGATCGGCGAGCGCGTCTTCGTCGGCGTCGGCGTGCGCCGGCCGGCGACGGTCGTCGATGCGCTTCTTCGAGGTGCTGCTAGGATCGCGCCGCGGCGCGACGAACCTCAAGCGGCGCCAGCGTCTGCCGGCAGCAGGCGCCGCCAGCGCCGGCCAGCGCCGGACTCCGTGCAATCCGGCACGGATCGCGCGGCCAGGCTCGCGCCGCGCGCCGCCGATAACTTCGCTATCCCGCGTGCCCCGTGCGCCGTCCGGCACCCCATGAAAACCGCCAGTCCCACCGATCGGATCGACGTCCAGGCGCTGCGCGTCGGCATGTTCGTCCATCTCGACATCGGCTGGATGTCGCATCCGTTCCCGCTCAGCAGCTTTCGCATCACCACGCGCGGCGCAGCTGGCGACGATCCGCTCGCTCGGCCTGCGCACGGTGCGCTGGAGCCCGCAGCGAGAGCGATCTCGCGCCGGACGCGACGGCGACCGCGGCGTGCGGCGCTGCCGGCCGCTCGCGCTGCCGGCGACGCCGCCAACGACTCCGGCCTCGGCGCGACGCTCGATGCCATCGACACCGTGCCGTACATGCTGCCGGTCGACGACAGCGTCGGTCGACGCGCGCCAGCCCATGCGCGCAAGCGCGGCCCAGGCCGAGCGCGCCGCGGAAGCTCGCTGCGCCAGCGCGACGCGCCGAGAGCGCTGCGCGCGCCAGTACGGCGAGGCGGCGCGCGCCTGCCGCGCACACGCTCGACCTGGTTCCGGGCAAGCCGCTCGGAGGCGCGCGCGCAGGCCGAGTCGCTGTCGCGCGCGATCGTCGACAAGATGGTCGGCGAGCAGGACCTGTGCATCCGCATGCTCGCCGAGGGCGCCGGCGACAAGGCGTCGATGCACGCGATGAACGTCGCCATCATCTCGCTGCTGATGGGCCGCTGCTTCGGCTTCAACGACGAGGAGATGCAGGACCTCGGCGTCGGCGCGATGCTGCACGACGTCGGCAAGATCGAGCTGCCGCCGCGGCTGCGCCACCGCGAGGACAACTTCTCGCCCAACGAGGCTGCGCGTCTACGAGGAGCACGTCGAGATGGGCCTGGTGCAGGCGCGGCGCATGGGCCTGTCGGCCGGGCGCGACGGCGGTGATCGCGCAGCACCACGAGCACGCCGACGGCAGCGGCTTCCCGGCGAAGCTCAACAGCGACCGGATGACGATGGCGGCGCGCATCGTCGCCCTCGTCAACCGCTACGACAACCTCTGCAACCCGCACCTGCTGGCGCAGGCGCTGACGCCGCACGAGTCGCTCTCGCTGCTGTTCGCGCAGGGGCGCAGCAAGTTCGACACGCTCGATCCTCGGCGCGTTCATCAAGATGATGGGCGTCTACCCGCCGGGCTCGACGGTGCAGCTCACCGACGACCGCTACGCGCTCGTCGTCGCCGTCAACTCGTCGCGGCCGCTCAAGCTGAACGTGCTCGTCCACGACGCCGGCGACGCCGCGCGCGGACGCGCTGGTGCTCGACCTCGAGAGCGCGGCGGCCTCGGCATCCGGCGCAGCGTGCGCGCGCAGCCAGCTGCCGCCGACCGCGCTCGACTACCTCGCGCCGAGCGCGCGCGTCACCTATTTCTTCGAGCCGTCGCTGGCGGCCGAACGACGAGGAGTGAACAACCCCTGCCCGTCGACCCGTTCAGCGTCGCCGAGGCGGCGCGTCGCACCTGGCCGGCGCTGATCGAGGCGATGCTCGAGGCGGTCTGCCTGGTCGAGCCCGAGGGGCTGCGCATCGTCGCCGCCAACGGCGCCGGCCGGCCGCCTGCTCGGCGTGCAGCCGTCCGAGCTGGTCGGCCGCGACATGCTGGCGACGCGCGCCGACGCCGGAGGACGAGGCGTTCTGGCAGCGCGTCGCCGACGAGGGCGGCTGCGCCAGCATCCTCTCCGATTCGTACGTCACCCGCGCCCGCGGCAAGGCGGTGCCGGTGGTGCGCCGGGTCAGCCGGATCGAGCCGGCGCCGGGCAACGCGCTCTACGTGCGTCGCCCTGCTCGACCGCAGCGAGCAGATTGCGGGTCGGAGGCAGCGCCGCGGTCGGCACCGCCGGAGCTGGCGGCGACGCTCGAGTCGGTCGCCGACGGCGTCCTGGTCGTCGACCTGGCCGGCCACATCAGCCACTTCAACCGCCGCTTCGCGGCGCTCTGGAGCTGCCCGACGAGATGCTGCTGCTGCACGCCGACGACGAGGTGCTTCGACTGGATGCGCCAGCGCGTCGCCGACGCCGGCGTCTACATGCGCCGGCTGGCCGAGATCGACGCCGACGACGATGCTGCGCGCGACCGACACGCTGCGCGCTGCGCTCGGGCGCTGTGCTCGAGCGCGTCGACGCTGCCGCAGCTGAGCCGCGGCCGGCCGATCGGCCGCGTGTTCTCTTCCGGGTCGTCGCCGCCGGCACTTCCTGACGGCCGGACGCGGCGCCGGGCGCCCGGCTTGCACCGCTCAGGCTGGCGGTCGGCCATGCAGCGGCGCGCGACCTCGCTAAAGTCGGGTCGTTCGACGACTACTCGGAAACGCCAGCCATGTCCGCGATCGCCGGAGTGCCCTCGAGCAGCGCCTCGGGTCACTGACGTCTTCCGCTGGCCGTCGTCCTGCCCGGCAGGCCGACGCATCGGTCGCAAGGACGCCGCGGTGACGCTGCGCCTGAACGACCTGTCGCCGCTCGCCCACCTGGTCACCGGCGAAGTCGGCAAGGTCGGCCAGGACTACGTCGAGGGCAAGATCGATCTCGACGGCGGCATGCGCGAGCTGATGGCCGCGGCCGCCGAGCTGATGCCGGGCGATCCGACCGCAGCCGACGGGCGCGCGCGCCGGCGCCGCTCGGCTGGCTGCGCCAGGCCAGGCTGCATGGCGCGCTCGCGCCTGCGCCACCGGCCCGAGACCGACGCCGAGCAGATCCAGTTCCACTACGACGTCTCCGACGACTTCTACGCCCTCTGGCTCGACCCGAGGCGGGTCTATTCGTGCGCCTACTTCCGCGACGCCGGCGATGTCGCTGGCGCAGGCGCAGGAGGCCAAGCTCGAGCACATCTGCACGCAAGCTGATGCTGAAGCAGGGCGAGCGCTTCCTCGACATCGGCGCCGGCTGGGGCGGCCTGCTGCTGTTCGCGGCCGAGCACTACGGCGTGCAGCGCCAGGGCATCACGCTGCAGCAGAACCAGCACGCCCACGTCAACAAGCTGATCGCCGAGCGCGGCCTGCCGGGCCGGGTGCGCGATGGACCTGCTCGACTACCGCGCACCTCGACGAGAGCGAGCCGTTACGACAAGATCGCCTCGGTCGGCATGTTCGAGCACGTCGGCCGGGCCCAGCCTGCCGCGCGTACTTCGCCAAGATCCGCCGCCTGCTCAAGCCCGGCGGCCTGCTCCTGAACCACGGCATCACCGCCGGCGGCACGCGCAACCATCAGCTCGGCTCGGGCCTGGGCGACTTCATCGAGACGCTACATCTTCCCGGGCGGCGAGCTCGATGCACGTCTCGCAGCGTGCTCGAGCGCGACCAGCGACGCCGGGCTCGAGGCGGTCGACGTCGAGAGCCTGCGGCCGCACTACGCGAAGACGCTCTGGGCCTGGAGCGACGCGCCTCGAGGCGCAGCTCGGCGACGGCGCGCAACGCTCACCACCGACACCGTGCCTGCGCGCCTACCGCCTGTACCTCGCCGGCAGCGCGATGTGCTTCGAGCGCGCCTGGATCTCGCTGCACCAGATGCTGTGCGCGCGGCGCACCGGCGAGCCGGCGGTCGGGGCCGATGCGCGGCGCACAATCGGCGTATCCGTTCAACCGCGGCTACATGTACCCGTAGCGCTGGGAGCCGGCTTCAGCGATGTACCGATTCAAGTCCGAAGGCCGACGGCGACCTCATCATGATGGGGCCGGTCGGCGACCAGATGCTGCGCATCATCGGCCGCGAGCCGGCGCCGCAGGGGATCATCGAGGCGGCGGCGACTGCCGGCGGCGATCGCGGCGATCGAGGCAGGCGGTCGCCGCTGCCGATCGGCGCGAGCGCGCCAGAGGACGACGACGCCGACGAAGAAGACGAAGGCGCCGGGCGCGTCGGCCTCGGCGCAGCGCGCCTGGCCGATGCTCGAGATGATGCAGCGCTCGCTCGGCCGAGAAGCGCCGACATCGTCTGGGGCGTCTGAGCGGGCATGAGCAGCTGTGGAGCGACAGCTGGGCCAACGGCGAGCGCATCCCGGCGCGCTACGCTGCCGGCCGGCTCGACACGCCGAGCGGCGTCGACGCTTCTCCGACAACGTCAGCCCGCACCTGGCCTGGAGCGAGCTGCCGGCGGCGACGCGATCGCTGGTCCTGATCTGCCACGACTTCGACGTGCCCGAGCCGCGGCGACGACGTCAACCAGGCCGGGCCGCGAGGTCCCGGCCGACCTGCCGCGCGGTCGACTTCTTCCACTGGCTGCTGGTCGACCTGCCGGCTGCCGTGAGCGGCGATCGCCGCGGGCGCCTTCAGCCACGGCTTCACGGCCCGCGGCAAAGCCGGGCCGGCGGTCGCGGCGCCGGGCTTCGACGTGCGCGCGCCACGGGCATCAACGACTACACCGGCTGGTTCGCCGCCGACGCCGACATGGCCGGCGACTACTTCGGCTACGACGGCCCGTTCCCGCCGTGGAACGACTCGCTGATCCACCACTACGTGTTCACGCTCTACGCGCTGACGTCGCGCGCGCGCCGATCGAGGGGCGCTTCGCCGGCGCCGAGCTGCGCCAGGCGATCTATCCGGCACGTGCTGGCCGAGGCCACGCATTCCGGAACCTACACGCTGAATCGCCGCCTGCTCTGATGGCCGACGGCATCGCGGCGCCCGCCGACCGGTCGCCGGACACCCGATCCGCACCAGGCGCACGCTGACGCGCATCGTCGCCGTGCGCCACGGCGAGACGGTGTGGAACGCCGAGATGCGGATGCAGGGCCAGCTCGACACCGCGCTCAGCGCGCCGCGGCCGCTGGCAGGCCGGGCGCGCCGCCGAGTGCGCTGGCCGGCGAGGGCATCGAGGCGATCTTCGCCAGCGACCTGGAGCGCGCCTCCGACACCGCGCAGGCGCTGGCCGCGGCCGGCTCGGCCTGCCGATCACGACCGACGCCGGCCTGCGCGAGCGCAGCTTCGGCATGTTCCAGGGCTACACCTACGCCGAGATCGACGCGCGCTGGCCGGACCGAGGCGGCGCGCTGGCGGCACCACGATCCGGACGTTCGCGCCCGAGGGCGGCGAGACGCTGCGTCGAGTTCAGCGCCCGCGCCGTCGCGGCCTGCGACCGCATCGCCGCCGGCCATGCGGGCCGTCGATCGCCGTCGTCACCCACGGCGGCGTGCTCGACTGCCTCTACCGCGCCGCCACCGGCGCATCGGCGCTCGGCGCGCCGCGCTCGTGGGAGCTCGGCAATGCCGCGATCAACCGCCTGCTCTACACGCCGCGAGCGCTTCACCCTGGTCGGCTGGAGCGACACCGCCCACCTCGACGGCGAGACGACGCTCGACGACGGCAGCGAGGGCGACCTGCGCTGCCGGTGCCGCGGCGGCGATGAGCGCGCAGGCCGCTGCCGCGCCTGAGGTCGGCGACCCGGTCGCCGCGATCGACACGCCGGCGCTGGTGATCGACCTCGACGCGATGGAGCGCAACCTCGCGGCGATGGCCGACGTTCGCGCGCAGCCCGCGACGTGCGCCTCCGGCCGCACGCGAAGATGCACAAGAGCGCGGCGATCGCGCGCCTGCAGACGCGCGGCCGGCGCGGTCGGCGTGTGCGTGCAGAAGACGAGCGAGGCCGAGGCGCTGGCCGACGGCCGGCATCGCCGACATCTACATCTCGCAACGAGGTGATCGATCGCGGCCAAGCTGGCGCGCGTCGCGCGCGCTGGCGACGGCGCGTCCGGCTGGCGATCGCGGTCGACTCGGTCGAGGGCATCGAGCGGCTGGCGGCGGCGGTTGCGCGCGGCCGGGCGCGACGGTCGACGGTCCTCGTCGAGGTCGACGTCGGCCACGGCCGCTGCGGTGCGCCGGCCGCCGCCGCCGGCCACGCTCGCGCAGCGCGTCGTCGTCCACGCGCCGCCGGAAGGCGGCTGCGCTTCGCCGGCCTGCAGGCGTACCACGGTGCGGCGCAGCACCTGCGCGGCGCCGCCGAGCGCGAGGCGGCGTCGCGCCACGCGGCGTCGCTGGCGCGCGCCGCGCAGGCGCGGCATCAGCGCCGCTCGGCATCGCCTGCCCGCTGATCACCGGCGCCGGCACCGGCACCTTCGCGTTCGACGCCGCCAGCGGCGTCTGGGGCGAGCTGCAGGCCGGCAGCTACCTGTTCATGGATCGCGACTACGCCGACAACGCGCCGGCGCCGGACGCGCCGCGCTTCGAGCACGCGCTCTTCGTCAAGAGCCAGGTGATGAGCCGCGGCACCGCGCACGCCGTGGTCGATGCCGGGCACAAGTCGCACGCGATCGATTCCGGCCTGCCGCGCGTCTGGCAGCGCGAGCTCGGCTTACGCCAACGGCGGCGACGAGCACGGCATCGCTGCGGCCGCGTGCGGCTGCGGCGCGCCGAGCTGCCGGAGCTCGGCGAGACGGTCTGGCTGGTGCCGGGCCACTGCGATCCGACCGTCAACCTGCACGAGCGCTGACGTGGCGGTGCGTGGCGGGCTCGACGCCGGTGTCGTCGAGGCGGTGTGGGCGATCGAGGCGCTGTGGGCTGCGTGGCGCCTGAGGGACCGGGCGGTCGCCGGTCGGCGCCGGCCCGTCGTCCCGCGACGGCACGCTTCAGATCAGTCGTCGCGACAGAGCGTCGCGAGCATCGCGATCATCCCGGAGGCGCAGGCGATCGCGAAGGCGGCGGTGATGACGGTGGCGGCGATGTCGTCGAAGAGGGTGTTCATGGCGCTGTCCCCTTGGAGCTGCCACCGGCCGACGCCGGAAAGACCTGTTCTGCGCTTCGGGCCTGCGGGTCAGTGTCCAGGACATGGCCCCTCTCCTGACCAGCACGAGATGGCACCGCACGCGCGAGTGACTTCGGTCACTCGCCGGCCAGAGCCGGCCTTTTCGGAGCGTGGCCGACTCCGCCACAGAGTCGCTTCTCCCGCCGGCTGCCCCGCCTGCGCTCAGGGAACCGATGGGCGATGAGCGAGCACGCTGCCCTGTTCCTCAGGTCGAAGCCATCGACCTGAACAGCACGAGAAAGCTGGGCGAAGCGCTGGGCGACGCGGCGGAAAATGGCGGCGCTGGCGGACCGAGCACGACCGGCTCGCCCGGCGACCTCGCTGCGCCAAGTGGCGCGGGCGGGGAGATCGACCAGAGCGACGGTTTCACCGCATGACTGTTCCGCCGGGGCGGGCGACGCCGGTCGGCGCAGGACCGCGCCTATCACACCCAGTTGCCGTGGCTGCGCCTGGGCCAACAGCCGCTCCTGGCGCGCTCCGGCCTGCACGTCGGCCGCGTGTTGATCGTCCGCGAGAGGCCAAAGGCGAAGGACGTCGCGCCATGCGGCGCCAAGCCAGTGGATCCAGGCCGACGGCGCTTGCCAAGCTCACCGCGCGTCGCCCAACTGCCGCTCGCCAACGAAGCTGGCCGGAGTCCTCCTCACCGGCGAGTGCCCGGGCCGCCCTCGGCGCTCACGGCGTGCCGCACCGTATCGCACGGCCACTGGCGCACCGAAGGCTACGTGTAGCCGTGACCCCATCAGAGGCGACTTCGAAGCCGGGGACGACCGGTCCGGCTTTCGCTCCGCCCGGGCGGCGGCGACAAAGACGGTCGCGCGTCGTCCTCGGAGCAAGCGCGACCTGGCGTCCGGTCCGGGAAGTCCGCCATTCGGTTGCCGCGCCGCGAGCCTGCGAAGCGTCTTCTTGTCAGCTTCGGGCGGCGCAGGGCGGACCTGCGCCGGCTCGCGCCGACCTGCACGGAGTCCGGCGAACTCGGCGTTGACTTCCGGTGGTCGGCACGGGCGGCCTGGGGAAGACCCGTCTCGTCACCGCGCTTCGCGACGCGCTGGCTCGCAGCGAGTTTGCCCGGCGGCGCCTGGTTCTGACGCACAACTGTCCGACGACTGCGCGACGCCCCTGGCGATGGGCATCTTACCGCGCCACCGTCGCCCAGGGGCTCGGCGATGGCGCTGGGCCGCGCGGATCCGCGCACCGGCTGGCGGGAGGCCATCGCCCGGGCGCCACCGCTTTCCGCCTCGTGATCCTGGACAACTTCGAGCAGGTGGCCCGCTTGCTGGCCTCGACACGCTGCCTGGCCGACTGGCTGCGACCGGTGCTGCCGCGTGCGCCGCATACTCATCCACCCGGCGACGCGCGCCGCCGCATGCGCGGCCCCTGGTCAGCGGCGAGCATTGTCGTCTGCTCGATCCGCTATCGCCCCGGATCCGACGCTGGCCGCACTACGGTACAAATCCGGCGGGCGCAGATTAAATCATCCCGACCGGCACGCGTCTGGTCGCCGACGGCGAGTCGCAGGCCATCGACGCGGCTGGTCCAGCGAGCTGCTCTGACGGGCTGCCGCTGGCGATCAGCGGGCTGGCCGCAGGCCGCGGCTGTCCGCTCCATGTCGCCGCAGGCCATGCTGAGCCCGCATCGACCATCGCTTCACCCTCCTGCCTCTGGCGCGCGGCTGGCCGTCCGAAGCGACCAGGCGACGCAGCGCAGGCGGCGGCGCTTCGACTGGTCCTGGGCTGCTGACCGCACGTGAGCCCCCCAGAGGAGGCAGGCAGCCGCGCAGCGCGCCGCGCCCCATATTTCATTGCCGCTGAGCAACGCGTCTCGCCCAGGCCTCGGTCTTCGCCGGTGATTCACGCTCGAAGCGGCGGAAAAACGTCCCGCTGTACCCGGGACGGACCCCACGCGACATCGGTTTTCGACACGCTGGCCTCGCTCGTGGACGTCGTTCCGGTGCGTCGCGGAGATCGCTTCGCCTGCTCGTCAGCGTCTCGAATACGCAGCCAACCAGCTGGCCGCCCTGTCTGCGCAGTCAGCGGCCTCGCGCCGGCTGGTGGTCGCATCGGCATGGCGTTTGGTTCGCGCGTCTGCCCGAGGTGCCGCGAGCCGCAACGAGCCGGAGCTTGAAAACATCATGACGGCGGCGCGGGCGGGGTCATCGCACGAGGCGATCGCGGGCATCGTCGCTTCCTGTCGGACAACGCCTGGCGGATCCTCGAGGGCGCGGACCGGTCCGCGTGGCCACCGAGCTGCGGAACTGGCTCTCGCGATGACAACCCTTTCGCCGCTGATCGAGTGTCTCGTGGCCATCCATGGGCACCGTCTGCTTGTATCGGGCGACCTGAGGCGCGCTCGTGAATGCAGCTGAGCTCGCCATTGCGGGCGCACAGGCCGAGGGACTGACGTTGGAAGAGCCCGTGCCCTGTCGAGCCTGGCTGAGCTGAACGTCGTCGAGGGCTACGTCGACGAAGCGAAGCGACAGTACGAAGAAGCCGTGCAAGGGGCCGAGCGTCCCGCCGACGGGACTGCTTTGCGCTGCACTCAATGGGCTGGGTGTGACCTTCGATCATGTCGGGGAGTTCCGGCAGGCACGAGAACGCTACCAGCAGGCACTGGAGATCGCGCGCCGGACCGGCGATCGCAGGTGGGAAGGCGGCTCTTCGTTCAACCTGGGGCTTGTCGATAACTTTCGGCAATCGCGGCATGGCCAGTTTCACTACGATGACGCTGACCTCGGTGGCGCGGCAAATTTGCGGTCGTACGTGGGAGGCAGCCTCCTTCGCAACCTGGGCCTGTTCAAGCTGGAAGACGGCGCCACGGGGAAGACGGCACGCGCCCACCTGAGTCAGTCCTTGGTCCTGCACGCGAAGGAGTGTCTGGTCGAAACTGGAGTCGGTGGTCTTGTGCAACATCGGGCTCCCGAACGAGTCCCTGGTGACGTCGGCGCGGCCGAGGCGGTACCGCGATGCATTGCGGGTGGCTCGCCAGCGTGGCGACCAGCGATCGCAAGGGCAGTTTCTGGGATACCCGCCTCGGTCGCTCGCCGGTGATCCGGTGCAGGGCCGTGATCTGCCAGAGAGAGGGCACGCGCTCCTGCGCCGCGTTCAGGATCGGACGAGCCTGGCGATCGCGCTGTGCCGCTATGTCCAGGGATGCGCGCTGTGGACGACGACGCAGGGAGCAGGTCTTGCTCGACGAAGTTAATGAAGATCGCCGAGAGCGCCGTCGCCAGTGGGGCGGAGCCTTCGGTGGCGCTAGAGGGCGCGAAAACGGAGATGGAGCGAGCGGGCCAGCCCGGCTAGGGCGCCCGCGACGCTGCCCGTCCGTCTGCGGCATGTTGGCGCTGTCGCTGTATTTGGCGTCGTGTACGTGAAGGCCAGCGGCTTCAGGGGTCGTGAAGATGCAGGTGGTAATGGCCTTCGACAGCTGCCGTCTTCCCATCGGCGCTCGTCGACGGCGTGCAGGGCTGGATATCTATTTCCCGGAGGGGCCGAGTTGTCCTTGAACACCGCGGGAGTGTCCGCCCGCCTGAAAACCGTGCCGGCGGCGCTGTCCCAGATGACTCTGTAGCCGTCGGTTCCAGCAAGCTTCTGCAGGCAGACGAGACGCTGTTGCCGGCGACGATGGAAGCGGCGGGTGGTTGCTATCGTCGTCGTCGTGGCTGCTGCCGGTCGCCCTGATCCCGGGGTCGACCATCCGGGGACTACCGTCCATGGCGCGGAACCTGACGATGTAGCGCGCTCACGTCGAACTTCGAGCCCGCAACGATCTCGCAATGATAGTAGGGCCCTTCTCGGTCGCAGGCCTGAAGTCCGGCCTGAGCGCTTCGTGACACACGATGTCATGCCGATCTTTTGCTGCCGTTGGCATCGATTAGCTCGACGCCATCGCCCTTGACGGTGTCGGTGCTCGCCACGAACTTGTACTTCGACGCATCCGCGAATGTCCATACTACCGTTCAGGACCCCTTTCGTCGCCCGTTTGCACCTCCCAGGGACTTTTCTGCCTGCGGATAATATCGCTCCGTCGCCATCACGTAGTTCCCGCTGCCCGCCGGTATCTGAGCCGGGGATAGTGACATCGGCCTGCTCCGAGGTGCGCCAGAAAGGTGCAGTAGTTGCCATAGCGCTGTTCAATTTGGTATCGATCGACCGCCCCCCACTCCATCCGGGCGCGCTCAAAGCTGATTGGTTCACTTTGCGTTTCCGCCACGCCTCCGGTGAAATAGGCCTGTTTGATTTTGGCGAAACTGGAAATTATCGTTGATAGGCAAGCACTCGCTGCCTTCTCCAGCTTGAAGCCGGTTCCGGCATGTCGAGCACGGATGAGAATGGGTGAGCGACAATATAGACGAATGTGAGGGTATCCTCACGGTGCGGCATACAAGTACCTTTGGCGCTTTCGTCAAATTCTCGCCTTACTGACTCCGGGCAGCTTTCTCGCATCTGGATTCTCCCCGCCGCCCAGCTCAACCCACATGAAAGCCCACGAGTTCTTCCAAAGGTTTTCCCCGACGACGCAGCCGGCGAAATCTTTCAATACCTTTGCGCCAGCGACAAACCAGCGTATCGGGCCTGCTCTCCAAGTGCTCGCTTCGCGCCGGAAGCTGCGACCCGTCATTCTCGAAAGAAAAGACCCGGACCGGAGCGCCACCATGGCTCCGGAGGCGAACTGGCCTGCAAGAACAATGACGACGCGGCCACGGAGATTCTGCAGACCTTGCTTCTCGGAGCGCACCAGCCAATGACGGTGGCTTCCTCGAGACTCCCAGATGTCACACGACGGCCGGGGATTGCTGGAAACTCTTCCTCCAGAACCGGAGCGCGCCAGCGACCGGAGTGGAAGCCATCAGATCAGCTGCTCTGCGGGTCAATCCCGAAACGCCGCGATCGCTATCTCCATCTGTTCTGCGAAACGGGAGCATTGCAGTGATTGGCCGACTCTGAAACAAATTCTCAACGACGATTCCCGATTGTGCTCGAACCGCAACGGCTGGCAGCTGACGCCATTCCAATCCTCTGTCAACGGCCCTGGACGCCCTTCCTCTGACGCTCCGCGTCCTGGAGGTCGACTTGATTCGCGCGGTGGAAGCGGTTCGAGATTGCCTCCGAAACGGCGGAAGCTGCTCGTTTGCGGCAACGGCGGAGCGCCAGCACGCCCTCCCATATTGCGACCGAGTTTACGTGCTGGCTCAAGGACGATCGGCGTCCCTATCCCGCCATCCCTTGACGCCCGATTTCCGGGGCGCTTCACCGCCATTGGGAACGATTACGGCTTTCAGAAATTTTCGCCCGACAAGTCCAGGCATTCGTAAAGCCGGGCGATGTCCTCATCGGTCTCTGTCGACAAGCGGAAAGTCTCGCAATGTATTGTCCGCCATCGAAGAGGCGCGGCGTCGCGAGATGAAGACCATCGCTTTGCTGGGGAAAGGCGGTGGTTCACTGCAGGTGCGGCTGAGATTGACTTGATCGTTGACTCGACTCGACGGCGCGCATCCAGGAAGCGCACAAGTTTCTCCTTCATGTCATTTGGCGAAATGGTCGAAGCGAACCGGAAAGGGAATGAAAGAAGCGATTCCTGCCGTTTTCGCGGCGGTGATTGGCGCAATCGTCGGTCTCTTCTTGAATGCTTGTATATTTACCGTATGCCGTGGGGATCCCGCTCAACAACTATGACGCTCTTCTGCCCCGCCTGTCACCGGGCAATCCCGTGACGGAAACATCCCGGTGCTCGGCTGGTTCCTCTTGAGGGGAAGATGTTCAACGTGCCGGGCAAAGATTTCCTTCGTTATCCCCTGGTCGAACTTTAACGGCTTCGCTTTTCTCTTTGGCGACGTGGATGCGTTTCGGCGTTCCCCTCGCGCCGGTTTATTGGGTCCCTTCGGCCCCTCCTCATTGCCGCCACTTTTATCGATATTGAGCACTTCCTCATCCTCCCCGACGAAATCACCCTCGGCGGCGCCGTCGCTGGCCTCATCTTGAGCGCGCTCTTCCCGCAAATGATGCAGACGACCTCCCCGTTGAAGGCCTTGTTTTGTTGCGGCGGCTGCTCCTCGGCTTTGGATTGCTCTGGCTCATCGTCGAGTTTGGCAAAATGGCTTTCGGCAGAAAGCGACATCGCTTCGAGAAAGAAGAGCTCCTTCAGTAATACGGCTGGAGGGTGACGCCGCCACGCTCCAGATCGGAGAGGAAGTTCTCTGCTGGGAGGAGCAATACGTAACTGAACGAAGTACAAT
>ERZ1370068.10941-contig-9596_pt1 | contig 42122 bp, 60 predicted proteins | sample MGYA00561227_ERZ1370068 | MGnify/ENA primary metagenome ERZ1370068 (study PRJEB38410, sample SAMEA6850437) | metagenome | study: Metagenomic assessment of the ecological functions of the soil: analysis of the soil microbiota associated with the... | reverse complement strand
TGCCTGCACTTTCGAGATGGCGCAGGACACCGGCAAGCTGATCGCGTGGCGGGAAACAAGAAGGCGATCGCGTCAGCGAAAGGCGAGCCGCTCTCGAGATCGAAACCGACAAGGCGGTCGCCGAGATCGAAGCGCCCGGCGATGACGGTGTGCTCGCATCAGCAAGGCGCGCGAAGGCGCGGTCGTGCCGGTCGGCCAGACGATCGCGTGGCTTCTGCAGCCGGGGAGACGGTTCCGGGCGCCGGAGATCAGAATCTCTCCGAAGCGCGACGGCTGGCGAAGGAGCGCGGCGTCGATCTCACGACGATCAAGGGTTCCGGCCCTGACGGGCGAAATTCGTCGCCGACGATCTTACTCGGGGCGGACGATGTGCTCGTGGGAGCGCCCTTTCAGGGCCAGCCATGAGGGGCCTGAAGCCCCGCACTCCAAGACACTGCGTCACGGCCGTCGCCGTGATGGCCGAGCGGACGACGGCGAGCTGGACACTGTTCCGGGCATTTCTTCCTGAGCCGCGACGTCGACGCGAGCGCACTCGTCGCGGCGCGATCGGCAGTCGCTGACATCACGCATACCGATCGGCCCGTCTGGCACGTGGCGCGAGCGCTCAAGCAAACACCCGCGGATGAACGGCGGACAGCCGCAGGTCAACGTCGCCATCGCGATCCGCGACAGACGACGCCGTCGTCACCGCCGCGATCACTGGCGCCGACACGCTGTCGGTCTCAGAGATTTCTGCGCGCGACGGCGCGACCTGACGAGCGCGCGGATGGCCGGCCGGCTGCAACCAGCCGACATTTCCGGTGCCACGTTCACGATCAGCAATCTCGGCATGTTCAGCGTCGACGCGTTCACGGCGATCATCGTGCCGCCGCAGGCAGGCATCCTCGCATGTCGGCGCAATCGCCGATCGAGTCGTCGCGATTGACGGTCAGCCGGCGGTCCGCCCGATGCTGACGCTGACGCTGTCCTGCGATCACCGCCGTCGTCGACGGGGCCCGCGGCGCGTGCGTTCCTGAACGACGTCGCGGCGGCACCAATCAGCGCGGCCGATCGGCTGATCGATGGCTGCGCGACGAGCGAACCGGGAGAAGCGTGGTCGAGACGCTCGCCGCCGATGACAAGCTGGAGGAGGCGCTGAACGGGCTCGAGAAGCTCGTCCCGCCCTCAGGACAAAGCGCTCTCGCGCGAGGTCATCTCGCTTCGCCAACGCGTGTCGTCGGCAAGGAAAAAGACTGATCGTCAGGCCCTTTGTCGTCGATGGATGCCGATGTCCGGACGAGAACCGAGTTGGAGACAGCATCCTGCAGGTGCTCGAGGACATCGCGGAGGCGCCGCCAGGTCCGCCGCGACGTCGGGCCATTCGCGCCGGCCTGTCTTTGTTTCCTGCAACCACGAAGACAGGGAAGTTGCCGACAAACTGAAGACAGCGCTCGAAGCGCACGGGCTGCTGACACGTATCGACCACGCGGACATTGGTGCCGGAGAATCGATCCGACGCTTCATCGAGCGGTCGGTGCGGAGTCGGACCTCACCGTTTCGGTTGTCTCGAGGCGCGAGCCGCTCTCGGCGTGGGGTTGCCTTCGAAACGCTCAGGACGCTGTTCGGCAGAATCGGCCGGGGGAACGCTGGAGTTCGTCGCCGCGTCTCGACGACGACTTCCTCGACGATCGCTGTCAGTCTCGGAGCGCCACCAGGACGATCGACGCGCGGCTGAAGGAGATCGAGACGCTCGATGCGGCAATACGCGGCGAGAAGCCGACACCAACGATCTGAATGACGAACAGTCGAGGCTCTACGAGCTGCGCAACAACCTCGGCACGATCCTGGCGCGGCTCGAAACGCAGTCACGTTGACGCTGACACCGGAGCAATTCGACGCGAGCGTCGCCCGGATCGCTCAGCACGATCCGCGGCAGATAGTCAGTGCGGGGCCGAGCGGGACCGGTTGAGCGAAAACTGAAACAGCGGGCTCGCGACCAGAGAGAGGCATACGCCAGCGATCAATACGCCATCGAACGAGTCGGTGGTATTCAACACCATCGCTCGGAAGACAAAAGAGAGGCACTCCTGTCGCGCAGGCCACCAGCGGTACTGCCGCGATTCGAGACCCTTTCGATTGGAAGACCTGACGAATCAGCGCCGCGAGGCCTGACGGCCATCAGCGAAAGACAAATGCTGCTGGCGGCTCTGCCGCCATCCCTGAAGAGACGACACGATCATCGCGAGTCAACCCGACGATTCCAGCAATCGCGGCAAGCGTGACCGCGACCGGATGCCGGGACAAGGCTGTGAATCAAGGCGACAACCGTAGCGGCTTCGACAGGATCAATGTGGCAACCACGTTGGAACAGCGGGCAAGAGATTCTGGCACCGGCGCGCGCGCCGCAGAACAAACGCTCGATGATCCTGCCGATCGCGAAGAGTCGGGATAGGCCTCTCTGACCGACGCGTCGGCGGCGTCCACACTTCGAGTAGTCGATCGGCAGGAGATCGGCCGCGCGAGTGCGCGAAAGTGCAAGTGCCCCCGACGATCTCACTAGGGTCATTCGGCTTTCGTAAGGCTTCCACGATCCGGCTGCGGAGCGTCATCGTAGAACACGAACGGAACGGCGTTGAGCGCGGCGAGGCACGCGAGGCCGTCGTCATGGCCGGTCCAGCCAGCCATCCCCGACGTGAGACCGAAGCATCGACTGCTGGCGTCTGACCAGATAAATCCGTACATCGATTGTCCCGAACAGGACGCCATGAGTAGAAACACCCAGCGGCACGTAGCTTGGATCAGGGAATCGGCGTCTTCTCAACGTTGAGCCCGGTCGCCGAACAGCCAGGCACTGCCAAGCGCCAGCGATCGCGTCCCGGCGCCACGATGTGGACGCGCATGATGTAGATGTCCGGCCAGGTGCAGCGGCAGCCATCGCTTTGCCCCATGTGTTCAATACGAGATGCGCCAGAAGAAGATGCTTTGCTCATATCAATTCAGCTCTGAGTCTCGAACAGGCGCCGCGTCGATATGGTCATTGATGTCGCGGAAGTGGCCGGATCTCGACGCGCCGTGACTCAAGAGGGCGCGTTGCAGTTCTGCCGCCGAGACCCGCTTCGAGACCCGACGACGAACACCTTTGCCGAAGACGGCGTCGAGACCAACGCAAAATCCGTCGAAGGGATCCCAACGCGACTTCGACGTGCGACCGTGACCCCACACGTCACCTCGAGAAGAGATTCCTCGTCCGCGCGTCCTTTCCGACGTCGTCCGAGCCGGCCGTGGAACCGGCGCCCGCGCCGTCTTCGAGAGAAGGCAGCGCAAGTTCGGCGACGGTGCATCCGATCTCGGCGAGGTGCTGCGAACTGGACGATCACGGGCAGAGGACGCCGTTTCGAGTCCGCGAGATCGCGTAAGTCCTGCAGAAACAGCTGCAGCGATGACGATGTCGAGAGCGGCGCGAGCGGCTTCCGTCCAGCACCAGCAGGGCCGGCTGTCGACGAGCGCGCGCGCCAGTTACGAAGATCGCATCTTGTAGCCGCGCACCTGAGATCTCGGACCACGTCAGTGACGGGCCTCGGTCGAGCCCCGAGCCGGGTAGAGTGACGAATTCGACTTCGTCCTCGTTCGCGCGTCCGGTGAGGAGCCAGTGCGACGCTTCACCCGGTCAAACCGGAGATTGTCCGGCGAGGCTTACCGCAGCCACTGCCTCGCTCAGCTGCCGCTGCACGTAGCCGATCGCGTTTCTGATCCGTGCCCAATCGAGCCGACCGCCGCTAATCGCAGTGGGCACGCCACCCGCCCGCGGTTGACGGCGAGACGCCGCACGACGATTTGCAGCAGCGTCGTCTTTGCCGCCGCCATTCACGCCGACCAGTCCGGTGATCTGCCCCCGGAAGCAGGTCCAGATTGAGATCGCGCAGGAGGAATCCCGTCGATCCACGTACTGCTTTCGAAGACCACGGCAGCGATAGACGGCTGCAGGATGCATCGAGCGGCGCCGACGGATCTGATCGCCGGTGCCTCGAGGAAACGCGTCCGCGACTGCTCCCATTGGCTCGCCGGCTGCGGCTCAACGGCTGCCGCCAGTTCCTCGTTGTCGGCCGCCGGAGCAGGAGGCGCTGGTGGGGGCACGAGCGCGAGCTGGCGGACGGAAGCGTCGCTACGCGTTCCCAGCACACCCGTCCGTTTCAGGAAATCGTCGTGGATCTGGTCGGCCAGGGCGAGCACGCTGCTGATCAGCTCGTTGTCCCGCCGATCCGTTTCATCGCTGGTCCCCAACCGCCGCTTGTCTCGACGGAGCATGTTGAATCGCGCCGAGAGCGTCACCGACTCGTTCTGGACGTCGCGATCAGGCGAGAACTCGCGGCTGTAGTCCATCAGCCGTTTGATCGCGTGATTCACGTCCCCGCCAATCACGAACTGGTGAATTTCGGACAGGCGCTGAGTTCACGCTGTCGGCCAACTGCGCGACGAGCATCGGCTCTCCTCACGCCAGTCGCGCGCCGGCTGGCGCTTCGGATCCTCTGGACGCCTGGAACGAGTGTGGTCGGGCTGGGGCGGCCACAACGATAACACCGGAGAGACCCGTTCTCTGACTAGCGCGCCCCGGCTCGTGAAGAGGCTCATCGGACGGAAACGCGACGGTGATACATTTACCACGCGTGCTGACTCTATCTTGCTGCTCTTCTTGTTGTTCTCGCAGTCGACCGCTCCGGCGCAGGCTCCGGACCCGGGACGCGCAGGTGTTCGTCAGCTCGCTGCACGCCGGCTGCCACGGCAGCGACGGCAACGGCGGCGAGCTCGGGCCGGCAATCACGACGCGCGTGCCGTCGCGGACCGACGACGATCTGACGACGCTGCTCGAGCAGGGACTGCCGGCCTCGCAGGCATGCCGGCGTTTCCGAACCTGAGCGCCGCCGACACCACCGAGGTGATCCGCTACCTGCGCTACGCTGCGGCCGCGATCTGGCTCCGGCCCGACGCGCAAGACGATTGCGCTCGCCGGCGGCGCGAGACGCATCGCCGGGCTCGTGCTCAACGAGACGACGACCGACCTGCAGCTGCTCGGCGACGACCGGAAGATTCACCTGCTCCGCAAGAGCGGCGCGTCATGCACCGGGCGGTGACGTCGCAGTCCGACTGGCCCAGCTACAACGGCCAGAACAACGGCAGCCGCCACAGCGTTCTCAGCCAGATCACCGCCGCCAACGTGTCGCGCGTCGTGCCACGATGGATCTTCGGCCTGCAGAACACCTCGCGCCTGCAGGTCACGCCCGTCGTCGTCGGCGGCGTCATGTATGTCGACCAGCGCCAACGAGTGCTACGCGCTCGACGCGGGCACGGGCCGGGAGATCTGGCACTACCAGCGGCCGCGCACGCAAGGGCCTGGTCGGCAATGCGGCCGGCGGTGTCAACCGCGGCGTCGGCGTCGCCGGCGATCGCGTGTTCATGGTCACCGACCACGCGCACATCATCGCGCTCAACCGCTTCAGCCGGCGCGCTGCTGTGGGAGACCGAGATGGCCGACTGGCATCAGAACTACAACGCCACCGGCGCGCCGCTCCCGATCGGCCGGCTGGTCGTCACCGGATCGTCGGGCGGCGACGAAGGCGTGCGCGGCTTCGTGGCGGCCTTCGATCAGGAGACCGGCAAGGAAGTGTGGCGCTTCTGGACCGTACCCGCGCGCGGCGAGCCGAAGTCGGAGACGTGGCAGGGCTCAGGGCATCGATCATCCCGGCGCGACGACGTGGCTGACCGGCACCTACGATCCCGAGCTCGACACGATCTACTGGCCGGTCGGCAATCCGGGTCCGGATCATGATCGGCGACAACCGGCCCGGCGACAACCTCTACTCCGATTCGATCGTCGCGCTGGACGCGAAGAGCGGGACGCTGAAGTGGCACTTCCAGTTCACACCGCACGACGTGTGGGATTACGACGCGCAGGAGACGCCGGCGCTCGTCGATGCGACGTGGCAGGGACGGCCGCGCAAGCTGCTGCTGCAGGCCAACCGCAACGGGTTCTTCTACGTGCTCGACCGGACCGACGGCGCGTTCCTGCTCGGCAAGCAATGCGCGAAGAACGTCACCTGGGCGAGCGGCCTCACCGCCGCAGGGACGGCCGACCGTGGTGCCGAACATGGAGCCGACGCACGAGGGCAAACGCGTCTGTCCGTCGCTCGACGGCGCGTCGAACTGGGTATCGACGGCGTTCAATCCGGCGACGAATCTCTACTACGTGCAGACCAACGACAAGTGCGGCATCTTCACGCGCACCGACATGGAGTGGCAGGCCGGCAAGGGCTTCATGGGCGGATCGTTCAAGCAGGCGCCCGACGAGCCGGCGCAGCGCGTGCTGCGCGCGTTCGACATTCAAACCGGCAAGCCGGTGTGGGAGCTGCCGCAGACCGGCGACGTCGACTCGTGGGGCGGCGTGCTGAGCACGCGCCGGCGGCGTCGTCATCTTCGGCGAGGACAGCGGCGCGCTTGATGGCCGCTGATGCCGCGACCGGAAAACCGCTGTGGAGTTTTCAGACCAACGCGCTCTGGAAAGCCTCGCCGATGACCTACATGTTCGACAACAAGCAGTACGTCGCGATCGCATCCGGGTCGAGCATCATCGCGTTCGGCTTGCCCGATCAGTAGCGGCCCTTCCGGTGTGGCCCTCTCAGGTTGCCGACATCCGACCTGAAAGGCCCGGCTACGACTGTTGCGCTACTCGTGGGCGGCCCTTCAGGGCTCGCCGATCGCCGACGTCGGCAGATTCTTCAGCAGCAGCGGATAGACATAGCCGGCCGGCAGCACACGATCGGGATCGGGCCGGACGCTCAGATACGTCACGTGATCGGTGATCTGGCTCCAGCCGTGGCCGACGCCGGTCGGGATGATGATGATGTCGCCGGTCTGCACGCGGCGGCTGTAGGCGTTGGCGCCGGCCGTGCCGTTGCCGCTCGGCCCGTTCATCACGTTGCACGCCGGCGCTCGCCTTCTTGTTCTCGATGGTTCCGCCGGTCGTGAGGATGCCCGATCCCGAGCGTGATGATGTAGGTCTCGGCCGTGTAGTCGTGATAGATCATCGAGATCGGATCGCCCGGCTTTGTCGTTGGTCGGCCCGCGATGGATGACGCCGACGCCGAGGTTATGCTTGCCCATGTCGACGACGCGAAGCTGCCGATCGGGCGGGTTGGGCGGCGCGTTCTTCAGACGATCAGATCGATATCGGCCTTCGTGATGTCGAACGCGATGTTCGGCGGGGCGCCGCCCTGCGAGAACGTCACCGCCTGCCAGAGCGTGGTCGCGAAGACACCGATCAGGACGCCGAGGACGATGCGCTTCATCTCGCTCCTCCTCCTTGAAGACTGTGATGGCGCGGCGTGAACCGCGCGACAGCTCAGCGCATTCACCGCCTCTTTATCCCCGCCGTCGTGTTCTCGGAGTAGTCTCAGCGGTCATGCACGACTGGTGCACGTTCATCCGCGATCTGCTCCGCCCGGAGGGCAGCAGTCTGGCGCTGGCGATTCTCGGCAAAGTCGTCCGGCCGGTGATCGTCTATTTGCTGATGGTGGCGGCGCTGCGCAAATTCGGCAAGCGCATCCTGGCCCAGCTCAACCCGTTCGACCTCGTCGTCCTGCTCACCCTGTCGAACACGGTGCAGAACGCGATCATCGGCGCGGACAATTCTCTCGGCGGCGGCGTCATCGGCGCGGCGGCGCTGCTCGCCGTCAACGCGGCGCTGGTCCGCATCTACTATCGCGGTCCTGGCATCGACAAACGGATGATGGAAGAGCGCGACATCTATTTGATTCGAGACTTCCAGGTGCAGGAGGACGCGCTGCGCGAGCTCCACATCAACCTCGGCGAGCTCACGTCCAAGGCCCACGAACGCGGGTTCCGACGATCTTCACGAGGTGCAGACCGCCGTGCTTTATCCGAACGGGACGATTTACATGAAGGGCACGTCGCAGGACGCCGCATGCGTGCGCGATATCCTGAGTGAACTTCAGGCGTTGCGGCAGCAGATCGCGGCGATGCGCGGCTAGTGGCTTAGCCGGCCGCCTACCGCACGATCAGAGATAGATCATCAGGCTGTTGATGTCCTTGGACTCGTCGGGCGGCCATTCCTCGCCCATGTGGTAGTAGTGCGAGACGATGCGCGTGCCGGGGCGCAGGCGTTTCAGCTTCGGCATCAGCTGCAGCAGCATGCGCGGATGGAGATACATCGCAATCACCGTCGCCGGGGTCAGATCCGTCTCGAACAAATCCTGGTTCACGAACCAGACGCGGTCGGCGACGTCGCGCCTTGACCGCGTTCTCGTTCGCTTCCCGGATCAGCCGCGGCTCGATCTCGATGCCGACCCGCGCGCGCCGTAGCTTCTGCGCGGCGGTGATCAGGATGCGGCCGTCGCCCGAGCCGAGATCGTAGACGACGTCGGCCGCGCGTGACGTGCGCCATCTCCAGCATCTCTTCGACGACGTTCTGCGGCGTCGGGACGTAGCGCACGTCGGGCGGTCTGAGACCGCTGCGCGACTGACGACGAGTGCGGCCGAGCACCAGCATGGCGGCGACACTCGCGCAGAACACTTTCGTGTCCGTTCGGAATATGTGAGACATGTCCTACTGCTGCAAGAGCGCGATGCTCTTCGCTGACGGCGACGCGGGGATCGATCGCAGATAGGCGTTGATGTCGACGAGATCCTGATCCGCGATCACCTTTGCTCGTGTACGGCGGCATGCTTGCCGCCGGTCGGTTTGCGGACGTAGCGAATCAGCGGATCGGCGCTGGCGCGAGCGAGAATCTGCGGCCCCGCGCCGCCCTGACCTTCCGGTGCCGTGGCACGAGTAGCAGTAGTGCCGAGGTGAACAATCGCTTGCCGTTCTCAGCGTTGCCGACGCGTCGGCTGCGCTGCGGTTGACGTGCCCAAGCCCGCGACAACCGGCGCACGAAACCACGAAAACACGGAACCACCAGACGACGATCCTGCGAAATGACGAGAAGGAGATCATCGCGGTTGAGTGAGCACGTCCACCAGCGCCGGCTCGCCGCGCTTGACGACGTCGATGGCGCGTCTGATGGCCGGGCCCGAGATCCTTCGGGTTGCTGATCGGTCCGTCGCCGTAGACGCCCATGCTCTGCGCGAGCTTGCGCGAAATCGATCGGCGGATCTTCCATTTTTGTCCCGATGTGCGCGCGCCTGGCGTTGCGGCCGTGGTCGAGCGCCATCCGCTGCACCTCCATCACCTCCTGATGGTAGGCGCGGTTGTTGTGCATGATGGTGAGGAGCGGAATGCGGTGATGCGCCGCCGTCCACAACGCACCGGGCGCGAACATCAGATCGCCGTCATGCTGAAAGTTCACCGTCAGCCGGCCGTGCTTCTTGTTGGCGAGCGCGGCGCCGACCGCCGCCGGGCGCACCGTAGCCGACGCCGTAGCCGCCGGGTCCGCCGATGTAGTGGTAGTGCTTGTCCATCGTCCACAGCCGCAGCGGCCAGTTCTGCATGAAGATCACGTCGGCGACGAGCGACCAGTCGGCATCCTTGACCTGCGCCCAGACTTCGGCGCACAGCCGCGCGGTGCTGATTGGAGCTCGAGTCCCATCCCTGCGCCGCCGCCTCCCGCGCATCGTCGAGCGCCGCGGCGTGCGCCGCCGCCAGCTTCGCCCGGCGCTCGTCGAAGACGCGGCGCCGATCGGCGGTGATCAGCTTCTTCGCGGCTTCGACGATCGCCGGCAGCGTCGCTTCGCCATCGGCGGCGATCGCCAGATCCGATTCGGCGTAGCGCTGGAACTCCTGGTAGTTGCTGCGGCGTGAACAGATCGTCGGCGCTGATGGCGACGCGCGTGGCGCCCAGCGCGCCGCGACTGCGCGCTGGCGAAGTCGCGCACTTCGAGGCCGAGGATGAGATCGGCGTCGGCCAGCGCCGCCGCGGTGCGATTCGTCTGGTTGAGCGGGTGACGAGTGGGAAGTTCATCCGCCCCTTGCGATCCACGACGGCGGCCTGGACGAGATCGGCGAGCTCGACGAGCCGCGCGAGTCCGGCCGGCGTGCGCGCCATCCGATCGACGACGATCACCGGATTCTCGGCGGCGACGAGCAGGCGGGCGACCTCGGCGACGGCGCCCGCGTCGCCCTGCGGCGGCGACGTCGGCGCGAGCTTCGGGATGCGCAGCCCCTCGGCGCAGGGATGCTCCTGCAGATCGGCGTCGGCGACGATCGCCACCGGCGCCATCGGCGGCGTCGTGGCGATCTTGTAGGCGCGCACCGCCGACTCGGCGAAATGCGCCAGCGATCCCGGCGCATCGTCCCACTTGGTGAAGTCGCGGAGGATCGCCGCGGCGTCCTGCGCGCTGTGCGACCAGGTGACGACGCTGCGGCGGCCCATCGCGTCGAGGTGGTTGCCGAGGATCAGGTAGACCGGCACGCGATCGCAGAACGCGTCGTACACCGCCATCGTGGCGTGCTGCGTGCCGACGGTTCCGTGCACCGCCACCAGCGCCGGACGGCCTTCGATCTTCGCGTAGCCGTGCGCCATCGCGGTCGCGATCTCTTCGTGGGTGCAGGTGATGAACTCGGGCCTGGTGTTGCCGCCGTAGTTGATGATCGATTCGTGCAGGCTGCGGAAGGTGTTCGCCGGATTCGAGAACGCGTACTCGAAGTCGAGCGACTTCAGGATGTCGACCATGAAGTCGGAGCCGGGCCGCGCGATGGTCGAGGCTTCCGGGACCGGCGACGGCGGTTGCGGTGCCGCGGCGGGCAGAGTCACGGCCGCCGCCGGAACCGCGGCCGCCGACTTGAGAAAATCGCGCCGATCCATGTCGCGCGGATTCTACACCTGCCGGCTTTTGGCGTCCTGAGTCGACGGCTGAATGGTGCGGGGATTCGGGACTTGGGATTCGGGATTTGACGCAAGGGTTCCGGAGGCAACTCGAGATTCGCGACTCGACCGTGAAGACCCGTCAAATCCCAAATCCCGAACTACGAATCCCTTCCTCCCGTGGCGCCTAATCAGCAGCTCGCGAACGCGTTGTTTGCCGAGCGCGTTGATTGCGAACGACAGTGCGATCAGTTGCGCGTCCAGCCACACGCCCTGACGCGCGATGTAGCGGCGATCGAGGAACAGCGACGACCGTGACGCATGCGATCCGACCACCTGCGCGAGGCCGGTGAGGCCGGGCCGGACCGTGAAGCGATCGTCATAGCGGGACGCCGTCCATCCGAGCCGCACCGTATCGGCCGCGGTCAGCGGCCGCGGGCCGACCGCGCTCATCTCACCGCGCAGCACGTTGACGAACTGCGGCAGCTCGTCGAGCCCGGTGCTGCGCAAGACCCGGCCGACCCTCGTGACCCGTCCGTCGCGCATCGAGCGGAACTTCAGGATCGTGAACGGCCGTCGTCCGGCCCCGAGCCGCTCCTGGCGGAAGAGCAGCGGGAAGCCGTCCTCGAGGAGGATGGCGATCGACACCGCCGTCATCGCGGGCAGGAAGAAGAGCAGGCCGCCGGCCGCGCCGGCGATATCGAGGAGGCGTTTGAGCGGCATGAGCGGTCGACGCGGCAGCTTATCTAAAATGACTTGTTGATGTAAAGTAGTTGGCACATATGGCCAGTCCGCGCCGTCTCCGCGTCAAGTTCGTCCTCCCGGCCCTGACCGAAGCGACCAGCCCATACTGGCGTCCGATCAAGTTACTCGCTGTTCCCGCCGCTCGGCCTCGCCACGCTCGCCGCCTATCTGTCGCCCGACGACGACGCCGTGATTGTCGACGAGCACGTCCAGCGGCTCGACACCGACGACCGTCCGGACCTGGTCGTCATCCAGGTCTACATCACCAACGCCTACCGCGCCTACCGTCTCGCCGATCACTACCGCGCGCGGGGATCGTTCGTCGCGCTCGGCGGCCTGCACGTCACGTCGCTGCCGCACGAGGCGGCGCCGCACGCTGATGCGATCTTTCTCGGTCCGGGCGAGCAGACCTTCCCGCAGTTCCTCACCGACTTCCGCGCCGGCCGGGCCGGGAAGATCTACCGATCGACCTCGGGCCGGACGCTGGACCGCATCCCGCCCATCCGCCGCGATCTCATTCAGCGCCGCCGCTATCTCGTCCCCAACTCCATCGTCGTGACGCGCGGCTGCCCGCAGCATTGTGACTTCTGCTACAAGGACGCGTTCTTCACCGGCGGCCGATCGTTCTACACGCAGCGCGTCGACGATGCGCTGGCGGAGATCGCGCGGCTGCCGGGCCGGCATCTCTACTTTCTCGACGACCACCTGCTCGGCGATCGCCGCTTCGCCGCGGCGCTCTTCGGCGGCATGCGCGGCATGAATCGTCTGTTCCAGGGCGCGGCGACCGTCGATTCGATTCTCCGCGGCGATCTGATCGAGCGCGCCGCCGACGCCGGGCTGCGCAGTCTGTTCGTCGGCTTCGAGACGCTGACCTCGGGCAATCTCGCCCGCAGCAACAAGGTGCAGAATCTCGGGCGCGACTACAAGGCCGTGACCGATCGCCTCCACAGTCTCGGCGTCATGATCAACGGCAGCTTCGTCTTCGGCATGGACGACGACGAGCGAGGACGTGTTCCGGCGGACGGTGGACTGGGCGATCGAGCAGGGCATCACCACGGCGACGTTCCACATCCAGACGCCGTATCCGGGCACGAGGCTGTTCGCGCGCATGGAAGAAGAGGGACGGCTCGTCACGCGCGACTGGGACCTCTACGACACGCGCCATGTCGTCTACCGGCCGGCGCGGCTGAAGGCCGGCGGTGCTGAAGGACGGCTACGACTGGGCCTATCGCGAGTTCTATCGATGGTCGTCGATCGCACGCGCCTCGCTCTCGCACGGATCGCTCAAGCATCAGGCCAAGCATTTCTTCTATGCGACCGGCTGGAAGAAGTTCGAGCCGCTCTGGGATGTCGCGATCCGGGCCCGGCAGCTCCGGCACATGACGCCGCTGCTCGAAGCGGTGCTGTCCAGGATCACGCGACGCGACGCGGTGTCCGACACCGCTGTCAGCCACACCGATCAGACACCAGCTACAGCTGTCCCCACACTTCCGTTGCCGTTTCGACGATCAGCTGCAGCTTGGCTTTCTCCTGATCGACCGTGAGCGCGTTCCCTTCGGAGTTGCTCGCGAAGCCGCACTGCGGGCTGAGCGCGAGCTGCTCGATCGGCACGAACCTCGATGCCTCCTCGATGCGCCGCTTGAGGTCACTCTTGTTCTCGACCGCGCCCGTCTTGGTCGTCACCAGGCCGAGGACCACCATCTTGCCCTTCGGCACGAAGCGCAGCGGGCTGAAGTCGCCGGCGCGCGAGCTGTCGTATTCGAGGAAGTAGCCGTCGATGTCGAACTCGTTGAAGAGGACTTCGGCGACCGGCTCGTAGCCGCCGTCGGCAATCCAGTGGCTGCGCGCGTTGCCGCGGCACAAGTGCATGCACGACGGTCATGTCTTCGTGCCGCGCGGCCGTGGCCGCGTTGACGAGCTTGGCGTAGGTGTGCGGCAACCGCTCGGGATCCTCGCCGACGCTGCGCGCGAAGTCGCGCAGCGCCGGGTCGCACAGAAACGCCATGTTCACTTCGTCGACCTGCAGGTAGCGGCAGCCGGCGTCGACCAGATCGCGGATCTCCTCGCTGTAAACGCGCGCGAGGTCGGCGTAGAACTCGTCCATGTCCGGATACGCGTCGCTGTCGATCGCCTTGCGGCCGCCGCGGAAGTGCAGCACGCTCGGCGAGGGAATGGTGATCTTCGGCGTCGCGCGTCGTCGTCTTTGAGGAACTTGAAGTCCTCGACGAAGATCGGATGCGGTCGCGACAGCTTGCCGGTGATCTTCACGCCCGGCGGCGTGTATTCCATCTCGCCCTGATCCGAGTGGAACTTGATCGGAATGCCCGGCGTCTGCACGACGTTGGCGAAGTCGCAGACGAAGTCCATGTGCCACAGGCCGCGGCGGAACTCGCCGTCGGTGACGGACTTCATCCCGAGACTCTCCTGCATCGCGACGACTTCGCGGATGGCGTCGTCTTCCAGCTGCCGGAGCGCGTCGGCCGGCAGCTCGCCACGCTGCGCTTCGCGCGCGCGCCTCGAGCAGGTGTCTGGGACGCAACAGGCTGCCGACCTGGTCGGCACGAAACGGCGGCGCAACGGTGGCGGTGGTCATGGGTCTCCTCAGAACTGTTCGCGCCAGAGGCCGAGCGCTTTCTGCGCGGGCCGATCGGAAAAACTGAACAGCACCGCATCGCCGTCCGGCGCGTGCGTCGCCGGCTGCCACGACGGGACGACGAACACGTCGCGCCGGCCCCACGTCAAGGTCTCGTCGCCGATGCGGCTGGCGCCGCGTCCTTCGGCGACGCAGAAGATCGTCGCGTCGGTCGATCGGTACGGCGCGCTTTCGAAACCCGACGGCAGCAGCTGGAGGAATGCCGCGATCGTCGGCATCGGATAGCCGCCGGTGGCCGGATTCACATGCTGCATCTTGATCCCGTGCGCCGGATTCACCGGGCCGTTGCGCGCGAGACGTTCGAGCGCGTCGCGGCTGCGAGCGTACGGATACGACAGCAGCGGCGAGCGGCGGCCGGGCGTGAAGTCTACCGGCAGCAGCGCCGTGCCGTATCAGGTCCACGCGTCGCCTTCGGGCCGGGTCACCGGCTGCGTCTCGTCCGGGTGATGTTCGGCGAAGCTCGCGCTGAACATGTTGACCATCGGGATGTCGAGGCCGTCGAGCCAGATCGCCGGCGCGTCGCTCGGGTTCCCGTGGTCGTGATAGGTCCACGACGGCGTCAGGATGAAATCGCCGGCGTGCATCGTGGTGCGCTCGCCGTCGACCGCGGTATAGGCGCCGTCGCCGCTTTCGAGGACGAACCGCAGCGCCGACGCGGGAGTGGCGATGCGTTGGCGCGGTCTCGCCGGGCATCACGAGCTGAACGCCGGCGTACAGCGTCGGCGTGATCTGCGAGGCGCCGCGCAGGCTCGGATTCTCGAGCACGAGCACGCGGCGCTCGGCTTCCTGCGCCGAGATCAGCTCGCCGGCTTCCATCAGCAGCGCGCGGACTTCGTCGTAAGCTCCACAGCGCCGGCACGCAACGCGCGCGCGGCAGCGGCGTCACGATGTCGCCGAGCACTTCCCACAGCGGCGCGGTGTTCTTGCCGCCGAGCCGTTCGTAGAGCTCCTTCAGTGCCGGCGATGCGTCGCGTTTGTTGTAGAACGTTGAGTCCATGGCATCGTGCCAGGCAACCGCCGAGCACGGCCGAGATCGCGGAGCAGGACTGGCTCTGCGTTCTCAGCGCCCTCCGCGCTTCGTATTGTTACGCGGCGCGGACGTTGACTTCCATCGCGCCGATCCTCTCGATGCACGCCGAAATCACGTCGCCGGGTTGAATCGGGCTCACGCCCTCGGGCGTGCCGGTGATGATGATGTCGCCGGGATAGAGCGTATAGAAAGATGAGGCGTATGCAATGAGATTCGGCACGTCGAGGATCAGATACTTCGTATTCGAGTTCTGCCGTTCCTCGCCGTTCACCGAGATCCGCAGATTGAGGTTCGCCGGATCCGGCACCTCGTCCGGCGTGACGAGCCACGGTCCGAGCACCGCGTAGCTGTCGGGCGACTTGCGGAGGCTGCGCTCTTCGGGTCCGCGGATCGTGATGTCGAGGCCGATCGCGTAGCCGGCGACGTATCGATAGCCTTCCGACGCCGGCACGTTGTTCGCCGTCCTGCCGATGACGACCGCCAGCTCCACTTCGTGATCGTTCCGGCGATCGACCTTGCGCAGCGCGATGCCTTCGCCGGCGCCGACCAGCGCGCTGGTCGCCTTCAGAAACAACCCCGCCGTGTGAATCGGCGCCATCGTCGCCGCGACGTGGTGATGCAGTTGGGCATCGTCGCGGACCTCGTCGAGATGCTTCTGGTAGTTCACCGGCGCGCACACGATCTTTCCGGGGTTCGCGACCGGACTGAGCAGCGTCACGCTGGACACCGGCTGCGACTGCGCCCCGGGGCGATCGCGCGCACGCGCGACACGATCTGCGCAAGGTTCGCGATCATCGGATCGAAGGCGGGGAGCGGATAGCGATACGCGGGCAGGACATCGAGCGCCGCCGTCACGTCGCGGACGCTGCCGTCCTCGACGAGGCCGAGTCGCCCTTCTCCAAATCGGCAGAGGCGCATGATGGTTATTGGAAGGCGGTGGCGCGTCTCGGCAGCAGACTCGCGGCCGCGATGGCCATCGCCGCGCATGCCGCCGGTGCGATGCCGGCGATCAGAATCTCCTTTGGTGTCCAGTGCATCGACAGCGGGATGCCGCCGAGCGACGGCCCGACGATCGATCAATCCGGCCGACGCCGAGCGCCCAGCCGATTCGGTTGCGCGCGCGGACGTCGGATAGAGCATGGCGGCGAGCGCGTTGGAGTCCCCGCCTGCGCGCCTTGACCGCAGATGCCGAGCGCCATCGTCGTGATCAACATCGCCAGCAGCGACGTCGCGACATTGGCCAGCGTCGCAATCAACACCGCGCACAGGACGAACTGGACGATCAGCAGCGCGCGCGCGCCGACGGCGATCATGAGCCGGCCGGCGGTGAGGATGCCGATGATTCCGCCGACGCTGAACATCGCCACCGCCTGCACGCCGGCCGCCAGCGGCATCGCCGACTGTCGCAGCAGCGCCGGCAGCCAGCTGAGGATGAAGTAGAGGATCAACAGGTTCATGAAGAACGGGATCCACAACAGCAGCGTCCCGAGCGCGCGTCCGTCCGTGAACAACTGCCGGACCGGCACGCCGGCCGTGCGCGCCTGTTGCGTCCGCCACTCGACCGACTCGGGCAGGAACTTGATCAGGGCGACGGCGACGACGAGCGGCAGCGCGCCACCGAGCACGAACACCGATCGCCAGCCCCACAGCGGAATCATCACCGACGCCGCCTGGCTGGCGATCAGCGCGCCGGCCGGCATACCGACGAAGATCGCGCCGACGACGATCGGCTGCAGCCGTCGCGGCGTGTAATCTCGACGTGAGCGCGACGGCGTTCGGCATCGCACCGCCGAGGCCGAGACCGGTCAGAAATCGATACAGCAGCAGCTCGTTCACCGTCGTCGCGCGCGCCGTGAGCAGCGCGAACAGCGCGAACGATCACCGAAACGATCACGACCCAGCGGCGGCCGTAGCGATCCGCGATCGGACCGCTCGCCATCGCGGCAACCATCAAGCCGGAACAGCGCCGCTGACAGCACTGGACCGAACGCCGGCAGCGGCATGCTGAGGTCCTCGGCGATGACCGGCACGAGGAATCCCATGCACTGGGTATCGAAGCCGTCGAGTACCACGACGATGCCGCAGAGAAGAATCGTCCAGCGTTGCAGAGCGCTGAGCGGCCGATCGTCGATGGCATCGGCGACGAATGGACGCGGCACAGCGGCCGGAGATGACATAGCGGCGCTTTGCGAAAGATGGCGCGGCAAGTATACTCGCCGCCGGTCCGCCACATGTCCGGGAGATTGCGAGTTGACGCGGTCCTTGGCGCGCTCGCCGCGGCGCTGACGATTCCCCTGCTCGCGCAATCCTCCGCGCAGCAGCCCTCAACATCACTCGTCGAGTACCGACGAGGTCGCGCGCACCGCGACCGCAGGCGTCGACTTCACCGGCGAATGGGCGCCGCGCTTTCACGAAGACGAACCGGAGCGTGTGCCGGACCGGAGCTTGGCGACTACCTCGGCATTCCGATCAACGACGCGGCGCGGATGCGCGCGACGACGTGGGAAGCGTCGATTCAGACGCTGCCCGAATGGCAGTGCCGTCCGCATTCGGCGGACTACATCTGGCGCGGCCCGTCGCCGCTGCGGGTGTGGAAGGAAGTCGATCCGGTGTCGCGTCAGGCGATCGCGTGGCACGCCGAGTGGCTGCGATCGGTCGATCGTCAGATCTGCATGGACGGACGTCCCCATCCATCGGCGAACGCGCCGCACACGTGGGCGGGATTCTCGACCGGGCGCTGGGACGGCGACGTCCTCACGGTGAAGACGACGCACTCTGAAAGAAGGATACGTGCGCCGCAACGGTCTGCCGCGCAGCGATCAGGCGACGCTCACCGAGCACTGGATGCTGCACGGCGACATCCTCACGGTGGCGACGATCGTCAGCGATCCGGTGTATCTCACCGAGCCGTTCATCCGCACGACCGACTACGAACTGGATCTGCATCAGTGGGTGCCGCCGTATCCGTGTCAGGTCGTGGAGGAAGTCGATCGGCCGGCGGGCCGTGTGCCGCACAGTCTGCCCGACACGAACCCGGCGGTCAGCGATTTCTCGAAGCGGTGCGGCATTCCGATCGAGGCAACGCGCGGCGGCGCCGAGACGATGTATCCCGACTTTCGCCTGAAGCTCGGCGACATCACATCCAGATGCATCGCAGCCCAACGGTGATGGTGTCAGACGTGTCGAGACACCTCCGGTCCCTCCAGTCGGCGGCGATGGTGTCTGACGACGTCTGACACCACTCCTGATCGTCGTCGGAATCGCCGGCGTGCCGCTGGCGGCACAGCGCGGACGTGGTCAGGCGCCGGCGCTGTCACCGCGCGCCGCGGCGCCCGTCGATCTCACCGGCTACTGGATCTCGATCGTCACCGAAGATTGGCGCTGGCGCATGGTCACGCCGGCCAAAGGCGACTACGACAGCGTGCCGCTGAACGCCGCCGCGCGACGTGCGGCCGACCGTTGGGATCCGAAGCAGGACGAAGCCGCCGGCGAGGCGTGCCGATCGTACGGCGCGCCGGCGATCATGCGCGTGCCGGGCCGCATTCACATCACGTGGGACGACGACACGACACTGCGCATCGACACCGAAGCGGGAACACAGACGCGCATCTTACGATTCGCGATCGCCGTTGCCCTCGTCTGAAGCGACGTGGCAGGGGCAGTCGGTCGCGCAGTGGGAGATGGGCGGACGTGGCGGCGGCATGTTCGGCGTGGCGCAGGCGAAGCCGAGCGGCGCACTCAAGGTCGTGACGACGCGCATCCGGCCGGGCTACCTGCGGAAGAACGGCGTCCCATACAGCGCAAACGCGGACCGTCACCGAGTATGTCAACGCGCTTCCGCGCGAAGAAAACAGCGACACCTGGCTCGTCGTCACGACCATCGTCTCCGATCCGCAGTTCCTGACCGGCCGCTTCATCACCAGCTCCCATTTCAAGAAACTTCCCGACGGCAACGCGTGGCATCCCACCCCTGTCGCAGCTCGTAGCCCTGTTGCTGCTGGTGTCGATCTCCGCGACCTCGTGCTCCACGCGGGCCGACGTGGCGCCGATTGCGACGCTCGAGCAGATCATGGAAACCGCGATCGAGCCGGTGTCCGATCGCGTGTTCGAGGCCGCGGTGTGGGAGAACGGCGTGCAGGTCGGCGGGCCGAAGACCGACGACGACTGGAAGCTGGTGCAGGCCAACGCGATGATGCTCGCCGAAACATGCAACCTGCTGCTGATGCCGGGCCGCACGAAAGACGACGTCGGCTGGCCGATTCGCACGCAGGCGATGAAGGACGCCGCGCTCGAGGCGGCGCGAGCGGCGGAAGCCAGGAACACGGACGCGATTCTCGCCGCCGGGACCCGCATTTATCAGGCGTGCCTCGGCTGTCATCTCCAGTACATTCCGCAGATGGTGGCGCCGCCCACGAAGAAGTGAGATGACGATCGACTGGCGACGGCCGTTGATCTACACGCATCGCTGGCTCGGCATTGCCGGCGGTCTTGTCTTCATCGCCTGGTTCGCGTCGGGCATCGTGATGATACGCGCGGATGCCGGAGTTGACCGACGAGGAACGGCTGGCGCGGCTCGCACCGATCGATCCGGGCCAGGCCCGTGTGTCGATCGCCGACGCCGCGCGCGATGCGGCGGCGTGCGGGGCGGGCGGACAGTCGTGCGACCGGGTCCGAATCGCGATGCTCGGCGATCGACTCGTCTATCGCGCACAAGCCGCGGCCAATGGACGACGATCTTCGCCGGCAGCGGCGAGCGGCTCCACGAGATCTCCGCGGATCAGGCGATCGACCTCGCGCGCCGCTTCGCGCCCGAGCACGCCGCGACGCTGCGCTATGACGCGCTGATCGTCGAGCCGGATCAATGGACGCTGAGCGGCGATTCGCGGCGCGGCCTGCCGCTGCATCGGATCGCGCTCGGCGATCCCGAGGACAGCGAGATCTACATTTCGAGCGGAACCGGCGACGTCGTGATGAAGACGACGCGCGCCGCACGGCGCTGGCCTACGCCGGCGCGGTGCTCCACCTGGATCTACTTCACGCCGCTGAGGAAGCACGGCGAGCTGTGGACGCAGGTGATCATCTGGGGCTCGCTCGTCGGCTGCATCATGTGCGTCACCGGGTTGTGGTGGGGCGTGGTCCGGTTCTCGCCGTCGGCGCGCTTCCGGTTGAAGCGCGAGCACTCGCACACGCCCTACGCCAGCCTGATGCGCTGGCATCACTACGCGGGCCTGATCGTCGGCCTCGCGTCGTTCACGTGGGTGTTCAGCGGAATGCTCTCGATGGATCCGATCCCGTCGATACCCGGCACCGGCCCGACGCGCCAGCAGCGCGATGCGGTCAGCGGCGGGCCGCTGCGGCCCGACGCGATCACCATTGATCGCATGCGCGCTGAATTTGGCGGCCCTGAAAGGGCCGCCCACGACTACCGGCCGCGTCGGTCGCGCCGCCCTTCAGGGCTGCCCGGGAACTCGAACTCGCGCAATTTCGCGGTGAACCGTTCCTGATTGCGCACGACGCTCCGGTCCGATTCGATCGCGACACGCTCGTTGCCGCGGCACGCGCGGCGATGCCGGATGCCGACATCACCGACACGGCGTGGCTGGACGAGTACGACGCCTACTACTACGACCGAAGCCGCGCGCTCCCGCTGCCGGTGCTGCGTGTCCGCTACGCCGATCCGCAGCGGACGTGGCTCTATCTCGACCCGCGGCGCGGCGCGATCGTGCGCAAGGAAGAACGGCTCACGCGCGTGAACCGCTGGCTCTATCACGGTCTCCACAGCCTCGACTTTCCGTTTCTCTACTACCATCGTCCGCTCTGGGACATCGTCGTCATCGCCCTCAGCCTCGGCGGCCTCGTCCTGAGCGCGACGACGCTGGTTCCGGCGGTCCATCGACTGCGGCGCCACTGGCGCAGACTGCAAGCTGGAGGACGATATGCGTTTCACGCTGACGATCGCGTGCGCGATCGCATGGCCGATCGGCCTCGCCGCGGGAGGCATCGGCGGCGTCATGTGAAGGCCTCGCGTCGCTGTCGCTGCCAGACACGACCATCGCGCTGGCGCAGGTCGTCGCGCCGGGCGCCTTTACACCTCCGGCGGCCACCGCTGGTGAGGCAAGCCGCGAATCTGTTTGCGAAGCTCCCGTCATTCTGCCGCGTCGCCGCGACGTTGAAGCCGACGAGCGACTCGGATATCAAGATCGAAGTGTGGCTGCCCACCGGCGGATGGAACGGCAAGTTCCAGGCCGTGGGCAACGGCGGGTGGGCGGGGCGATCAGCTATCCCGCGATGGCCGACGCGCTGCAACGCGGGTACGCGCGACCTCGTCCACCGACACGGGGCATGTCGGCGCCGCGGCAGACGTTCGCGCTCGGCCATCCCGGAGAAGTTCATCGATTTCGCTCTACCGCTCGGAACACGAGATGACCGTGAAGGCCAAGGCGATCGTCACCGCCTTTACGGCAACGGTCCGAAGCTTACTGCATTGGAACGGGTGCTCGACCGGCGGACGGCAGGGACTCGCCGAAGCGCAGCGCTATCCGGACGACTTCGACGGCATCATCGCCGGCGCGCAGGCCAATCCGCGCACGCGTCTCGGCGCGTGGCATCTCACGATCGGCACCGCCGTGCTGAAAGATCCGGCCGCGTTCATTCCGCCAGGCAAGTACCCGGCGATTCATCGGGCGGTCCTCGCCGCCTGCGATGCCGCCGGACGGTGTGAAGGACGGCCTCGCTCAACGATCCGCCACGCTGTCAGCTTCGATCCGGCGGTGCTGACCTGCAAGGGCCCCGCAACTCCTGACGCGCCAGACTGCCTCACGCCGCGGCAGGTCGAGGCGCGCGAAGATTGTCATGAGCCCGGTGAAGACCGCTCGCGGAGACGAGATCTTTCCCGGCTACGCGCCCGGCAGCGAGCTCGGATGGGCGCGCTCCTGGCCGGGCCCGAGCCGACGGCCATCACGCGCTCGACCACTACAAGTACGTAGTCTTCGGCGATCCCGCACTGGGACTGGCGGACGTTCGATCTCGAGCGCGATCTCGCCGCCGCCGACAAGGCGGACCACGGCACGATCAACGCGATCGATCCGAACCTGACGCCGTTCAGCGTCGCACGGCGGCAAGCTGCTGATGTATCACGGCTGGAGCGATCAGCTGGTCGCGCCCGGGCACGAGCATCAACTACTACACGAGCGTCACCAAGGCCCTCGGCGGTCCGGCGAAGACGATGGCGTCGGTGCGGCTGTTCATGGTGCCCGGCATGGCGCACTGCCGCGGCGGCGAAGGGCCGAACACGTTCGACGCGGTGACCGCGCTCGAGCAATGGGTCGAGCGCGGCAAGGCGCCGGACCAGATGCTCGCCTCGCACGCGGCCAACGGCGTCGTCGACCGGACGCGTCCGCTGTGCCCCTACCCGCAGCTCGCGGCTTACAAGGGAAGCGGCAGCATCGACGAGGCCGCGAACTTCAGCTGCCGATAATGCAGTTCCTGGCGTCGATCGAGAACACGGCGTTCGCGTCCGGGTCCGCGAGTCGAGCTCGCTCTGGGCCTATCCGGCGATCCTCTTCCTGCACACGGTCGGCCTCGGCTTTCTCGTCGGGCTGAACGCCGCGATCGACTTCGGATCCTCGGCGTCGCGCCGCGCCTGCCGCTGGCGCCGATGGCGAAGTTCTACCGCGTGATGTGGCTGGCGTTCTGGATCAACGCGTTGTCCGGAACCGCGCTGCTCGCCGCCGACGCGACGACGAAGCTGACTGAACCCGGTCTCTACTTCAAGCTCGGGTTCATCGCGCTCGCCGTCACCACCATGATCCTGATTCGCCGCCGCGTGTTCGGGAACCCGTCGCTCGATCTCAGTCCGGTGACGAGCGGCGCGAAGCTGCTGGCGGTGACGTCGCTCGTCTTCTGGACAGGTGCGATCACCGCTGGACGATTGATGGCGTATTTCGGTCCGGTGTCGGGTGCGCCGGGGTTGAAGAACAGGATTCCGTGAAAGCGGTCTAAAACACTGAAAATGCGTTCGCAAATCGCCACCACGGAGGACACGGAGGACACTGAGACTCGAACTGGCTCACACGGAATTCTTCCTCCGCGTCCTCAGTGTCCTCCGTGGTGGCGAGCTTGATTCTGCATGATTGAAACCGTTTCAGCGTGGCTCCATAGCACGCGGCTGTCGTGGGCGATGGCGGGCGGCGTGCCGTGGCTGTGGCCGCTGTGCGAGACGCTGCACTTCATCGGCCTCGCGCTGCTGATGGGCGTCGTGTCGGTCTTCGATCTCCGCATGCTCGGCATGGCCAAGGAACTGCCGCTCGGTCCGCTGCAGCGACTGATGCCGCTGGCGGTGCTCGGCTTCACGATCAACCTGGTCACCGGGGCGCTGTTCTTCACCGGCGATCCGACGCGGTACATCCACAACGTGGCGTTCGGCTTCAAGCTGCTGTTCATCGGCCTGGCCGGCGTGAACGTGATCCTGTTCTACGTGACCGGACTCTATCGGCGCGTCGACGGCGTCGGCGCGGGACACGACGTGCCGGCCGCGGCCAAGCCGTCGCGGCGGCGGCGTCGTTGTTGTTGTGGATAGGTGTGATTTACTGGGGCAGGATGCTGCCGTTTATTGGAAACGCATTCTTGACGGATCAATCGGGTGATCAGGTAATGGGAATCGGGAATCGAGCGATCGGGCGATCTGCAATCTGTAGACCGCGTTTTACTCGCTGATCACCCGATCGCGAGATCGCCGACTATTGAAAGTCCCTCGACCATTTCCAGCCGTCTTTCGGCCGGAAGATGCTGCGCATGCGGATGCGATGATCCTCCCGCGGTGCGGCCGGGGTTGCCGGTGACGATGACGTGGTCGCCGAACTTGAGCGTGTCGCGCTTGACGCCGTTCAACTGTCCGGCGGCGGCCCACTCGACGGCCCAGCGCTGTGCGACGCCCTGGTCATCGGGCGCCTCGACCTGCACGAACGAATGCGGATTGCGGAACATGAACGACACCATCTCGCCTTCGATCTTGATTTCCTTGTCGACGATGTAGGTCGCGGCGAAGGAGTGGTGTGCGTAGACGGTGGCGCCCGACGCCAGTGCGCCGCCCGCGAGCAGGATCAAGGCGAGACGTTTCACGGGGCCTCCCTAACGGGCAGTATCAGCTGAGGGAGTTACAAGTCACAACAAGCCGTCGATGGCGACTCTCGGGCCGCGACAACCCGGGGTCCCCGCCGCGCACGCCTGCGCGGTGGGGTGGAAACGGAGCGGCCCGGAAGTGATTCGAACAGACTCGCCACAAGTTGACCGAGAATACTAGCCGAGCGCGCGCGACCGCTGCATCTGAAAACTGTGATCGTGGTCGCGGTCGCGCTGAGCGCAGCGGCGGCGCGTCTGGCGCATCCGTCCGACGCGGCGGCGGCGCCCGACGGCGCCCAACTCTTCGCGTCCGCGTGCGCGACGCGCCACAACGGCGACGACCCGCGCGCGCCGACGACCGAAACCCTTCGCGTGCGTTCGCCGCAGGCGATTGTCGAAGCGCTGACGTCGGGATCGATGCGCTATCAAGGCCTTCGCGCTGACCGGCGCTGAACGCCGCGCCATCGCCGAGTTCCTGAGCGGCCGCAAGCTGCGCGGCACGCCGACCGGCGCGACGATCGGCCGCTGCGCGCGTGCCGTGCCGCTCGGCGAACCCTTTGCGAGGCCCTTATGGAACGGCTGGGGCGCCTCGATCGAGAACACACACACCCAGTCCGGCGGATCAGGCGGGCATCACCCCAGCCAACGTGTCGACGCTCAGGTTGAAATGGGCGTTCGGTTTCCCGACACGACGTCGGCGTGGGCGCAGCCGACGGTTGCCGGCGGCCGGGTGTTCGTGGGCAGCCAGAACGGAACCGTCTACTCGCTCGATGCCAGAACCGGCTGCATCGCTCTGGACGTTCGCCGCGCATGCCGGCGTGCGCGCGTCGATCACGATCGGTCCGAAAACCGGCGCCGGTCGCGCGGCGGTGTATCCGGCGTACGTCGCGGATCAACAGGGCTACGCCTACGCGCTCGACGCCGCGAGCGGCCGCGAGTTATGGAGCCGCAAGGTCGACGCGCATCCGCTGGTGCGGCTGACCGGCGCGCCGGCGGTCTACGGCGGCCGCGTCTTCGTGCCGATCTCGTCGTACGAAGAGGGCGGCAAGCCGCCCGGCTACGCCTGCTGCACGTTTCGTGGCGGCGTGATGGCGCTCGATGCGCGGACCGGCGCGGTCCTGTGGCGCGCGTACACGATCGCGGAGCCGCCCGCGCTGATTCGAGCTACGCCGACGGGCACCGAGGCATGGGGACCGTCCGGCGGAGGGGTCTGGTCGGCGCCGACGATCGACGTCAAGCGCAAGGCGATCTATGTCGGCGTCGGCAACACCTACAGCGGCGCGCCGCAGCCGACGACCGACTCGGTGATCGCCTTCGACATGAACACCGGGAAGATGCGGTGGTCGCGTCAGATGAATCCGGGACCGCGCGACGTGTTCGGCTGCGTGGCCGGAGAAATCAATTGCGCCGAGCGGCCTGGACCCGACTTTCGATTTCGGCGCGTCGCCGGTGCTCGCGACGCTGCCGAACGGCCGCCAGCTGATCGTCGCGGCGCAGAAGTCCGGCGTCGTCTATGCGCTCGATCCGGACAAGCAGGGCGCCGAAGTCTGGCACTACCGGGCCGGCGGCGGCAGCGGACTCGGCGGCGTCGAGTGGGGCATCGCGGTGGACGGCGAGCAGGCGTACGTGCCGGTGGCCGAAATCTACAATCCGGAGCCGGGCGGACTGCACGCGCTCGCTCGCGACCGGCACGCGCGCGTGGTGCGGCGCCGCCACCGCCCGCATGCGGGAAGCCGACACGGGCCTGCAGCGGCGCGCAGTTCTCAGCCGTCACCGTCACGGGCGGCCTCGTCTTCTCGCCGTCGAACGACGGCGCCGTCCGGGCTCACTCGACCAGAGACGGATCGATCGTCTGGAGCTTCGACACCAACCGCGACTTCAAGACGATCAACGGCGTGCGTGCAAAGGCGGATCGATGAACGGCCCTGCACCGGTTGCCGCCGGCGGCATGTTGTACGTCAGCTCCGGCTGCGGACGTCTCGGCCTCCGGCCCGGCAATGTCCTGCTGGCGTTCGGCGTCGAGTGACGAGGCGGCTCACCCCCGACGGCGTTGTCGAGACGGTCGGTCGAGATCGTAAGGGACCCTGGTCGGAATAGGGTTGTCGGCTTGGGCGTCGAGGCGCCCGCCCGGCAAGGCGCGAGGAGCGCGCATACCGGGAGTATGTAAGCGACGAGCAACGCAGCCCGGCGGGGTGCATCGGCGGCCAAGGTGGCAACTCTATTCCGATCAGGGTTCCTAAGGATGTGATGATGTCGTTACGTGGCGCGTAACGCGTTGCACGATCCGTAAGCTCTCCTGAGCGGCGTCGCGACGAACCCGGCCTGAATTCCCTAAACTCCGACGTGGCACCGTTGTCGCTCATCATTTCCCGCTGTGAGCGCCAGTGATTCGACAACCGAGCGGCGGCAGCGGAGCGAGCGTCGCAAATTGAGTCGCGGCGGGCGGAGGAAGCGCGACTCGACTGCCGGGTGTATCTGGCTGCCGCGCGACTGGGCGCCGACCCCGCGCTGCCCGCTGATGATCGTCTTCGACGACACGCCGGACTGGCGGACGACGGGTCAGTTGTTCAGAAACGCGTCGGTAGGACGGCCGCAGGTGATCCTGGCGCCCAACGTCGCGATCCACACCCCGGATTCGATGATCGACTGGATCCTCGAGATGAGCAGCGAATGCGGGAACGGCGGCTCGTACTTCGTCTACGGCCGCTCCGACGCCTCGGCGCTCGCGATGACGTTCGTGCTGCGGGAATGCGCCGCGACCGCGGCGGTGGCGCTGGTGTCGCCGACGGCGGAGGTCGCGTCGGCGCTCGACGGGACGCGCGTGAAGGCCGATCACATCCCGGTTCGCGCGCTCTTCGCCGCGCAGGATTTGCAGCTCGGGATCTACCTGGACGCCTGGCGCGATACGGCGGCGGCGGCGCGTCGGGCCGGGTTCGGGCTCCTCGACATCGCGGTGACCAACGGGAACGACACGTCGCGCGCCGTCATCGAGACGCTGCAGTTCTTCGATGACGTGCGCGTCAGCACCAACCTCACGCTCGGCTGACGCTCGTCCTGTGAGCCGCGGGACGGCTGGTCTCTGCGTGCTCGGCACGTAAATCGTCGGATTATCGGCCGCTGGTCGACGTCGGCGGCGCGTCGAGCGGCTCGAGCTTCACGATCGCCGCGCCGTGATTGCTCCCACCCAGAACGTCACCGGCGTCGTCGTGTTGTCCACGAAGACGCGGCGGACGTTGGTCTTTGCGGCAGCAGGTACTCGACGAACTCGGCGGTCCGCGGGTTGAGGCGCAGGATGCGATCGTTGTACTCGCCGCCCGACCACACCTCGCCGTTCTTGTCGGCGGTCACGTCATAGGGCCACGTGCCCGGCGTCGGGGCGCGCCATTCCTGGAACTGCTTCGTCTTCGTGTCGAACATCCCGATCCGATCGGCGCGGTTCTCGCCGAACCAGAGGCGCTCCTGTGAGTCCATCATGCCGCGGCGCGGGCCCGACCCCGCCGTCGGCGTCTTGTAGATCGTGATCGCGCCGGTCTTCGCGTCGATGCGGCCGACCTCCTCGCTGCCGAGCGCGAGGAAGAAGCCGTTGTTCTGCGCTGTCGGGGATCACGTCGTAGACGTTGGGCCGCGGCATCTTGTACGGCTCGAAGACTTCAAACTTGCCCGACTTCGACATCGAGGCGCAGCAGCGTGTAGGTGCCGGCGTCCTGCAGCCACGACTCTTGCCGTCGACGCCCTGGTGCTCGGGGCTGACTTGGTTAATCTGGACGTGATCGCCGTTCAGCTCCGGCGGCAGGCTCCACGTTTGAAACGTCTCCGTCTTGCGATCGAACTTCGCGATGCCGCCCTGGAACTGCATCGCCAGCCACGGATTCTCCTCGGCGTCGAAGCGCATGCCGAGGATGCCGGTCGGCGCCGCCGGCTTCAGCACCGGCACCTGATACTCGGTGATCGCGCCGGTCTTCGGATCGAGCTTGCCGAGGATCTGCTCGCCGAACGCTGGCGTACCACACCGTGCCGTGCGAATCGACGATCACGTCGTGCGGCTGCCGCGTCCGCTGCGGCAGGTCGTATTCGGTGTAGATCACCTGCGTCGCGCGGCCCGTCGGCCGCGGCGAGGGTCTGGAACGCGTAGCGCCAGTGCGGACCGGCGCTGAGGTTCAAGCGTGCTCAGATACTCGGCCTGACGCTGCCACGCCTGCTGCTGCCGCGCCCGGTCGGTCGGCCCGCCGCCGACGCGCGGCGCCGGCGTCTTCTGGACCATCAGCGGAAACGAAGCGGCGGATAGCCGGACATCCGCTCGATGACGCCGACGAACTTCGCCGCGTCGTGGCGCGATCGTGTCACGAGCTCCAGCGTGTGGCAGTGCGCGCAGCCGCGCACCGAGGCTTTCTGATCGTCGCTTCCGGGAAAGCTCGCGAGCCACTCGGCGTTGGTGAGCTGTGCGGCCAGTTCCATGTCGCTCGCCTTGCGCAGCTTGAGGTCGGCCGTTGCCGGTTTCTGCGCGACGACCGTGACGCTGGCAGGACTCTCGAGGTCGTAGCCGATCGCGCGGATGCGCAGCGCGTACTCGCCGGGCACGAGCCGCGACGGTGGGAACCGGTAGCGTCCCTGGCGATCGCTCACGACGCTGATCGTCTGCGCGCCGCCGGCCCTCTTCGCGCTCACGACCACGCCTTCCATCGCCCCTTCTTCGGCGGAGGTGATCTGGCCGGATAACGCGGACAGCGGTGACCCCGGTGCCCCGTTCTGACCGTGCGCGACGATCGGCGCGAATCGCTGGTGCACGACCAGCAGCGCCACGGAGACGAGCGGAATGAGGATCGGGGCTCTCGATCGCACAGGTCACCTGGCTTTCCGAAAGTCGGCTCACGTCGCGGTGGCCGGAATGTTCCGGCCACTATACGCCCGCAACCTGCTCCTCACAACGACAAGCCATGGACGCCACGTGGTCCGGCTAAAGCCGGACACTACGTACGATCGAGCAAGCATCCACGGTGGTCGTATCCCCCTTGTTCGTGGTGTCCGGCTTCAGCCGGATCGTGGCCTACGCTGCGACGAAGCGCTTCTCGATGAAGATCGAATCGCCGAACTCGTGGGTGAGATAGCCGCACGATTCGAGCTCCGCGCTCGCGCGCCGCAGCGCTCGCGTCGCTGGCAAAGGCGCGCAGCAGATCGTAGTGGCTGCTGCCCGGCTCGTGCGTGCCGGAGAGGATCGCGTGCACGACGCGAAGCCGGGTCGTCGCCCCGATCCGCCTGGTGGCGACGCCGTCGCCGGCGTGGACGATGCCGTCACGCGCGGCCGCGTCTTCGAGCGCGCGCACGACCGTGGTCCCGACCGCGACGATGCGTCCGCCGGCGGTGGTTGAGCGACGGATCGCGTCGGCGGCCGCCGCGGGAATCCAGTACGGCTCGTCGAACGGCAGCCGCGCGATCGAGCTCGGTGTCGCCGGTGGACGAAATTCCTGCCGCGTGGGTGAGCGTCACGAACCCGATGCCGCGATCGCGCAGCGCGCGAATCGATGCCCAGTCGAGCGCGAAGCCGGCCGACGGCGGCTCGAACGCGGCCGGGACGCTGGCGATCGGCGTCCACACATCCCACAACTCGAGCGGCGCCGCCACGTGCGCGTACTGAATCGGCCGGCCATGGCGGGCGAGGCCGCCGCCAGATCGCGGCGGACGTCCCGTCGAACCGCAGCAGGACGAGGCGCGGATGATCGGCCAGCCCCTCGATCGTCGCGACGAGCGGGCCGAGTGCCAGTCGATCGCCCGGTGTCAGCCGCGGCGGCAGCGGTCGATCTTCGGTCCGCGTCCGGAAGTCGCCGGCGCCGAACACGACGGCCAGAAACGCGTGCACATCGTCGTGCGCGAGCGACGCCCGTCCTGCGAGCCGCACCTCGATCGCGGCGCCCGTCGGTTGATGCGCGCCGTGAAGACTGGCCGGCAGCGTCGCCGCGTCGTTGGCGACCACGAGATCGCCGGGACGCAGCAGGTCGGCGAAACGCGAAGCGGGCCACGTGCGCGACTCGTCCACGCGCGTCGACGACGAGGAGCCGTGCGTGGGGCGGCCGCTGCACCGGCTGCGCCGCAGCAATCATCGGGTTCCCTCCATCACCGTGTTGCGCTCCGGCATCACCGCCGCGATCGCATCCGCGAACTCGCGCGCCGCGAGTTCCGGTCGCTCTGAGCGTCGCCGGATCCGCGTCGGGCACGGCCAGCGCATGCAGCGGCGTGTCCATGTCGCCGGGATCGAGCGAGAGGAAACGAATGCCGTCCGCCGAGGCTCTGCGTCCCAGATACGCGTCATGTGATGCAGCGCGGCCTTGCTCGCGCCGTATGCGCCCCACGTGGGATAGGCGTTGACGGCCGCGTCGCTCGAGACGTTCAGGACGAGCGCACCGCGGCCCTCGCGCGCCGACGCCGCGAGCGCGCCGACGAGCGCCTTGGTCAGACGAAACGGACCGAGCAGGTTGGTCGCGAGCGCACGCTCGACGTCCTCGCAGTCGGTGTCGGTCAGCAGTCGGAGCGGCACCGGTCCGAGACTCGACGCGTTGTTGACGAGCACGTCGAGGCCGCCGAGCACGCCGGTCGATCTGCAGTGCGATCGGGTAGATGTCGTCTTTCTTCGAGACGTCGCCGACGATGCCGTGCGCGCCGGGATGTTCGCGGCGCGACGCGGTCGACCTGGTCAGGCGTCCGCGCGACGAATGCCACGCGCGCGCTCGCGATCGAGGAGCTCGCGCACGAGCGCGAGGCCAAGCCCCGAGGTGCCGCCGGTGATAGCGATCCGCAGTCCTTGAAGGTCCATGTCGCGATGGTAGGTGGTGGGGCGGCAAGGTGACTTCGGTCTGCTGGATAGCCGCGCACCTGTCCGATCGGACAGGAGGTTGGAGCACTCCAGGGTGCTTCGCGGAAAGGCACGCTAGGGTGCTCGGCGGAAAGCGCGCTAGGGTGCTCGTCATGGCAAGCACTCTAGGGTGCTCGTGGTGCCAAGCACTCTAGGGTGCTTTTGCGCGAAGCACGCTGAGGGGCTTTGACGCCGAGCACTCTGAGCTGCTCGCCCTACCGACTCGGCAACAACCCGCGCTCGGCGGCGAGCGCGACGGCCTGCGCGCGGTTGTCGGCGCCGAGCTTGTTGAGGATCGCGGTCACGTGAAATTTGATCGTCCGCTCGGAGAGCGACAGCGTTTCGGCGATCTGCCGATTCGAGAGGCCGGCGGCGACGAGCCGCAGCACGCCGCGTTCACGCGGGCTCAGCAGTCCGCCGCGCGCGCGCGGATGCGCGACGTCGCTCACCAGCTTCGCGGCGACGCGCGGACTCAGATAGGAGTTGCCGGTGTGGACCTGACGGATCGCGTCGACGATGTCCGCCGCGGCCGATCCTTTCAGGAGATACCCGCGTGCCCCGTCGCGGATCGCGCGGAACACGTCATCGTCTGCGTCGTGCGCCGTGAAGACGATGATGTTCGGGTTGTCGGCGGACGAAGGTCGCCACGCTCTCGCCGGCCTCGGCGCCCGGCAGCTTCGAGATCGAGCAGTACGACGTCGGGCCGGCTCGACGCCACGAGCCGCAGACCCGTCGTCGATCGTGCCGCCCATGCCGACGACTTCGATGTCCGGCTCGCGCTCGAGCACCGTGCTGACCCCTTCGCGCACGATCGGATGATCGTCGACGATGAGGACGCGAATCATGACGGGGCGCGCGGGATGGTGACGGTGACGCTCGTGCCGCGACCGGGGACGCTGCGGATCGTCGCCCGGCCGCCGACGCGCCGCGCCCGCTCTTCGATGCCGACCAGGCCGAGGCCGCGTCGGCGCGCGCCGCGCGGGTTGAAGCCGGCGCCGCGGTCGGCGATGCGCAGGCGCAAGGCACGCGGCGTCGCCTCGAGCTGCAGCGTCGCCTCGCGCGCCCCGGCGTGCTTGCCGACGTTGGTCAGCGCCTCGCTGGCAATGCGAAAGAGCTCCGCTTCGACCTCGCCGGGCAGCGCGCCGACGTCGGCGATGTCGGCGCGGACGCGAACGCCGGTATCGGCCGTGAAGCCGCGTGAGAGCGCGCCGAGCGCCTCGGCCAGGGAACCGTTCTCCAGAGACGAGGGACGCAGCGCCCGGATCGATCGCCGCGCCTCGTCGAGGCTCGAGCGCGCGACGTCGAGCGCGCGAGTCAGCGGCCGGCGCGCCTGATGCGGCGCGTCGAGATGCGACAGGCCGGCCTCGATTTGCAGCGCGACGGCGGTCAGTCCCTGCGCGAGCGTGTCGTGGATCTCGCGCGTCATGCGCGACCGCTCGTCGGATCGCGCCAGCTCGATCGACCGCTCGCTGAACCGTGCACGCTCGATCGCGATGCCGACCTGATCCGCGATCGTCGTCAGGAGATCGAGCTCCTGGCGGGTGAGGCGACGCCAGCCGCGCGTCGCGAGGTTGATGATGCCGAGCGGCCGGTCGCCGGCGTAGAGGGGAATGCTCGCGTGATGCCGCAGCCCGCCGGTCAGCTTGGTCTGGCCCGACTGCACCGCCGGCGCGAGACGGGTGCATTCGACGACGTCGATGTTGCGTGCGGTCAGGCGTCCGCTGCGAAACAGCTCTGAGGCACCAGCACGATCGCCCGGTCATCCGCACCGGTTCCTGCAGTGCGGCGGCAGATGCTGGACCGCCGCGCTGTGAAGCGCGCCGACGACGGATCGCGCAGCCAGACCCAGCCGGTCTCGACGCCGAGCAGCGGCGACGCGGCGCAGCGCTTCATCGACCGCTTGCTGTTCCGTGGTCGCGCTGTTCAGCGCTTCCGCCACCTCTTTGAGAATGTGCAGCGCGCGCGTCTCCGAGAAACGGCGGCGGCTTCTCAGCTCTCGGCTCACAGCGTTCGGCTCTCAGCTTCTGAAGCTCAGGCACCGGCAATCAGGCGAGCCCGAACGGCTTCGGCTCGGGCAGCCCGGCACGGATCTGCTCGGCGGTGAAGCCGGTCCGCGGCGCGAGATCGTCCGGCACATGATCACACAGCGGGAGCGGCTCGACGACGCCTTCCGAGAGGATGCGGACCTGCGCGAGCGAAATCAGCGGAGTCCTCATCGTCCGCTCGCAGAACCAGGCGAAGGCGTAATGGAACCCGAGCGGCAGCGGAAACATCAGCGGACGTCTGCCGACGGCGCGAGCGACGCGGCGGACCGCTTCGGTCAGCGGCATTTCTTCGGGTCCGGTGACGGCGACGGTCCGGCGCGACAACCGGCCGTGGACCAGCGCGGCGCGCACGACGTGGACGAAATCGGCGACCGCAAGCGGACGCACGAGCTTCGCCGCGAAGCCGACGAACCCGAAAACCGGAAACGTGTGAAACGCGTGGCTCAGGTGATCGAGCATGTGATCGCCGTGGCCGTAGATGACGCCCGGCTTGAACACCGTGTAGTCGAGGTCCCGATCCGCGCACGATCTCCTCGGCCGCGAACTTCGACTCGTGATAGCCGGAGCCGCACCCCGGGCGGGCGCGCAGGAAGCTGACCAGCACGATCTTCTTCACGCCGGCGCGCCGGGCGGCGTCCACGACGTGCTGCGTGCCCTGCACGTGGACGCGCGCGTAGGTCTGCGCGCCGATCTCACGATTGATGCCCGCGCAGTGCGCCACCGCCTCGCAGCCGTCGAAGGCGACGGCCAGTCGATCCGCGTCGCCGGTGCCGCCCGCGTGAAAGGTCACCTTCGGCAGGTGACGAATCGTCTCGTCGCGATGATCGGCGCCGCGCGCGCGATCAGCACCACCTCATGACCGTCCGCCGTCAGCGCGCGCGCCAGATGTCCGCCGACGAATCCTGTTCCGCCCGTGATCGCGATTTTCATGATGCCCTCGGTTCCTTGGTGGCCCTGAAAGGGCCGCCCCACCTCGTAGGGCGGGCCTTTCCGCCTCAACGTCTAGCCGATCCACTGCGGACGCGCGGCCGCGATCGCGTAGACGATCGGCAGAATACGCAAACACGATGTTTGTCGCGTGATAGCCGACGCGGCGTGTCACGTCGTCAGGTACGGCTCGAGGTCGAAGACGAACGTCGCGACGATCAGGCGCAGTGTCCAGAACACCGCCAGGAACGTGCACAGCGCGCGGGCGAGGTTGCCGCCCGCGGCGAGCGTGTCGGCGAAGACGATCGTGATGATCGAGAAGCTCACCAGACACAGCGCGATGAACGTGTAGTAGACCAGAACAGCTGGCGGATGAACGGCGGCAGCGTGTAGAGATGCCACCGCATCCGGACGACGCGCGGCATGAGCAGCCCGCGCCCATCAGGCCGAGGTGGAGGACGCCGGCGATGTTGCAGCAGCAGCGACAGATCGATCTTCATGACATCCCCTCTAGTGTCGAGTCTCAAGTTCGTTGGCATTCGGCCGGCGATGCATCCCGGCTGGCGGCGTTGCTCATCGTTCGAATATTCCCGATATGCTCACTCTTCGCGCCTTGCCAGCCGGGCGCCTCGCCGCCCTCGGTGCACAACGAACTTCTGAGACGCGACACTAGACTCCTCGAATGACCGCGAGCATCGGCAGGACGACGTGGTGGACGAACGGCGGAGGAAGAGCCAGAACGCCGGAGCGGCGACGACGACGGCGGTGAACAGCCAGCCGCGCCAGCCGCGGCCGAGCCCGAGTCGCCGCCCGACCTGCGTCCGCTCGCCGGCCACCGCCACGCCTTGAATCAGAAAATATCCGGTCGGCAGTCCGTAGCCGCCGCGAGCCGGCACCGAGATCACCAGCTCGTGAATCAGTCCCGAGGCGAGGAACACCAGCACCGCGGCGCCGCTGGCGCCGACCACCGGGCGCAAGCGGCGGAAGGTGAACATCGGTCGCGAGGTCGTGGAAGGCGGTGTTCCAGCGCCGTCCCCAGAAATCGGCGAGCGAGCTGGCGACGAGCGGGCTGCGCATCACCGGCATCGCGTTGACGCCGACGCGCCGCCAGCCGAGCGACAACAGGTGAAACGTGCCGAAGTGCAGCACCTGGATGATGCCGACCATGCCGATCCATCCGGCGAGCAGCGGGTGCGCGGGAAAGACGCGTGCGTGCGACGACCCAGATCAGTGTGGCGCCGCTCACGATGTTCAGCGCGGCGAAGAGCCATTCGAGCCGGCGCCGTCCGCGGCGCGATCCGTCGGACGCAGGAAGGCCAGCGCGTCCATGCCCGGCCACGCGAAGAGATAGCCGAGCGGCGCGCAGCGGCCCCGGCGTCACCCGCGCACGCGCGCCTGCTCGAAGGTCAGCCACTTGCAGCCGGCGTAGATCGCCACGGCCATCGCCCACATGAACAGCCAGCGCGGCAGCCACGGCGAGAGCGCCAGCACCAGCGGCGGGAGCGCGACGAGCGGCAGTAACCGCATCAAGCCTTGAACCGCGATCCTGGACTCGTTCCAACGGAACGGTCCGCTTTGCGTTCGAACGGAAGCCCCACGAGTCATGACGGGCTCCATCACCCGGCGAGGCCGAGCGCCTTCAGCACTTTGTCGCCGCGCTTCACGAACTTGACGATGGTGGCGGTCGGCCAGCGGCGGACCTGCGCATACCACCGGTGGTCTGCTCGAAGAACGTGTAGAGCTCGCGCAGCCGTTCCTCGGTGTAGTCGTCGGTGGCCTTGTCCTTCTCGGCTTCGCCGATACAGTCGCGCAGCAGGCGCATCGTCGGATCGCATTCGCGCTTCTTGCGCTCGTCGAGGACGATGCGGAACATCTCCCAGACGTCCTTCATGCTCTCGAAGTGATCGCGCTTGTCGCCGGGCACGTGGACCAGCGAGACGATGCCCCAGCCCTGGAGCTCCTTGAGGCTGGTGCTGACGTTCGAGCGCGCGACCTCGAGCGCGCTCGACGATGTCGTCGGCGTTGAGCGGGACGGGCGAGAGGTAGAGGAGCGCGTGGACCTGCGCCACGGTGCGGTTGACGCCCCAGCGCGTCCCCATCTCGCCCCAGTGGAGGATGAACTTGCGCGGCACGGCGGTGAGTGTCTTCATGATGTTCAGTTATTTCTGTCACGACAGAAATTACAGAAAGTAGCGATAGAAGTCAAGGCGGCGCGGCTGCCGCGGACGCGGTTGCGCGAAGGTGCACGCGGTGGCGTGGCCGATCGCGGCTACGCCGACGCGTCGTGCAGCGCGGTCAGCGGGTCGACGCGGGTTGCTCGGCGCGCCGGCAGGTAGGCGCTCAGGAGTCCAATGATGAGCGCCGCCGCGCCGACGGCGGCCAGGCTCAGCGGGTCGTCGGCGGAGACCTCGAACAACAGCGACTGGAGGAACCGCTCGAGGACCAGCGCGCAGGCGATGCCCGCGGCGACGCCGCCGCCGACGACGACGGCGCTGTCGGAGGGACCAGCGTCATGACTTGTCGTGGCGTGGCGCCGAGCGCCAGCCGGATGCCCGAGCTCGCGGGTCCGCATCCGCACGCGCCACGCGACCAGCGTGCCGAGACCGAAGCGCGGCCAGCGCCGTCGCTGCCGCCGCAAATGCCGCGAACGTCGCCGCGGTCACGCGCGGGTTCGCGAGCTGCTGCTGCACCGCCTCGCTCAACACGACCACATCGTCGAGCGGCAGCGCCGGATCGATCGCGCGCACCTCGCTGCGGATGGTGCCGACGATCGTCTCGGGGGAGCCGGCGGTGCGCACGACGAATTGATGCACGGGGTATGGACACTGCGCGGCGCTGATATAGAGATCGAGGCGGCTGCGCCTCAGCTCCCGATAGCGCGCGTCGCCGACCACGCCGACGACGGTGAACCACTGGCCGCTGTACGGCGACCCGGGCAGCGGAAACTTCAGACGCCGACCGAGCGCACGGCCGTCGGGCCAGAAGCGCTTCGCGAAGCTGCGGCTGACCACGGCGGCGCCGGCCTGGCCGTCGCGATCGCTGTCGGCGATCGCTCGCCCTTCGAGCAGCGGAATCTCGAGCGTGTCGAAGTAGCCCGGCGAGATCGCTTCGAGGTTCGTCAGCGGATTCTGCGCCTCATCAGCAGCCGGCTGCCCCTCGATGGTGACCGGCCAGTCCATCCCGGCGACGCTCCACAACGGGCGGAGCAGCACCGATGACGCACGGCGGACGCCGGGCAGCGTCGCGATCCGCGGCAGCAGACGATCGGCGAATGCGAGGCTCGCTTTTGCATCGGGATACCGGTTGGCCGGTTGCGGCACGTCGAACGCGAGCACGCGCTCCGTGTTGAAACCGACGTCGATCGCGCGGAGGTTCAGGAACGTCCGGGTGACGAGCATCGCCGCCGCCATCAGGACGACCGCCAGCGCGATCTCGCTGGCGGCCAGCGCGCGGCCGATCGCGCCGCCGTCGTGCGCAACCGCGCGGCCGCTGCCCTGCAGCGCGGGGAGCGCTTCCCGCGACCACGCCTGCAGCGTCGGCGCGATCGCGCAGATCGCCGTCGCCGCGCAGGTGATGAGCAGCGCGAACGCCAGCACGCGCCAATCGATCGCGACCGCGTCGATGCCTGAATGTTGCCGGGCGCGGCCCTCCGAGCCACTGCGACGAGCCCGAACGAGAGCGCCACGGCGCCGGCGCTGCCGGCGGCGAGCAGGACGATCGACTCCGCGATCGCCTGGCGCAGCAGGTGCACGCGCGCCGCGCCGAGCGCGAGCCGGATCGCGAGCTCGTGCGCACGCGCCGCGCTCCGCACCAGCAGCAGGCCGCCGACGTTGGCGCACGCCGTCGCCAGCAGCACGAGCACCGCCGCGAGGAGCGCCCACAACGCCAGACGCGAATCGCCGAGCAGTTCCTGCTGCAGCGGCGTGATCGAGATCTCCTCCGGCCCGCGCGACGGGTGATACCGCGCCGCGAGGTCGCGCAGGACGACCATGAGATCGTCGCGTACCGCCGGCGGCGCCACCCCCGGCCGCATCCGCCCGATGATCTCGAGCCAGCCGATGTTGCGATTCGGGGCATCGTCGGGCGCGCCGTGCACCGCGGTGACCCACATCTGCGCATCGGGAGGTATGCGAACCCGCGCGGCGCGACGCCGGTGACGATGAAGCCCCGTCCGTCGAGCGCGATCGATCGTCCGGCGATCGCCGGATCGGCATCGAATCGATCCCGCCACAGATCGATCGCTGATCGTGACGGCGGGTTGGCTGCCCGGCGTGTCGTCCGCGGCCGTCAGCGTGCGACCGAGCGCCGCCGGCACGCCGAGCACCTCGAAGAAGCGGCCGGTGACGATGCGCGCCGGAATCTGCAGCGGCTCGCCGCCGTCCGGTCAGCGTCATGCCGCCGGGCGCGTTCGCCATCGCCGCGACGCCGTCGAGGCTGCGCGTGGCGCGCGCGACGTCGATCGCGTCGGGCCACGAGAAGCCGCGCCTGACGGTAGTCGCGCGCCGGATTCACGCCCCAGATCGCGACGAGCGCGCGCGCGTGCTGGAACGGCAGCGGACGCAGCACGACGCCATTGACGATGGCAAACGTCGCGGTCGCGACGCCGATCGCGCCGGCGAGGCAGACGACCGCCGAGATCGCCACGCCTGGCGTCCGGCGAAGCGGCACGAAGAGCGACGCGGAGTTCGCTGGTCATTTGATTCGTTCAGTAACTCTCCACCATCGGAGGACACAGAGGACACGGAGGAAATCCTTATCGTTTTATCTCTGTCCTCTTTGTCCTCCGTGTCTCCTCGGTGGTGGAGAATTCTCTCCGATCATATTCCGCGCAAGCGCCGCCGGTTCGTTGGGATAAGCTCCGCACATCTTTGCAAGCCTGAACGATCCGTCAACCTGGAGGATGGTGATCATGAAGCGGCGAATCGCGGGACTGGTGTGCGCTGTCCTGTTATGGCCGATGTTCGCATTCGCGCAGGCGACGGGAACCGGGACCGTGACGGGCCGCGTCGTCGACTCGAGCGGCGCCGTGCTTCCCGGCGTCACGGTGACGATGAAGAGCCCGCAGGCGCTCGGCCAGTTCACCGGCGTCACCGATGCGCAGGGCCTGTATCGCATCGCCAACCTGCCGCCGGCTGCGCATGAGGCACGCGCGGAACTGCGAGGATTTCAGACCGTCGTCCAGCCGGTGACCGTGCGTGTGGCGACGACGCTGCCGGTCGATTTCACGCTGGCGGTCGGCGCGATGAGCGAGACGGTGAACGTCACCGCCGAGACGCCCGATCGTCGATCCGGAACGGTCGGGCTTGTCGATCAACATCAGCAACGAGGCGCTGACGCAGGTGCCGATCAGCACGCAGCGGCGCTATCAGGACGTGTGGGCGCTCGCGCCGGGCGTGTTCGTCCGTCCCGATCAGGCGGACATCAATCCCAGCGTCAACTCGCGCGGCACCTCCGAGAACAGCATGAACGGGCCCGACTATCGTCTATGAAACGTCAAACGGTCCGGTGACGGCGAACTGTGCGGCCGACTCAGAATGCAACCCATCGACAGCTTACGAACTGGGCCGCAACCGACGTGGACGGTGAGTTCAGTGAACGGCGTTTATATTAGTTTCCCGCCCCCGCCTGCGGGTTGGACGAAGGCGACGCTGGTATTGTCGCTGAACAAAGTCTGGACCGGTGGCGCGATCAACGTGTATCAATTCGCGTGGGGTGGAATTTCGATAGCCGGGCCGGCCGACACGCTGTCGCTCAAGGGTGACCCGCGTGTGTTCTTCGAGACGGAATCCTTCGAGGACATCCCTGGCTACCTGAAGGCGGTGATCTTCGGCGATCCGGTGCATGGCATCGGGCTCGGATGCTCTACAAGCAGAAGGCCATCGTCGACACGCCAGGTCGGCCGCGCTTTGCAGGTTACGTTCGATCCGCGAGTAAACGGCGCGCTGACGGCGGCAATCCCATTTCCCGAACGGCGACGAGGTCGACGAAGCCGCGTGGGAGTTCGAGGCCCAGCTTCCTGCCTGACATGCTCACCGGACTGACGCAGGGCTTCAAGTTCTTCGCTGGCGCAAGCTCGTCGACCAAGCCGGACGTGACGCTCACTTCTCCTCGATCTGGAAAACGCAGGTCGGGCGCGCTGGGACGTTGCTGGCGGGGAACGGCGGGGCCAAGTCGCACGGCAACGACGGGTGGTCAACCAGGTTCGACATGTTCATGTCGCCCGGCCCGGGCCATCCCGCTGCTACGGTCACTTCCGCGCCTATGCGAGTACGTCTACTGGCCCGGGCAGTCCGAGCTTCTACGGCGACCCCCATTTGTGGAACGGTGCGGGATTTACGCCCAAGCCGTCGAAGGAGTGGCACCGCTACACGATGCGCCTCAAATGCAACACCTGCGTCGGCACGAACTTTCAGAAGGATGCGGAGTTCGATGCCTATCTCGATGGCGTTCTAGCCCATCGTTGGCGGGGCTTCTATCTTCGAACCACTGACGATCCGCTCATCATGCACGCACCTAATAACGTCGTGGACGGCGCGACTTACAACGTGAAATCGCAGCTCAGGATAGGCCGTATTTGGCTCAACACCTATCATGGCGGCCTGGCGCTCCCTGCGGCCCGCTGTTCGTTCCAAGTTCGCAATCTTCGCGTGGCAAAATTCCGGTGACGATTGCCGGCGTGGCTGAACGGGCGCGCTAGGTCAGCGGCAGGGTGTGGGCGTCACTTGATTCCGGCGCGCATGAACGATTGCACGAATTGCCGTCTGGAAGAGAAGAAACGCCGATCAACAGCGGCGCGGTGGTCAGCAGCGTGGCCGCGGTGATGATCGACCAGTCGATGCCCTGATCGGTCGACGAGAACACCTGCAGCCCGACGGTCAGCGGACGCGACTCCACCGAGTTGGTTATGATCAGCGGCCAGAGGAAATTGTTCCAGTGATAGCTGACGCTGACCAGCGCGTAGGCAATGTACACCGGGCGCGCCAGCGGCACGTAGACCTTCCACAGGATCTGCAGCGGCGTTGCAGCCTTCGACGCGCGCCGCCTCGTCGAGCTCCTTCGGCACTGTCTTGAACGTCTGCCGCAGCAGAAAGATGCCGAATGCGCTCGCCATGTACGGCAGGCCGATCGCCACGATGGTGTCGCGCAGGCCCAGCGCCGTTCATCGTCCGGTAGTTCTCGACGATCAGGACGTCGGGCATCACCATCAGCTGCACCAGCACCAGGGCGAACAGCAGATTGCGGCCGGGAAACTCGAAGCGCGCGAATGCGTAGGCGGCGAGCGTGCATAGCACCAGCTGCGCGGCGAGCACCATCGTGCACAGCAGGATCGTGTTCAGGAAATAGCGGGCGAAAGGCGCCGCGTGCCAGGCTTTGACGAAATTCTCCAGGGTCAGCGGCGCCGTCGGCACGAAATGCGTCGGAGAACTCACCCGGATGGAACGCGGTCCAGAACGCATAGGCGAGCGGCAGCACCCAGAGCAGCCCGAGCATCCACGCGGCCCGCGGTTTCGACGCCGCGGCCGAATCCTCGTGGTTTGATACGCAACGGAACTCATTGGTCGCCTCCCAGGTTCCCCTCGCGCGGTCGCTGCGCTCGCGCCGAGCGCGTTCCCCATAATGCGCTGCTCGAGAAACCAGAACTGCGCGAGTGCGGCGGATCCCAGCAATGCCAGCAGCACGATCGTCAGCGCTGCGGCGTAGGCCGAGTCCTGGAAGCGAAAGCCGATTTCGTAGATGTAGTAGAGCAGCAATTCGGTCGCGTTGTCCGGTCCGCCGCGGGTCATCACCACGACGTGATCGACCAGGCGAAAGGCGTTGATGACTGCGTTGACCAGGACGAACAGCGTCGTCGGCATCAGCAGCGGCAGCGTCACCCGGCGGAAGAAGTACCAGCGCGATGCGCCTTCGATCGCCGCCGCTTCGGCCAGGTTCGGCGACATCTGCTGCAACGCCGCCAGGTAGAAGA
>ERZ1370068.2029-contig-11996_pt1 | contig 42131 bp, 56 predicted proteins | sample MGYA00561227_ERZ1370068 | MGnify/ENA primary metagenome ERZ1370068 (study PRJEB38410, sample SAMEA6850437) | metagenome | study: Metagenomic assessment of the ecological functions of the soil: analysis of the soil microbiota associated with the... | reverse complement strand
CTACGTATTGCTGTAGGGTCGGGGGCGCATCACTTGGACGCTGTGCGAGGGAGCCGCCCTCGGATTAGGGGTGGGCTTTCCCTGGCGGCTTCACTCTCTATGCTTGACAGGTTTCTACCTAGAGGTCATAATGAGACTGTCCATGAGGATCAACAGCTCCGCAAGCGACGTGAGATGACGCAGGTGCGCTGGCGCGCACGCGGGGGTCTCTCTCGCCTACATCGGGCGGCTTGGAGACCGGGCACCACGACCCGAAGCTGAGCACGCGCAAAGCTCGCCAAAGCCCTGGGCGTGCCGGTGACGGCGCTGCTGGAGTGAGCGACTAAAAGGAGGGGGCGGGATGGCGGACGCGTATCAGGAAGAAGTCCAGAAGGGTCTTTGGTGGCTGCGGCTCGCTGGCTTGAAGAGCAATCACGCGCCCCGGTGCGCGTCTTTCCCGAGCCCGAATTGATCCCAAAGCAGCCAGAGGTGCTCTGATGTCGTCCACGTCTTGATTGGAACCAAGCCTGGATTGTCGGAAGTTCCGGCGAACGCTTTCTCGCCGACTACCGAAACCGCATGGCGGACGCGTTAGAGACATCCGGACTCATGTCCAGACTGGCGGTGCCGCGGGGCCCATTGTGATCCCTGCCGAATAGTTCCGATGATGAAAGACGCTCGAGAGGAAGCGGACGAAGTGACCGACGAGGCGGCCGACGATCTCGCCTCGGCCGAAGCGGCACAGATCCGCAGCCGCGAGGCGCTCGCCCAGGCGCGGGCGTCCGAAGCGAAGATTCGCGCGCGGGCCTGGCCGAGGTTCGCGGCTCGCTGCTCGCTGGCCGCGCGCTCCGGCGGACGGGCCTCGCCGGAGCTCATCGCGCGCATCGAGGCGCTCGAGGCGAAGGTGAATGCGGGCTGCGGCATCACCGAGGCCGACGGCGAAGGCCGATGCGGACGACCGGCATCTCGACGCTGTGGGCCAAACTCCCGGCGGCGGCCGGTTGGCAACCTGATGTGCCGGTGACGGCGCGGCTGGAGTAGGAGGCCCATCAACCTAAGCGCGCGGTCACGTGGTGATTCCCCATCGGGAAGCGAAGGGCCCCGCTCGCCTGGAGGAAAGGCGTGCATGTCCGCTTCCACTCTCCGCCGCGATGGACCGTCAGAGCGCGGTCCCCACCCTGCCCCGTCGAGTGCGCCCACTCGGCGGTGGGCGCTCCAGCAGCGATCGCTCGCAACGAACAGGTCCGTCGATGGGCCACTCGACCAGCGCCGTCCGCCGGTGGACCCGACCTCGCGGAAGCCGGCGTCTTCGATCAGTCTCCGAAGCTGGTCGCGCCGTCGCCGAGCGCGAACCGCGGCAACGCACTGCGCCGTGTCCGAGCCGGCGCCCGAGGGCACGCTCGATCTGCCGGCGTAGCGGCTGTCCTCCACGGAGCGCCAGCACGAGATCCCGGAGCGCGTCCGCCAGACCGGAGGACCCGTCGCATCTCGCGCAGGGCCTGGAGCCGATCCGAGAAGAACTGGAGGCCTTGCTGACAGAAGACGAGATCCAAAGACGCCCGCATCGAACGGCAGCTTCCAGAGCCCCCGCCCGAGAGCCATGCCACGTTCGGGTGGGTCACTACTGTGCGCCCGACGGCCAGCATGGCCGTGTCATGCATCGAGGCCGATTGCACGTCCCCTGGGGGCCACGCGCTCGGCCACCAGACGGCGTGACCGCGCCGGTTCCGCTGGCCACGTCCAAAGCCCAGATCGCCGCTGCGCGGAGGGTTGGAGGTCCAGGAGATCCCGGCTCCCATCAGGCCGAAGCGCTGAACGGTATGGCGCTCGTAGATTTCGGCGGGGATCCGCCCAGATCGCGCAGCACTCCCTCTGCGTAACAGTTCATGTGCATCTGAAAGACGGTATCGGTCGCGGCCCGGTCTCGTCTATCGGACTTTGGGTCCTAGGGGTTCGTGAGAGATGGACTCATCGGCAGGGGCGCTAGAGAACTCGCCCGTGCCGATGCGATACGGTCACGAGTTCATGCTAGCCATGGACTCTAGGTGAAAGGGGAGGCCCCGCATGATCGCCGCCATCTACGCACGCAAGAGGACCGAGCAAAGCTGTCCTCAAGCGCTGGCGGATGCAAGCGCTGGAGATGTGAGGAGGCCGTGATGACGCGACGACCCAGCCACTACCGTGAGGACGCCGCAGCACTCACGAACGAGTTGGCCGAATACGAGCCACTCGTCTACGAGATTCAAATGCTGCACGATGTTGCCGTCTGACGATGCAGGCTGCTCCCCAGATGACTCAGCTCACGGAGAATGTCCTCGCCGAATCCTTTCTTGCGATGCATTTCCGGAATCTCGCGGGTTCCTTTGGCCTGTTCCTGGGCAGTGAGAAGTGGCCGCAAGACGTCATAGCGAAAAACTTCGTCAAGGACTCGGTATGGCTCCGCCGTCAAGACCAGATGATCTTAAGACCTTGGTCAATCGAGCGAGTCGCGAGGTTGGCCATTCGACGACCAAGCGTCTTCCTGCAAGCTGAGGAAAACGCTGGCCGCTGGCCTTGTGTATCCGGTTGCGCGCTGTCGGTGCTCGTCGACTTTGCCAAGGAATCGGACACAACCCGACGTCCCCAGCACCTCCTTGAGGAGATCAACAAGCTCCGGGCGCTGGTAGGCGACATTCCCGGCGCAGACATGCGCCTTCCGGAACAATCAACCTCAACATGCCACGGCGACTCGGGATCAATGGCTTGATGGCCACCGGCTATGCGCACAAGTCGACCGACGAGGGGAGGGGGAGACTGATGGGTGCCATCTATCGACCGAAGCACACCGACCTGCCACGGCGTGGGGTCCGCGAGTCCGAGGTGTGGTGGGTGCAGGATCTCCGGCAGCATGGGGAAGACGGTGCGGCAGTCCACGGAGACCAGCGACTTAAGAAGAAGGCGGCGCGCGCTTTCCCGGCCAGAGCGGGCCGGGAAGGTCGCGCCGAACATTTCGGTGAACCCACGGGCGGCGCGCCTGACGCTGACGGAGGCGGCGACGTTAGTGCGCCGGGACCATCAGAATGAACGGGCACAAAGTCCGCCACGACGCTCGAGCTGCGCTTGAGGCACCCTACTGGCGCACTTCGAGCCCGGCGCGCGCTTGGCCCGGACGCGCGACCGGAGACGTGGAAGCGTACAAGACGGCGCGCCTCGAGGCGAAGGCCGCCCCGGCACGGTGACATCCGGGAGCTCGCCATTCTCGGGCGGATGGGCGCGCTGGCGGGCGGCGGCGGCATGGCCTCGTCGTGCCGTTCGTGGTGTCGATGCCTTCGAGGAGCGCAACGTCCGGCACGGGCTTCTTCGACGAGGATGCGTTCGAGGCGGTGCGCCGGGGCCTTCTGCCCCGAGCTCGCCGCCCTGCGCCACCGTCGCCAAGCTGACCGGGTGGCGCAAAGGCGAACTGCGCTCGCGGCAGTGGCGGCACGTGGACTTCGCGGGGCCGGCTGGATCCGCCGCCTCGAGACCGGAAGAGAGACGAAGAATCGAAAGGGGGCGGCAGTTCCCCTTGATCCCGGAGCTGCGGACCGTCCTGGAGGCGCAGCGGCGGCGGGTGGAGGAGTTCAGCGGCCAGACCGGCCGCGTCGTACCGTGGATCTTCTGTCGGGACGATGGGGCGCCGGTCAGAGGGACTTCACATGGCCTGGCCACGGCGTGCATCGCCGCGGGAACAACTCCGCACGGTGCCCCGGTGCTGGATGCGGCGGGCGCAGCCTGGCTGAAGCGCGACGGGACGCCGCAGGTCACGAAGAAGCCGACCCTTTGCACATGGTGCGCGACTTTCGGCGGACCTGCCGCCGCGCGGAACCTGATCCGGGCGGGCATCTCCGGACCGTGGCCATGACAGGCTTCACGGGACACCTCGCCCGGAACATCTTCGAGGCGCTACGCGATCGTTGAGGAGGGGATGCTCCAGGAGGCGGGGGCCCGCCTCGCGGCAAGTAGCAAAGACAGGGCCGATTCGAGCAAAGTCGGTGATCCCTGGGCCGCTGAGATCTCTCGCGAGGTTACGGTGCAGGAAGCTGCGGCATTCTACACCGGAGGCGTCTCGTCGGCGGGGCCGATCGATCACTCGATCACCTCGTCCGCCCGGGCGAGCACCGGACGAGGAATCGCGGCAGACCGAGCGCCTTCTGGCGCTGTTCTCAGGTTGACGATGAGCTCGAACTTCGTCGCGCTGCTCGACGGAAGCATCCGCGGGGCTCGCGCCCTTCCAGGATCCGGTCGACGTACGTCGCCGCGCGCCGGAACAGGTCGGCCAGGCTCACCCCGTAGGAGAGCAGGCCACCGGCGTCGGCGAACCTCCCGTGATGCCGTAGACTGCGGGAGCCGCCGCTCCCGGGCGAAGGCGACGATGCGTCAGCTGGACGAACGTGGCCGGGTCGAAGCGTCACGAGCAGGCCCTTCGGCGCGGCCCTGGCCGATGGCGGCGGAGGCGGCGTCGAAGTCTCCCGGACCGTGGACATCGACCGCTATGGTTGCCACGCCCAGGGCGCGTGCCGCCAGCTCGGTCTCCCGGATCAGCAGCCGGTCGGTGGGATTTGCCGGATTGCCCACCAGCGCCACGCGGGTCAGCGTCGGCACGATCTCCTTGAGGATCTGAAGGCGCTTCCCGCCGAGCTCAGGGAGAGGCCGTCAGCCGGTCACGGTTCCGCCCGGTCGCGCCAGGGTCGCGACCAGTCCGCTGCCGACGGCGTCGCTCGAGAAGGTCGATGGGGATGGTCGACGTGACACGCCGGAGCGCTGGGTGGCGCCCCGTGCCGCCGCCCACCAGGACATCCGGGATTCCGCGCGACCGAGCCTCGGCGGCCAGGGGAGCCAGGCGATCCGGGGACCCCTCGGTGAACCGGATGTCGAGCGCGAGATTCCGCCCTTCCACCCAGCCGAGGTCGCGCAGGCCCTGGAGGAACGCCTCGAGCAGCGGCCGCGCCCGTGGAGCCGCGGCGGCGCCGTCGACGAGGCCCGCCGACGCGTGTACACCTTCGCCGCGGGCTGCGCCTGCGCGGGACTCGCCGCGCCGATCACGGCCAGCGCGAGCGCCGCCGCGCGCGCGCACCTCCGCGGAGGCCGTGATGCCGCATCGCCGCGGTGAGGAAAACGTCCGCTACGCGATCTCGAAGAGGCCGGCCGCGCCCATGCCGCCGCCGATGCACATGGTCACGACCACGCGCGTTGCGCCGCGGCGCTTCCCTCGATGAGCGCGTGGCCGGTCATGCGCGCGCCGCTCATGCCGTAGGGATGGCCGATGGCGATGGAGCCGCCGTCGACGTTGAGCTTCTCCATCGGGATGCCCAGGCGGTCCCGGCAGTAGACGCACCTGGACCGCGAAGGCCTCGTTGAGCTCCCAGAGGTCGATGTCGTCCACCTTGAGCCCGTGAGCGCTCGAGGAGCCGCGGCACGGCGAAGACCGGGCCGATGCCCATCTCGTCCGGCTCGCACCCGGCGACGGCGAGCCCCGGAAGATGCCCAGCGGCGCCAGGCCGCGGCGCTCGGCCAGCCTGGCGTCCATCGACGACGCAGGCCGAGGCGCCGTCGGAGAGCTGGCTCGCGTTGCCGGCGGTGATGGTGCCCTCCGCGCTGACGACGGGCTTGAGGGCGGCGAGGCCCTCGGCCGTCGTGTCGGCGCGATTGCCCTCGTCCTGGGTGAGGGTCACCGATTCCTCGCGCGTCTGCCCGGTGGCCTTGTCGGTGACGATCTTGACGGACTTGAGCGGCACGATCTCGGCGTCGAGCCGTGCCCTCGCGCTGGGCGGCGGCGATCCGGCGCTGGCTCTCGAGGGCGTAGCGGTCCTGCGCCTCGCGCGTGACGCCGTACCGCTTGGCGACGATCTCGGCGGTCTCGAGCATCGACATGTACACCTCCGGCTTGTGCTCGAGGAGCCAGTCCTCGGTGAGCCGGAAGCGGTTCTGGTGCTCGTTCTGCACGAGGCTGATCGACTCCACGCCGCCCGCCACCGCGACCGGCACCCGGTCCACGATCACCCGCTGGGCGGCGATCGCGATCGCCTGGAGGCCGGAGGAGCAGAAGCGGTTGACCGTCGTGGCGGCGGCGGTCACGGGCAGCCCGGCGCGGAGCGCCGCCTGGCGCGCGATGTTGTGGCCCGTCGCGCCCTCGGGCATGGCGCACCCGATGATGACGTCCTCGACCTCGGCCGGGTCCAGGCGAGCCCGCTGGACGGCGTGCTCGATGACGTGCCCGGTCAGGGTGGCCCCGTGGGTGTTGTTGAACGCGCCCCGGTACGCCTTGCCGATGGGGGTCCGCGCCGTCGAGACGATCACCGCTTCCGCCATGGTGGTCCTCCTCGCTCGTCGGGGCCCGGCCCGCGGGTGCCGCCGCCGGGCTCCCGGAATCGGGATCACGGTCATCACAGCCCCGAGCGCCGGGATGCGCGCTCGGCCGGGCGCCGGGTCCAGTCCGGCCGTGGGCGGATGGAGTTCCGGCCAGGCCAGTCGAAGTGGCGTCAGATACTCCGCAGACGATCGGCATCGTTGGCGGTCGCCCGCCGCGCGTCCCCGAGCCGGGTTGTCGCCATCCCGGCGGAGCTCGCCCCGGCCGGGTTGACGTCAGGCCCGCGGGCGAGGTGTGATCGACGCGGTCGCGCTGGTGCCGCGCTGTGCGAACGCGGCCGGAAAGCACATGTCCCGGGATCGAATCCCGGCGGTTCCCTGCGGGACCGTAGCGCTGCGTCAAAGCGATGTGTTTCGGCGATCCTTGTCGCACGGTGAGATGCTGGATGAGGGGAGAGTGAGAGAGGCAGTCATGCGTGACGAGCGGCCGTACGAGGTCATCGAGGTCGAGGGCGGGGTGCCGGTCAAGGCGTGGGTCCGGGGCGTGAGCCTCGAGGAGGCCGCGGCCCGACAGCTCCGCAACGTGGCGCGCCTGCCTTGCGTGCGGGGCTGGGTGGCGGCCATGCCGGACGTCCACTGGGGGTCGGCGCGACCGTGGGGAGCGTCATCCCGACCGTGGGGGCGATCATCCCGGCCGCGGTCGGCGTCGACATCGGCTGCGGCATGGCAGCCGTCCGGACCACGCTGACCGCCGGCGACCTCCCCGAGAGCCTGCGCGAGGTGCGCGGGGCCATCGAGCGGGCGGTGCCGCACGGCCGCACGTCGCGGGGCGCGACAAGGGCGCGTGGGAGCACCCGCCCGCTCCGGCCCTCGCGGCGTGGGAGGGTCTCAAGCCGCGCTTCCACGCGATCACGGCGAAGCACGGGCGGATCAAGAGCTCGAACCACGTGACGCACCTCGGCACGCTCGGGACGGGCAACCACTTCATCGAGGTGTGCCTGGACGAGGCGGACCGGGTCTGGATCATGCTCCACAGCGGCTCGCGCGGCGTGGGGAACAAGATCGGCACGCACTTCATCGAGCTGGCCAAGCAGGACATGCGGCAGCACCTCGCGAACCTCCCGGACGAGGACCTCGCGTACCTCGAAGAGGGCGCGACGCACTTCGACGACTACGTGGAGGCGGTCGGCTGGGCGCAGGACTTCGCGATGACGAACCGCCGGCTCATGATGCAGGCGGTCCTGCGCGCGATGCAGGGAGTGCCGGGACTCCGGCCGTTCGAGGCGGAGGCGACGGCGGTCAACTGCCACCACAACTACGTCACCCGCGAGCGCCACGGCGGGCGCGAGATGTACGTCACGCGGAAGGGCGCGGTGCGCGCGGGCGCGGGCGATCTCGGCATCATCCCGGGGAGCATGGGGGCGCGCTCGTACATCGTCCGCGGGCGCGGGAATCCCGAGAGCTACGAGAGCTGTAGCCACGGCGCGGGCCGCGCGATGTCGCGCCACGAGGCGAAGCGGCGGTTCACGCTGGCGGACCACGCGGCGGCCACGGCGGGCGTCGAGTGCCGGAAGGACGCCGACGTCATCGACGAGACGCCGGGCGCGTACAAGCCGATCGACGCGGTCATGGCGGCGCAGCGGGACCTGGTCGAGATCGTCCACACGCTGCGTCAGGTCGTCTGCGTCAAGGGGTGAGGGCGTGCTCGGCATCGGCGGCCCGGTGGGCGAGGGCGGGGCAGCCCGTCGGGCTCTGGTCCCACGGCCGGACGAACCTCGACGTGATCCGGATGTTCTCCCCGGCGCGCATCTCGGTCACCGGCGACCGCGACGACGTCCTCGCCGGGCTCGGCGGCTGAGCCCGGCGCCGGGCGTGGCACCGCGGCGCCGCCGTCGGTGAATCGTCCGCCGCCGCGGTCTCCGGCCGACCGGGCGGGACCGGCCACGGGGCCAGCCGCGGGCCCCGGCGCGTCGATCACCGCCACCCTCCGGCTCTGGCGCCCCGCCGGCTCCGTCGGTACAATCGATCCGTGCTCGCGCCGGGGGCGCGAGGTTGCCACGTCCGGGCTGCCCACAGGGAGACGCGATGAAAGAGGCTGGCTCGCCACATCATGGTCGATTTCCTGCCGATGAAGGAGTTCGCCGAGAACCCGCTGATCCTGACGGAGGGCCAGGGCATCCACGTCATCGACGTGGACGGCCGGCGCTTCATCGACGGGCTGTCGGGGACCTTCTGCGTGAACCTCGGCCACGGGAACAAGCGCCTTGCCGAGGCGGCCTCCCGGCAGATCGGGCGCCTGGCCCTGGCGGCCCCGACGCTCGGCACCAGCGACCGCGCGCTCGAGCTGGTCAAGCTCCTGCTCGACATCACGCCTCCCAGTACACGACGGTGAAGCTCCTGTCCGGCGGCTCGGAGGTGACCGGAGGCGGCGATCAAGATGGCCCGCCAGTACCACAAGCAGGCGGGGCGAGCGACCGAAGTACAAGATCCTGTCGCACTACCGTGCCTACCACGGCGGGACGGGCCACGCCCTCGCCGCCGGCGGCTGGCCCGGCTGGCGCGCGCCGTACGAGCCGCCTGCCCGGCGGGTTCATCCACCTCCACACGCCCGACCCCGTACCGGCCGCCGTTTCCCGGCGGTCCCGACACGCTCGGCGCCACGTACGCGCGGCTGCTGGAAGAGGTGATCCAGCTGGAAAGCCCGGACACGATCGCCGGCTTCATCGCCGAGCCGATCATGACGTCGGCGGGCGTCGTCGCCGCCCCGCGAGTACCTCCCGCGGGTGCGCGAGCTGTGCGACCGGTACGACATCGTCCTCATCTACGACGAGATCATCACGGGTTCGGCCGGACCGGGAAGCTCTTCGCGGCCGAGCACTGGAACGCCTGGCCCGACATCTTCTGCCTCGGCAAGGGGATCAGCGGCGGGTACGCGCCGCTGTCGGCGAACCTCCTGACCACCGCGCATCGGCCAGGTCTTCTACGGCAGCGCGGTCGATCAGGTCCAGTTCCACGCCGGGCACACGTTCGGCGGGAACCCGGTAGCCTCCGCCGTGGGGATCGCCGCCATCCGGCAGATCCTCGACGACGGCATCGTCGAGAACTCGCGGGCCCGCGGCGCCCAGGCGATGGCGCGGCTCCGCGACCTCCAGCGGACGCCTGCCCGTGATCGGCGACGTCCGGGGTGAGGGTCTGCTGATCGGCGTCGAGTTCGTCCGTGACCCGGTCACGCGCGAGCACTATCCCGCCGACGTCAACTTCGGGATCCGGGTGCGGGAGGCGGCGCGCCGGCGCGGGCTCCTGCTGCGCGCGAGCCACTGGATGCTCGCGCTCGCGCCGCCGCTCACGATCACGGCGGCCGAGGTGGACGACATGCTGGACATTCTCGAAGCATCGCTCCGGGAGGTGCTGGGGACGGGCACTCGGATCGGACCCTCGTCGGCGGGCGGGTCTCCGCATGACGAAGGCCCCCGGCTGGACCTGGGAGCGGGCTCTCAGCGGCATCGTGCCGCCCACCATCTCGCCGCTCGACGCTTCCCGGGAGGTCGACGAGGACGCGATCGCGCTCCTGGTGGAGCACGTCCTCCAGGGCGGCTGTAGCGGGCTCTTCGTCCTGGGCGGCTGCGGGGAGGGCGCCTGGCTTCCGTCCCGCCAGCGGGGACGGTGGTCCGCGCGTTCGTGCGGGCCGCGGCCGGCCGGGTGCCGGTCCTGGCCGGCGTGATGCTGCCGGCGACGGCGCCGGCGGTCGAGGCGGCGCGCCAGGCGGCGGCCGAAGGGGCCGACGCGGTCGTCGTCGGGTCGCCGTACTACTTCGGCGTCGACGGAACGGCCCAGCGCCGGCACATCGAGACGGTCATCGAGGCCGCCGACCGGCCGGCGCTCCCTCTACAACATCCCGCAGTGCACCCACCAGGTGCTCGCGCCGGCCCTCGGTGGCCGACCTCGCTCGTGACAGCCGGGTCCTCGGGATCAAGGACTCCGCCGGAGACTTCGTCGCGTTCCAGGCATTCCTCGCCGTCAAGGCGGCGCGGCCCGACTTCCGGGTCCTCCAGGGCCACGAGCACCTCGTGGCGGCGAGCCTCCGTCTGGGCGGAGACGGCCTCGGTCCCGGGCCTCGCGAACGTCACGCCGGCGCTGATGGTGGAGCTCAGGGAGGCGGCGGCGCGCGGCGACGGGGCCGCATGCACCCGGCTCCAGCGGGCGATCCTGGACCTCTGCGCGATCCACGAGATCGGGCACTGGCTGCCTGCGCTCAAGGCCGCGTGCGCGATGATCGGCATCGGGAGCGGCGTTCCCGCCCTGCCTCTCGTGCCGTCGACCGAGACGGAGCGCCGGGCGATCGCGGCCGTCCTCGCGCGCCAGGGCGTCGGGCCCGGCGCCGAGCGGACCCGGGCGCGCGCCGGCGCGCGTCGGCGCCTGAGCGGCGCCGCGATGCAGCCGGGCGCCGAGTCCCGCTGGAACGCCCCGTTCGTCGGCATCCCGTCGTTCCTGCGCTCCCTCATCGCGACCGACCTCGACCGGCTCTGACGCCGACATCGCGGTGATGGGCGTGCCGAGCGACGAGGGATCGCCGTTCATGCCCGGCTCCCGGTTCGGCCCGCGCGGCATCCGCGAGCACTCGATGCGCTTCGGCGGGCGGGGCCACGGCTACTACGATCCGTCCTCCGGCGGGAGTTCCTGGGGCACGAGGTCGCCAACCACCGGATCGTCGACGTGGGGGATGCCGACGTCCTACCCACGAACGTGGCGGGGACCTTCGACAACGTCACGGAGATGGTGCGCCGGCTCCTGCGCGCGGCGCCCTGCCGGTCGTCCTGGAGGGCGATCACGGCGTCACGTACCCGGTCGTGCGGGCGTACGCCGAGCCGCTCCACGTGGTCCACTTCGACGCCCACCTCGACTACCTCCCGTTCGTTCACGGGCTCGAGCTGACCAACAGCCATCCGTTCCGCCACATCGCGCGGATGGCGCACGTGCGGAGTCTCACCCAGGTGGGGATCCGGAGCCTGCGGAACTCCCAGGTGATGATGGACGATTCGCTGGGAGACGGGAATCGCATCGTGACGATGGAGGAGTTCCGGGACCGCACCCCCGGGGCCTCGTCGATCGCATCCCGCGCGACGCCGCCTGCTACGTGAGCGTCGACGTCGACGTCCTCGACCTGCCGCTCGTGCCGGGCTGCGTGTCGGCGGAGCCGAACGGCTTCCTCTACGCGGAGCTGCGCGACACGCTCCGGGCGCTGGCCGAGCACACGCGGATCGTCGGATTCGACCTCGTCGAGGTGAACCCGATGCTCGACATCGGCACCGGGATCACGTCCTACCTGGCGGCGCACACGATCGTCGAGTTCCTCGGGTGGCTGTGCGCCCAGCCGTGGTGGATCGCCGGCCGGGACCAGCGCGAGGTCGCCCGGGTGACCGCCCGGTCCTGAGCCCGCTCCGTCATCGAGGCGGGTCCAAAGAGGGCCCGCCGTGCTAGACTCCGAGCCAATAATCCCCGCCGCACTGTGACCGGGACCGTCAACGAGGAGGGTCCGCGATGCCGAAGAAGCGAAATAATGTGAGCCGACGCGAGTTTATTCGTGACGCGGCCCTGCTCTCGGGCGGCCTTGCCGCCGGTGGGGTTGCCAGGAGCTGCCCTCGCGCAGACGACGCCCGCCGCTCCGGCGGCCGCGGCTCCGCAGAAGCTCGGCGCCCAGCTCATCGGAAAGCTCGAGGGGCCGGAGCTGATCCTGACCCGGCCAAGTGGCCCACGAAGTTCAGCGAGGCGCCGATGCTGGCCGACCTCGTGAAGCAGGGCAAGCTCCCGCCGGTCACGCGAGCGCGTCCCCAAGGAGCCGCTCGTCATCAAGCCGGTCCACGAGATCGGGCGGTACGGGGCACCTGGCGGCGCGGCTTCACGGGCCCCGGCGACAGCGAGAACGGCAACCGCATCGTGTCGGCCGACAAGCTCCTGTTCTGGGAGTACACCGGCACCCAGCGACCGCCCGTGCGTCGCACGCCAGTGGCTGCTCGCCGACGACGGGAAGTCGGTGACGCTCTACCTCCGCAAGGGTCACAAGTGGTCGGACGGAAAGCCCTTCACCGCCGACGACTTCATGTTCTGGCATACGAGGACATCTACCTGAACAAGGATCTGGTCGCCGGCCCAGCATCCGGACTTCGTGATCAACGGCAAGTCGGGGTGATCAAGAAGATCGACGAGACCACGGTTCATCTTCGAGTTCCCGAGAGCCGAACTACCTGTTCCTCGACATCCTCGCCGGATCGACCGCGATGGGCGGCGGCCAGGCGCTCTGGCAGATGGACGGCCGGACGATGGGCGCCTACATGCCGGCCCACTACATCAAGCAGTTCCATCCGAAGTACATCGGCATGGACGCCGGCGATACGCGAAGGCGAAGGCGGCCAACTTCGACGGCTGGGTCGGCTTACATCAAGAATCGCTGGGACTGGCGGCTCAACCCCGAGCTGCCCGTGCTCACGCCCTGGAAGGTCGTCACGCCCATCAACAACCCGACCTGGGTGATGGAGCGGAACCCGTTCTTCTACGAGGTGGACACCGCCGGCAACCAGCTCCCGTACATCGACCGCATCCAGATGACCGTGGCCGAGAACCTGGAGGTGCTGAACCTCCGTGCCATCGCCGGGCAGTACGACCTCCAGGAGCGCCACACGGCCATGACCAAGCTCCCGGTCTTCCTCGAGAACCGGGACAAGGTCGGCTACGACGTCCGGCTCGACCCAGCCCTCAACGGCTCCGACGCCACGCTCCAGATCAACCACGCCTACGAGGCGGACGCCGAGGTGGCGAAGTGGCTCCACACCGCCGACTTCCGGCGGGCGCTGTCGATGGGGATCGATCGGGACCAGCTGAACGAGACGTTCTGGCTCGGGATCGGGTACCCCGGGCTCCATCGCTCCGGCCGAGTCCACGCCCTACAACCCCGGGCCCGGAGTGGCGGAAGAAGTGGTCGACGCTCGACGTCAAGCAGTCCAACGCGCTGCTCGACAAGATCGGCCTCGCGAAGAAGGACGGTGAGGGGTACCGGCTCCGGGCCGACGGCAAGGGCCGCCTGCGCATCGAGCTCATGGCCTCGGCGGGCGCCTTCATCCCGCATTCTGCAGGTCGCCGAGATGATCAAGGAGCAGTGGAAGAAGATCGGGATCCAGGCGGACGTGCAAGGAGGTGGAGCGCAGCCTCTTCTTCACCCGAGTCCGGATCGAACGAGCACCAGATCGCCATCTGGGCGAACGACGGCACCGGAGCTGCTGCTATCTCGTTCCCCGGCACGGGATTCCCGGTGGATCCAGGCGAGTCGCTCCATCGGCACGCCGATCGCGGTCTGGTATGCCTCGGGCGGCAAGCAGGGGAAGGCGCCCGACGATACGCCCGCTCCTCAAGGCGATGGACATGTTCCGCTCCGCGAACGGCAAGAAGGCTCCCGAGCGGATCAAGATCGCCCAGGAGATCTTCAAGATCATGATCGACGGGCAGTACTCCATCGGGACGGTCGGCCAGTCGCCCGCGACGATGGGGTCCGGATCGCGAGCCGCAAGATGGGAAACATGGCCTCCCGGCAGATCAACGCGCAGCACTGCCGGACGCCCGGGACCTCTCAGCCCTCGACGTACTACTTCAAGGCGTAGGGAATACGGCGTACATCCGGCTTCGCATCCGGGCGGCCATGCGTGGCCGCCCGGATGCGCGAGCCGAGGGCGGCGCCGGGGTAGACTAGACCTCCGTGCTCACGTATCTCGTCCAGCGGGTGATCCTCGCGCTGCTCACGGTGTGGGCGATCTCCGTGCTGTCCTTCGTCATCATCCAGCTGCCGCCGGGCGACTACATCACCTCCTACATCGCGCAGATGTCCGCATCGGGCGGCGCGGTGTCCGAGCAGGAGGCGGAGGCGCTGCGGCGGGAGTACGGGCTGGACAAGCCCATGCCGATCCAGTACCTCCGCTGGATGAAGCAGGTCGTGCAGGGGCGGTTCGGGATGGCGCTCGAGTGGAAGCGCCCGGTCTCCGAGGTGATCGGGGACCGCCTGTTGCTCACCATGGTCGTCGTCGGTGTCCGCGATCCTCCTCACGTGGCTGCTCGCCCTGCCGATCGGCATCTACTCGGCCGTCCGGCAGTACTCCGTCGGGGACTATCTGGCGACCTTCCTCGGCTTCATCGGCCTGGCGGTCCCGAGCTTCATGCTCGCCCTCGTGCTGATGTACGTCGGCTTCAAGTACTTCAACGCGAGCATCGGCGGCCTGTTCTCCGACGAGTTCATCGAGGCGCCGTGGAGCCTGGCGAAGGTGTGGGACATGACCAAGCATCTCCCGCTGCCCGCTCTGATCCTGGGCCTGGCCGGCACCGCGCAGCTCATCCGGATCATGCGCGCGAACCTGCTCGACGAGCTCCGGAAGCCGTACGTGATGACCGCGCGCGCCCGGGGAGTGTCCGAGCGCCGGGTGATCCTGAAGTACCCGGTGCGGGTGGCCCTCAACCCCTTCGCGAGCACGATCGGGTACCTCCTCCCGTACGTGGTGTCGGGCAGCATCATCGTGTCGCTGGTCCTGAGCCTGCCCACCGTCGGGCCCCTCCTGCTGAAGGCGCTGGTGGCCCAGGACATGTTCCTGGCCGGCACGATCGTGCTGCTGCTGGGGGTCCTGACCGTCGTGGGCACCTTCCTGTCGGACCTCCTCCTGCTGTGGATCGATCCGCGCATCCGGATGGAGGGCAAGCGATAGCCGAGCTGCCGCCCCCTCAGGCCCGCCGCTCCGCGGAGCCCTCCATCGAGTCCGCCGTCGGACCCGACGCGGGCGGCCCCGTCGCGGCCGGAGTCGATCTCGCGGTCGGCCAGATCGCCGAGGAACGCATCTCGGTCGCCAGCCAGTGGCAGCTCATGTGGTGGCGGTTCCGGCGCCACCGCCTGGCGATGCTCGCCGACCGTCATCGTCGCGCTGTTCTACCTCGTCGTGATCTTCGCGGACTTCCTGGCCTACGCGCCGCCCACCGCGTCCGAGGCGCAGCGGTCGCTGCTCCCTCCGCAGCGGATCGACTGGTTCGACCGAGGGGCGCTTCGCCCCTCACGTGCACCCCTGGTCGGCCAGCGCGATCCCATCACGCTGAAGCGGGTCTACGAGCGGGACCGGTCGAGGAAGATCTGGGTCCGGTTCTTCGTGCGAGGGATTCGACTACTATCTGCTCGGGTTCATCCCCATGAACCGCCATCTCCTCGGCGTCGAGGACGCCAAGCCCGAGGAGACGCTGTTCCTCCTCGGCACGGATGAGCAGGGACGGGACCAGTGGTCGCGCCTCATGTTCGCGACGCGGACGTCCTTGACCATCGGGCTCGCCGGCGTCGCGATCGCGCTGGTGCTGGGGGTGTTCCTCGGCGGCATCTCCGGCTACTACGGCGGCGCCATCGACACCGTGATCCAGCGCGTCATCGAGATCCTCCGGTCGATCCCGACGATCCCCCTCTGGATGGGGCTGGCGGCGGCGCTGCCGAACGAATGGTCGGTCGTCCAGGTCTACGTCGCCATCACGGTGATCATCTCGCTGATCGGCTGGACCGAGCTGGCGCGGGTGGTGCGGGGCCGGTTCCTCTCGCTGCGCGAGGAGGAGTTCGTCATGGCCGCCGAGCTCTCCGGATGCGGGCGGACCCGGATCATCCCTGAGCCACATGGTGCCGTCGTTCCTGTCGCACATCATCGCGGCCACGACCCTCGCCATCCCGGCCATGATCATCAGCGAGACCGTCGCTGTCGTTCCTGGGCCTGGGCCTCCGTCCGCCCGCGATCAGCTGGGGCGTGCTCCTCCAGCAGGCCCAGAACATCCAGGCGCTCGCCATCTCGCCCTGGCTCCTGTACTCCGCCGTCCCGGTCATCGTCGTGATCATCGCCTTCAACTTCATGGGCGATGGCCTTCGCGACGCCGCCGACCCCTACGGCCACTGACGGGCCAGACCGTGACGTCGGAGCGATCTCCCGCGGCGGGGCAGGGGTCTGGAGGACAGGACCCGACCCCGATCCTCTCGGTGCGGGATCTCAAGACGTACTTCTTCGCGGAGGAGGGGACCGTCAAGGCGGTGGACGGCGCGAGCTTCGACCTCCACCCGGGGCGGACCCTCGGCATCGTGGGGAGAGCGGATGCGGGAAGAGCGTCACCGCCCGCTCGATTCTCCGGATCGTCGAGCGCCCGGGGCGCATCGTGAGCGGGGAGATCCTGCTGCGTCGCCCGTCGAGCGAGCGGCCAGCGGGAGGAGACGGTGGACGTCGCGCAGCTCGATCCCGAGAGCCGCGAGATGCGCCGCATCCGGGGCGGGGAGATCGGGCTCGTCTTCCAGGAGCCGATGACGTCGTTCAGTCCCGTCCACACGGTCGGCAACCAGATGGTGGAGACGATCCGGCTCCATCTCGGGCTGGACGCGAGCCAGGCGCGCGAGCGCGCGATCGGCCTCCTGCGCCAGGTGGGGATCCCGAAGCCCGAGCGCCGCGTGGACGAGTACGCGTTCCAGATGAGCGGCGGCCTCCGGCAGCGCGCGATGATCGCCACCGCGCTCGCCTGCAGCCCGCGCATCCTGATCGCCGACGAGCCGACCACGGCGCTCGACGTGACGACGCAGGCGCAGATCCTCGACCTGCTCCGCCACCTGCAGGCCCGCGAGGGGATGGCGATCATGCTGATCACCCACAACCTCGGCGTGGTCGCCGAGATGTGCGACGAGGTCGTGGTGATGTACCTCGGCCGGGTGGTCGAGCGCGGCCCGGTGGACGCGATCTTCCACGCGCCCCGGCACCCGTACACGCAGGCCCTGCTCCGCTCGATCCCGTCCATCCAGGCCCAGGTCCGGACGAAGCTGCCGACCATCTCCGGCTCGATCCCGCACCCCCACAACCGCCCGCCGGGCTGTCCGTTCCACCCGCGCTGCGTGGAGTGGATCCGGGGACGTGCGAGCGTCACGAGCCGGAGCTCCTCCCCGTGGACGGGGAGGACCGGGTCGCGGTGAGCTGCTTCCTGCACCACCCGCCGCGCGCCTCGGGGGCGATTCCGGCCGGCGCCCGGGCCGGCGCATGAGCGAGCCGATCCCGCGCGCATGGCGCCGCCCGTCGGCGCGGGCGGACCGGGCCCGCCGCCTCGACGCGACCGGCCGCGGCCGACGGTCTCCTCCTCGACGTCCGACGTCTCCGGAAGTTCTTCCCGATCCGGCGGGGACTCCTGCGGCGGCTCGTCGGCCACGTCCGGGCGGTGGACGACGTGAGCTTCGATCTCCGGCGGGGAGAGACGCTCTCCCTCGTCGGCGAGAGCGGCTGCGGCAAGACGACGACGTCCCGCTGCATCCTGCGCGCGATCACGCCCACCTCGGGCGAGATCCTCTTCCAGCGGCGGGGACGGGGAGGTGGTCGACGTCGCCACCCTGTCCAAGGGACGCCTGCGGCCGCTCCGGCGCCAGATGCAGATGATCTTCCAGGACCCGTTCTCCTCCTTGAATCCCCGGAAGACCCTGCTCGACATCGTGGGGAGCCGCTGCTCGTGAACCACGTCGGCAGCCGGCACGAGCGCGGCGAGCGCGTGGCCGAGCTCCTGCGGCTGGTCGGGCTGCGTCCCGAGTACATGCGGCGCTTTCCGCATGCGTTCAGCGGCGGACAGCGCCAGCGCATCGGCATCGCCCGCGCGCTGGCGCTCAACCCGAGTCTCGTGGTCGCCGACGAGCCGGTCTCCGCCCTCGACGTCTCGGTGCAGGCGCAGATCCTGAACCTGATGCTCGATCTCCAGACCGAGCTCGGGCTCACGTACCTGTTCGTGGCCCACGACCTGTCGGTCGTCAAGCACGTGAGCGACCGGGTCGCCGTGATGTACGTGGGCCGTATCGTCGAGATCGCCGACACGGACCAGCTCTTCACCACGCCGCGCCATCCGTACACCGAGGCGCTCCTCTCCGCCGTGCCGAAGCCGGACCCTCGGCTGCGCAGCCAGCGCATCGTCCTCGAGGGAGACGTGGCGGACGCCGCGAACCCGCCCCCTGGGTGCTACTTCCACCCGCGGTGCTCCTACGCCGTGGACACCTGCCGGACGGAGACGCCGCGTCTCGAGGCGATCGCGCCGGGGCACCTCGTCGCCTGCCACCGGGCTCGAGAGCTCACGCTCCGCGGCGTCGCCGTCTAGTGCCAGCCTCCCGCGGGCGGGCGGGGGCGCGCCGGCGAGCCGGGGCGCTCCAGACGGGCCGCCGCGTCCTGCTCCGGGCTCCCGAGCCGGGCGACGCGCGGACGCTCGCGGCGCTCGCGCGGCGGAGCCGCCGGCTCCACCGACCCTGGGTGTACCCGCCCACGACGGCTCCGGCGGTGGCGCGCTGGCTGGAGGCGGTCGGCCCGACCCGGCTCCGCCTGCTCGTCTGCCGGCGCGCGGACGGCGCCATCGTGGGCGTCGTGAACGTGAGCGAGATCGTGCGCGCGGCCCTCCAGAGCGCGTACCTCGGCTACTACGCCTTTCACCCGTTCTCGGGGGCGGGATACCTGACCGAGGGCTGGCGCTCGTCCTGCACCACGCGTTCCGCCGCCTCAAGCTCCATCGCCTCGAGGCCAACATTCAGCCGGGAAACGTCCCTCCCGCCGGCTGGCCCGCCGCCTGGGCTTCCGGAAGGAAGGCTTCTCGCCGCGCTATCTGAAGGTCGGCGGGCGCTGGCGAGATCACGAGCGCTGGGCAATCGTGCGGGAGGACTGGTCGCCCGGGCGGCCCGGGTCGCCGGCGCGGGCGCGCACGAGGCCACGCTAGCGGTGCCGTCGAGCCCTCCGCCGACGTTCGTCGCGCTCCAGCACCGGAACTTCCGCCTGCTGTGGCTGGGCCAGCTGGTGTCGGTGTCGGGCACCATGATGCAGGGGGCCGCGATCCTCTGGCACATCGCGCTCCTGGCGCCGCCGGGCTGGAAGGCGCTCTCGCTCGGCCTGGTGGGGCTCGCGCGGATCGGCCCGATCCTGGTCTTCGGGCTGTGGAGCGGTGTCGTGGCCGACGCCGTCGATCGCCGGAAGCTCATGCTCGTGGCCCAGATCACGATGATGCTCGCCGCCATCGGGCTCGCGCTGGTGACGGCGACGGGCCTGGCGAGTCCCTGGAACATCCTGCTCATCGCGGGGTTCGGCGCCGCGGCGGGCGCCGCGGACGGCCCCGCGCGCCAGTCGCTCCTCCCGAGCCTGGTGCCGCGCGAGCACCTGCCGAACGCGATCAGCCTGAACTCGATCGTGTACCAGGCCGCCTCGGTCATGGGCCCGGCCCTCGCCGGCGTCGCGCTGGCGACCGTCGGGGTGGCGGCCGTCTACGCGCTGAACGCGCTGTCGTTCGTCGCGACCATCAGCGCGCTGCTGCTGATGCGCGGCCTGCCGCCGACGCGCCCGCCGGAGCGCGGCGCCATCAGCCTCAAGTCGCTCGGCGAGGGGCTCCGGTTCGTGTTCGGCACGCCGCTGCTCCGGGCCACGATGCTCCTCGACGGCATCGCGACCTTCTTCTGCTCGGCGACGGCGCTGCTGCCGCTCTTCGCCCAGGACGTGCTTCAGGTGGGGCCGCACGGGTACGGCTGGCTCTTCGCGGCGCCATCGATCGGCGCCGTGATGGCCAGCGTGGCTATGATCCGCATCGCCGGCAGCATCCGGCGGCGCGGCGTCGTGCTCCTCTCGGCGGTGGGGATCTACGGCGTGGCCACGATCGCCTTCGGGCTCTCGCGGACGTTCTGGCCGATGTTCCTCGCGCTCGCCCTCACCGGCTGCGCCGACACCGTCAGCGCGGTGCTCCGGAACATCGTGCGCCAGTTCGAGACGCCGGATCACCTGCGGGGCCGGATGGTCGGGATCAGCATGCTGTTCTTCATGGGCGGGCCGCAGCTCGGCGAGTTCGAGGCGGGGGTCGTGGCCCAGTGGCTCGGCGCCGGGCTCGCGGTCGTGCTGGGAGGCGCGGCGAGCCTCGTGAGCACGGCGCTGATCGCCTGGCGCTCGCCGGCCCTCCGCGCGTACCGCCGGTAGGCCGGAGGATGCGCGCGCGCCGCCGCGCCTTCGCGTATCATAGGCGATCGAACGATCGATTCCACGCGCCTGCCGCGAGCGGCGGGCGCCTCCGAAGGAGCCTGACGATGACCGGCAAGACCCCCGAGACGACCACGCTCGAGACCCTCGACAAGGAGCGCGTGCTCCATCCGTCGACCTCCATCGTCGACCACCTCCGGACGGGACCCCGGATCATGACCGACGGATCGGGCGTCATGCTCACGGACTCGACCGGCCGCCGCTATCTCGACGCCTTCGCCGGCCTGTGGTGCGTGAACATCGGCTACGGCCGGGCGGAGGTCGCCGATGCGATCGCGGCCCAGTCGCAGGCGGCTCGGCTACTACCACACGTTCTCGTCGATGTCGAACGAGCCGCAGATCCGGCTGGCCGACCGGCTGCTCGGGATGGTTCCCGGGCGCGATGAGCAGGGTGTTCTTCGCCAACTCCGGCTCCGAGGCGAACGACACCCAGGTCAAGCTCGTGTGGTACTACAACAACCTGCGCGGCAAGCCCCAGAAGAAGAAGATCATCTCGCGGCTCGGCGCCTATCACGGGAGCACCGTCGCGGCGGCGAGCCTGACCGGCCTCCCGACGTTCCACCGGGCCTTCGACCTGCCGCTGCCGATGGTGCTCCACACGAAGGCCCCGGACTTCTATCGGGATGCGGCGCCGGGGACGACGGAAGAGGCCTACGCGGCATCACTGGTGGCGGAGCTCGAGACCCTCATCGAGCGCGAAGGCCCCGGCACGATCGGCGCCTTCATCGCCGGAGCCGATCATGGGCACCGGCGGCGTGCTGGTGCCGCCGCGGACGTACTTCGAGCGCGTGCAGGCCGTGCTCCGGAAGCACGACATCCTCATGATCGCCGACGAGGTGATCTGCGGGTTCAGACGGCTGGGGCGTCCCTTCGGGTCCCACGTCTACGATATCGAGCCCGATCTGATGACGGTCGCCAAGGGGCTGACGAGCGGCTACTTCCCGCTCTCCGGCGTGCTCATCTCGGAGCGCGTGTGGTCGGTGCTCCAGGCCGGGTCGCCCGAGGTCGGGCGCCTTCGCCCACGGCTTCACCTACAGCGGACACCCGGTGGGCGCGGCGGCCGCGATGGCCAACCTGGACATCCTCCTCGGCGAGGATCTCATCGGCAACGCGGCGCGGACCGGCGCCTACATGCAGGCGGCCCTCCGGGAGCGCGTCGCCGGCCTTCCGCTGGTGGGGGACGTCCGGGGCGTGGGTCTCGTGGCCGGCATCCAGCTCATGGCCGACCGCGCGAGCCGCCGACCGTTCGACGCGACGCAGAAGGTGAGCCAGCAGGTCGCAGCCCGGTGCCTCGATGACGGCTTGATCGTGCGCGCTCCCGGTGGGGCACGTCGTCGCGCTCTCGCCGCCGCTCTGCATCACGCGGGAGCAGGTGGATCAGGTGGTCGACGGGGTCGCGAAGGGGATTCGCGCCGTCGGTGACGACCTCGTGCGACAGGGCGTGTGGAAGGCCGCGTAGCGCCGCGAGGTCCGGGCGGCGGGCGGGGCGGTTCTCCGGACCGGGCCCGGCCGTCAGGTCGAGATCCTGCTCGCCCATCGCCCCGGTCACCGGGACTGGACCCTGCCGAAGGGCAAGGCCGAGCCCGGGAGGCGGACGAGGATTGCGCCCTCCGCGAGGTCGCCGAGGAGACCGGCTTCGACTGCCTCCTCGGGCCCGAGCTCGGAGAGACGCGGTACCGCGACCGGCGGGGTCGCGACAAGAGCGTCCGGTACTGGGTGATGACCGTCCGCGACGGGTCGTTCAAGCCGAACGACGAAGTGGACGAGGTCCGCTGGGTCTCCCTGCCGGGCGCCGGGCGTCAGCTCTCGTATCCGGGAGACCGCGCGATTCTCGAGGCGCTCGAGCCGTCTCTCCGCTCGCTCGTCTTCCTGGTGCGGCACGCGAGGGCGGGCGACCGCGACAAGTGGACCGGTGACGACCGCCTGCGGCCGCTCGACAAGCGGGGGCGGCGCCAGGCGGACGCGCTGGTAGCCGCGCTGGCCGGCTACGCTCTGACTCGACTCGTCTCGAGCCCCTACGTGCGCTGGCGTGGAGACCCTCGAGCCGCTTGCCGGCCACGCTCGGCCTGGCCATCGAGCACGAGCCGGCCATTGCGGAGGGCGTGTCCGCCGAGGACGCGCGGGCGCTGTTCGGTCGCCTCGGCCCCGGACCCGTGGTGCTGTGCACCCACGGGGACGTCATGGAGGCCCTGGTGGGGGAGGGCGAGCCGAAGAAGAGGGCTCCACGTGGCTGCTGGCCCGTCGGGACGGCGGCATCCAGCCACTCCGGTACTGGCCCCGCTCACGTGACCGGAGAGGCCGGGCGGCCTCGGCCCTCCATCGAGGCACCGGGCCGCCGAGTCTGGTTCACCTGACGAGGTCTCGGCCTGTCGTCCGCTCGGGGCTCAGGCCGCCACGGCCTGCGGGAGGATGGGCGCGTCGGCATCGATGCGCCGGCCGGCTCGCAGGCAGAAGGCCGGCATCAGCAGGCGCTCGGCGATCACCTCGGTGCCGCCGTTGTCCCGGAGGGAGAAGCGGCCGCGCCGGTCGTCGAGCACGGTGACGTCGGCGACCGTGCCGGGGCGAAGGGTGCCCACTTCGTCCTCCCGGCCCAGCATTCGCGCGGCGTTGCAGGTCACCATCGGCACGACCTGCTCCAGCGTGAGCCCGCAGGCGATGAGCCCGGTCATCGCGCGGGCGAGGCTGAAGCGCGTGCTGCCCGGCGAACGGGTGGAGCTCGGGGTCGGGTGGGAGCCCGCCGGTGTGCCCGCGGGCCGCGGGCACCTCGGTGTTGTAGCCGTGGAGATCGGCGCCGAGGGTGTCCGGCACGATCCCCGCGTCCAGCACGCGGCGCGCCACGTCGAAGCTGAAGTGGGAGCCGTGGCCCACGTCGATGCGGAGGCCGCGCGCGAGCGCCTCCCGGACGACCGGGATGAACGCGGCCGCGCCGGTCCGACGAAGCCTCCGGGGTGGCGGGTGAACGGGTGCGCCAGGATGTCCCCGGGCCGGAGGATCTCCACCACGCGGGCGAGGATCGTGTCCAGGTCCGCGTCACCTCCGCCGGACTTGGGGAGCGGCCAGAGCTGGCCGAAGTGAACGTAGAGCGGGAGGTCCGCCTCGCGCGCCATCTCCGCGCCCAGACGGAGGACCGTGAGCCCCCAGCGCGCCACGCCCCCGATCTCGGCGTGCGCCTTGATGCCGCGGATCAGATCCGGGTTCTCCTGCGCCGCCCGGACGGTCGCCGGGACGTCGACACCGTCGGGCCCGTAGAGCGCCGGGTAGTAGTGGCCCTCGAGTCCACCCGACGAGGTAGGCGGACAGGAACGCGCGTAGACACGGGTCGCGGCCGGCTCGGCGACGAACTTCCGAAACCCCGGGAGGGTCATGCAGCTCGGGCCGCCCTGGTCGATCACGGTGGTCGTGCCCGAGTGCACGCCCACCATGTCCGCCTCCAGGCCGAAGCGGCCGGTGACGTACTGGTAGACGTGGGCGTGGGTGTCGATCAGACCGGGAAGGACGATCCGGCCGCGGGCGTCGACGACCTCGCGCGCCGCTTCGAGGGAAGAGCGGAGGCGACCGCTTCCACGCGTCCGGCCCGGATGCCCACGTCGAGCGCGGCGTCGATGCCCTGGGCAGGATCGATGACCCGGCCACCTCGGAGCACCACGTCGTAGACGGTCCCCGTCATGGCGTCCTCCTCGGTCCACATCCTAGCATCGGGCCGGACCGGGCGCGGCCGCGTCAGGGCATGCGGCGGAGGTGTTTCCTCTTGACACCAGGGGCGCGGTGGCGCTCCACTGATTGTGACGGGGGGCGCGCGATCCCCGTCGAGGGCTCACGGTTGGAGCCCGCAAAGGAGACAGCCGATGGAGGATACGCCACCGCGCTAGGAGGCGCCGTCGTCGGGCAATCCGGCGGCGGAATCCGGACGTCATGACTCCCCTGTGAGGGGAGTGCGCAGGCCGTCCCGGGAACGCTCCACGTTGCGAGCGGGGACGCGCGCGCAGATGGATCGCCGGGGAGCGGGGCCCTGCTCCCCGGCGAGTCTTCGTCAGGGACCGTCGGCGCCTACCAGCTGCTGGACGCGCCGCCGCCGCCCGAGGAGCCGCCACCTCCCGAGAAGCCGCCGCCGCCGCCGGAGCCCCCGCTCGACCATCCGCCACCGCCCCAGCGCCGCCGCTTCCGTCGAGCTCGGTGTCATGACCCAGCCGTGCCGCTTCCGGAACGCCGTGCCGCCGGAGCTGTGCAGGAGGCTCCGCAGGATCGGATATCCGACGAGCCAGGCTTCCGGCCGCGATCAGGCCGCCGTACGGCGGGAAGACGATCGACGGGAAGATCCCGTAGAACGGCGTCGAGGAACAGGTAGAGGAACCAGCCGGGCGGTGCCCGGCGTGAGGAGGGCGACCACCGAGAAGGTGCCGATGACGAGGAGGAACATGAGCGAGAAGACCGAGGATCCCGGCGATCGAGCCCGAGCTGCTGCCCCGGTCGCGCCGCGGAGCCGGCAGCGCCGCTCCGAGACGACGGCGACGATGGCGTCGACGCCGGCTTCGATGCCGGCCCCGAAGTTGCCCGGCGCGAAAATGCGGCCGCACGATGTCGTCCAGGATCTGTCGCGAGCGGGCGTCGGTGAGGCGGCCCTCGAGGCCGTAGCCGACCTCGATGCGCATGCGGCGCTCCTGCCGCGCCACGACGAAGAGCACGCCGTCGTTGACGTCCTTCCGGCCGAGCTTCCACGTCTGGAAGACCCGCACCGCGTAGTCCTCGATCGAGTCGCCCTCGAGGCTGTCGACCGTGAGGACGGCGACCTGGGCGCCTGTCCGCTGCTCGAGGTCCGGCGAGCTTCGTCCTCGAGGCGCTCCCGGACCTCCGGCGGAACGATGTTCGCCAGGTCGTTGACCCGGGCGCCGAGGAACGGCACTCTCCTTCGCGCCCCGGGCGCCGGGAGGCGGCGAGAGAGCAGTGACGCGGCATGGCGAGGAGGAGAGCCACCGGGCCGGAGCCCGGCGCCCGGGCAATCCCTCGCCCGATGCGTGCGGCGCCGCGGCGCGATCACTCGCGACGCATGCGGAGCTGACCGGGAAGCTCGTCCCGGTCGTCCGGCCGCAGCGGGACCCGTCTCGCCAGGCTCGCGCAGCGCCGGATGCCCGTCGGCGAGGGCCGGCCCCGGCCGGCCCTGCGCGCATGCCGGCCGCGATGCCGGCGACGATCTCCTCCCATTCGCCGGCGGTGACGACGGCGTCGAGGCCGCGATCGGCGCGGACGACGACGCGGCGCTCGAACGAGGGAGAGGAAGATCAGGATCCCGGTGCGGTCGCGGGTGCGGAACACCTCTTCCGCGAGGAAGGCCTCGCGCCGCGCGCTGGTCGCACTCGCGTCGGCCAGGACGCTCGGGCGGCACCAGGAGGCGGCGCAGCGCGGGAGAGCGCGAGCGCCGCCAGCCAGCCGAGCGCGGCGCCGCTGGCCGGGGGAGCGCGATCCAGAGCGCCACGGGGCCGCCCCAGAACGTTCCCGGCCCAGCGGACGGGGGCCGCGGCCAGGGCGCCCGCGAGGCGCCGAGCGTGGCGGCGGTCCACAGGGCGCCGCGTGTAGCGGTCCGAGCGCTCGACGGCGTAGGGCACGATCTCGCCGGCGCTCTGGGCCTCGACGTCGCGGACGGCGGCCTCGATCGCCGCGTGATCCGCCTGGGAGAAGAACCGCTCGAGTGGCAGGGCCGTCGCGCCTCCTGAGCCCGGAGAGCCGGACGGCTGCCCGGGCGCTGTTCGGCCGACGAAGTGTAGCACGCGGCCCGGCGCCGCCCACGACGTGCCCACTGCTCGGTAAGGTGGGCTAGAATGCCCGACGACGCTGATGTCGGATCCGTCCAACCCGAGCCACGAGGAGTGTCGATGCCCCCGCGACCGGCTGATTCGCCTGCACGTCCAGAATGACCCTCTGAGCCCCAACGACGCCGTTACGCCTCCGCGGTTTGCGAAGGGCGCGACCGCCGCGCCGGAGCTCCGGCGGCGGCTGCGCGTGACCTTCGGCGTCGACCCGCCGGCGCTCGAGGAGGGACTGCGCGAGGCGGAGATCCTGGTCGTCGCCCACGTGGACGGCCGCGATCTCAGGCGCGCGCGCCGCGCTTGAAGTGGATCCAGTCGACCAGCGCCGGGGTCGAGAAGCTGGTCCCGCTCCTGCCGCCGGACGTCGTGCTGACCAACGCGAGCGGTGTGCACATCCCCAAGGGCGGGGAGTACGCGATGACCGCGCTCCTCATGCTGAACCACGGCGTGCCCCACTTCGTGACGCGCCAGCGGAGCGTCGCTGGGACCCGATCTTCATGACGCCGATCGCGGGGCAGACGGTGGTGATCGTCGGGGTGGGCAGTATCGGCGGGGAGGTGGCGCGTCTGGCGCGGCGCTTCGGGATGAAGGTCCTGGGGGTGCGCCGGAGCGGCCGCCCGCATCGGTGGGTCCACCGGATGTTCACCACGAAGGGCCTGCGCAGCGCGCTCCGCCAGGCCGACTTCGTGGTGGTGACCACGCCCCTCACGCCGGACACCCGCGGTCTCATCGGCGCGAAGGAGCTCGACAGCCTGCCGCCGCACGCCGGCCTCGGTGAACCTCGGGCGGGGCGCGGTGGTCGACTACGACGCGCTGTCGGCGAAGCTCTGGACGCAGGAGCTGTCGGGCGCGGTGCTGGACGTGTTCCACGAGGAGCCGCTTCCGCCGGAGTCTCCGATGTGGAACACGCCGAACGTCATCATGAGCCCGCACTGCGCGGTCGACGACGGGCGCGCCTACGTGTCGCGGTGCCTCGACATCTTCTTCGACAACCTGCGTCGGTATCTGGCCGGCCGGCCGCTCCGGAACGTCGTCGACCGCAGCCAGGGCTACTGATCCGCGCACTTCTCGGCGGCACCCGTGCCCGACGCGCCGAAGACGAACGCCGCGCGGCTCCTCGAGTCGCGCGGCGTCAGGCATCGCGTGCGGCGTCTACGACGCCGCGGGCAGCTTCCACTCGGCCGACGAGGCGGCCGGGCTCCTGGGCGTTCCGGGCGCCTCGGTCTGAAGACCCTCGTGGTCCTGCGCGAGACGACGGGGCGGGCGAAGCCGCTCCTGGTTCTCGTCGCCGTCCACCGCCAGGTCGACCTCAAGCGGCTCGGGCAGCGCGCTGGGCGAGAAGCGGCTCCGCATGGCGAGCCAGCGCGAGGCCGAGCAGCTGACCGGGCCTCAAGGTCGGCGGCATCTCGGCGCTGGCGGTGCGGGCGGGTGCGTTCGAGGTGCTGGTGGACGCGAGCGCGGAGAGCTGGGAGCGCAGTCCACGTGAGCGCCGGCGTCCGCGGCGTGGACCTCGAGCTGGCGGTGCGCAGATCTCCTCGGGGTCACGGGCGGCCGCCTGGTCGACGCGTCAGCGAGATCCTCGTCGCCGGGGGCGAGGATCGAGGAGGAGGCGTCGGAATGAGCGATCAGCTCGAGCGCAACAAGCAGACCGCCATCGCCTTCTACGAGCCTCATGTTCAACCAGGGAAGCCGGCTGAAGCGATCCGGAAGTACGTCGGCGACACGTACATCCAGCACAACCCCGGCGTGGCCGACGGCAGGAGGCGTTCATCCGCTTCTTCAAGGAGATGGCGAAGGACTACCCGAACAAGCGGGTGCACGTGAAGCGCGCCATCGGCGAGGGACAGTACGTCGTGCTTCCACTGCCACCAGGAATACCCCGGAGAGCCCGACTGGGCGGGCATGGACATCTTCCGATTCGACGAGCGCGGCAAGATCGTCGAGCACTGGGATGTCCTGCAAGTCATCCCGAAGGAGTCGGCTCACGGCAATACGATGTTCTGACGCTCGCCGTCAGGCCATGCGAGAGACCGGCGCAGCCGGCCGGCCTCAGGGATCAGGACGATCTTTCCGTAGGCGCCCGGCGCCATCACGTCACTTGTGGGCCTGCCCCGCCTCGGCGAGCGGCAGCTCCTTGCCCACCACCGGCCGGAGAGTCCCGTGCTCGAGCCCGGCGACGATCGCGGCGTGGACCTCCGCTCCTCCGGGGCCGTGATGCTCCACAGCGTGAAGCGCGCAGCGAGGCCCGGCGCGTCATGAGGTCGCGCGGCGTGATCGTGGCGTCGCCGCGGCTGCCGATGACGACGACGCGCCCGCGCGGGGCCAGGAGCTTCAGATCCGCGCCCAGGTTCACGTTGGCGAGCATCTCCAGGATGACGTCCACGCCGCGGCCGCCGGTCGCCGCCAGGATCGCCTCCTGGTAGCCGACGGTCCGGTGGTCGAAGACCTGGTGGGCGCCCTCGCGCCGCGCGAGCTCGAGGCCCTTGGGTGTGCCCCGGTGCCGAAGACCACGAGGCCGAGGGCCCGAGCGATCTGGACCGCCGCTAGGCCGACGCCCCCGCTCGCGCCGTGGACGAGCAGGGTCTCGCCGCCCCGCGCGTCCGCGAAGTGACGAAGCGCATGGAACGCGGTCCCGTACGGGACCCAGAGCCCGGCGCCCTGGGGAAAGGTGGTCCGCTCCGGCAGGGATGAACCTGTGATTCGAGCGCGACAGCGTACTCCGCGTACGCCCCGCTCAGCGTGGTGGCGGTGTAGACGCGGTCCCGGGCTTGACCCGCGTCACGCCGGCTCCGACGGACTCGACGGCGCCGGACGCGTCGCTGCCGGGGGTGTAGGGGAGCGGCGGCTTGATGGCGTAGGTGCCGTTCCGCATGTACGTGTCGTAGGGATTGACGCCGGTCGGCCTTGACGCGGACGAGTACTCTGCCCGGCGGTGGGCCGAGGCGTCGGAACGTCCTCGAGCCGGAGCACCTCCGGCCCGCCGAACTCGTGGACCCGAATGGCCTTCATCGGGCGCGCCCCGCGGCGCGTCGCCGCGAAGTCTGCGGCTCACGCCGCTCACCACCCCATCGCGTAGCCGTTCCGCCGGGGATCGGCGCCGCCCATGAGCCAGCCCGTGGCCTGGTCGCGGAGGATGGCCTGCACGCCGCCCACCCGCATCGAGAAGGCGCCCATGACCTCGAGCGCCGTAGCCGCGAGCGGCCAGCGGCGCGGCGCGTCGCCTCGGCACCCGCGACTCGATCCGGAGCCGCTCCGCCGGCGAGCGGATCGATCGCCTCGTCGAGCCAGCGGAAGCGGGGCGCCCCGATCGCATCCTGGACGTTCAGCCCGAAGTCGATGAGGTTCGCGAGGACCTGCACCGTCGTCACCAGGATGCCGTAGCTGCCCGGGAGTGCCCACCGTTCCCCAGAGCTTGCCGCCGCGGAACAGCTGGACCGGCGCCACCGGCCACTCGTGCCGCTTGCCGGGCTGCACGACGTTCGGATGGCCCGGCTCGGTGCTGCGTCCAGTGGAGCGCGTTGTTGAGGCAGATCCCGGTGCCGGGGACGACGATCCCGCTCCCGAAGCCGTTGCCGAGACTCTGGGTGACGTTGACGGCGAGACCGCTCGCGTCCATCGCCGCCAGGTGAGTCGTGGACGCGCCGGCGTCCCCGCCGCTGCCGCCCGCCACCGCGACGGGCCGGCGCGCGGCGTCGAGGCGCGCGCGCATCTCGGCCCGGAGCGCCTCGGTGCGCGCGGCGCCCAGCAGGCGCTCGATCGGCACCGCCACGACGTCGGGGTCCCCGATGTGGCGATGCGTGTCGAGACGCGCGGCGCGCGCGACGCCTCGGCGATGATCGACGAGGTGGTCCGGTCCCAGGTGCTCGAGCGGCGCCCAGCGTTCCAGCCGGCCATCCCGTTGAGCGTCTCGAGGACCTGGAGCGCGCTGGACGGCGGCGGCCGGCGCGAACACCTCCACGTCGCGGTACGTCGTCGTCAGCGGGTCATCCCACCGGAGCCGCTCCGGGTACGGTCTCGAGGTCGGCGGCGGCTCATGATGCCGCCCAGCGCGCTGCACGATGCCGTCGCCGAGCGCTGCCCGCCGTACACGGCCTGGATGCCCTCGCGGCCGATGCGCCGGAACGTGGCGGCGAGGTTCGGCTGGGCGAGCGGCGCGCCGACGGCCGGCGTCCGGCCGCCGTGGAGGTAGGTGCGGCCGGCCTCCGCGTCGAGATGGGTGAGGTGCTCGTCGAACATCTGGCGGTCGAACGGCGTCAGCGGCGGACCGGCCTCGGCCAGCTCGGCGGCCGGCTCGAGAACGTCGGCGAGCGGCAGCGTGCCGTGATCGGCCAGGACGCGCGCCCACCCGGCGAGGTTGCCGGGCACGGCGACGGACAGCGGCCCGCTCGTGTGATTGGCGCCGTGCATCCGCTCGCGGCTCGTGCCCGACGGCGCGCGGCCGAGGAAGTTGAGCACCTGGGGCCGGTGGCCGGGGCGGGTGAGCACGAGGACGCCGCATCCGGCCAGGCCGGACATGTAGGGCTCGGCCACGCCGATGGCAGCCGCGGCCGCCACCAGGGCGTCCGACGGCGTTCCCGCCGCGGGCGAACATCTTGAGGCCGGCGAGCGTCGCGAGCGGGTTCGCGGTCGCCACCATGCCGCGCCGCCCGAGGGCGACCGGCCGGAGGCCGAACCGCGTGGCGTACGTCTCGTGGGGCGCGGAGGCGGCCTGAGGCGTCGTCATGACCCAGTGACCTTTCCACTGAGGGGTGCGCTTCTCGAGGAACGCGCGAACGCCTTCACGGAAGTCCGCGCTGCCGTATGTCTCGGAGATCAGGTCGTCGATGTCGGGGACGGGACGGGCGCGCCCGGATGCGCCGGAGCGCCTCCTTCGTCACGCGGAGCGTGATGGGGGCGTGGCCGGCGATCTCGCGGGCCAGCGCCGGACGCGCTGGTCCATCGCCTCCGGCGGCGACGATCTCGTGGACGAAACCCGCCGCGTGCGCCTCCTGGGCGCCCAGGAGCTTGGCGGTGAAGAGGAGCGCCGTCACCCGCGAGAGGCCCCAGGAGATCGACGAGACCCGCGTAGGCCTCGGCGGAGAGGCAGTTCCCGAGGGTCCGGCGCGATCGGGGCGCCGAACCGGGCGTCGGGCGTGGCGATCCGGAGGTCGCAGGCGGCGGCGATGCGGAGACCGGCGCCCACCGCGAACCCTGGATCGCCGCGATCACCGGCTTCCGGACCTGCGGCGAGGCGGCCGATGCGGCGGTCGCCGTCACGCTCGTAGGCGATGCCGTCGGCGGCCCCGGCGAAGGCGCGGGAACTGCCCGATGTCGGTGCCCGCCACGAACGCGCGTGCCTCCCGCGCCCCTCAGGACCAGCACCCGGATCGAGTCGTCGGCGTCGACCTCTTCGCAGGTGCGCGGTCAGGCCCTCGTACATGGCCCACGTGAGCGCATTCCGGGCGGCCGGCCGGTTGAAGGTAAGGGTCAGCACCGGTCCGTCCCGCGCGACCAGGATCTCGTCGGACTCCACCGCGCTCCTCCGGCTCGACCGCCCGTCATCAGGCCGTCATGCCCTCGTCGATCACGAGCTCCGTGCCCGTCACGAAGCCCGCGTCGTCGGACGCGAGATAGAGGATACCCGGTGCGATGTCCTCCGGCTCGGCCACGCGCCCGAGGGGCGTCAGGGCGACGCGCTCCTCGCGGACACCGGGCCGCGGCATGGAGCTCGGCGGTCATGCCGGTCTCGACGAATCCCGGAAGACGGCATTGATGCGGATGCCCTCCGGCGCGTACTGGATCGCCGTTGCCCGCGTCAGCGCCCGGGCCGCGCCCTTCGACGTGGTAGGACGTGCCGGACCGGCTGCCGACGAGCGCGTAGATCGAGACGACGTTCACGATGGAGCCGCCGCCCGTCCGGCGCATCGCCGGAATCGCGTGCTTCGTGCCGAGCATCGCGCTGGTCGCGTTCGCGGCCATGATGAAGTCCCAGTCGTCGAGGGCGACGTGCTCGGCGGTGACGCGGGCCGGGAGCCCGCCGCGCCCGGCGTTGTTGACGAGCACGTCCAGGCGCCCGTACGCGTGGAGTGACGTGATCGATCGCCGCCGTCCAGTCGGCTTCGCGAGTCGCATCGAGCGGGAAGAATGCCGCCCGGCCTCCGTCGCGCTGAATGCTTCTCCGCGACGGCGCGGCCGCCCGGCTCATCCACGTCGGTCACGAGCACAGCCGCGCCCTCGCTCCCGAAGAGCCGGCACGTGGCGCGACCGATTCCCGACGCCCCGCCCGTGACGATGGCGACCTTGCCGGCGAGCCGCTGTCTGCTCACGGAGAGCCGTCTCCGTACGGCTTGCCCTCGACGCCCGTCGTGACCTCCGTGCGCGAGATGGCCGATTCGCGGAGCGGGGCCAGCGCCCGGAGCTCGGGGTCGGCCCGGTAGGCCTCGAAGGCGGCGGCGCTCACGAAGGAAACGAGGTGGATCTCGTGCGGCGACGAGGCGCCCGATGCCGCGCCGGTGGGCCGGATGACCCGGTCGATCCGGCCGCCGTGACGGCGCATGATGCGAGCGGCCTCCGTCTCGAACCGGCGGAACTCGGTCTCGCGGCCCGGGTGGATGAAGAGCGTCACGACAAGCACGATCGCTCCATCGCCGCCCGCTCCCGTCATCATCTCTCCAGATCGGGCCCGGTCCTCTAGCGCGGCGCTCCGCGTCTCGGGCCGCGCGACGACAGTCTGACCGAGGACGCGAGCGGCCGACAAGCCCCACGCGTGATGGCGATGGCGCCGGTTGCGTGAGAACGCGTGATACGCCCGGCTCCGTGCGAGACGGGCGCGCCGGTGCCGCCGAGCGCGGACGCCGCGCGTGCCGCCAGCGATGCCCGACCCGGCCGGCCGTGACGCCCGGAGCCAAGCACGCTGGTCGTGCCGGTCCCGGCGGGCGGACAGGTCACGATCGATACCATCCGGTACAGCAGGCGGTAGCCCGGATCGATGGACGATGCGGCCGACTGCGGCGGGGACGAGAAATGGGAGACGCGTCATGAGGCTCGATGAGAGCGCTGTCCAGCAATTCCTGGCCACCAAGGAGGTGGTCCTGCTCGCGACCGTCCAGGCGGACGGCGCGCCGCTGGCCATGCCCATGTGGTTCTTGCACGATCCGGCGACGCTCACCATGATCAGCGTCGCCGGCACGCAGAAGGTCCGCAACCTCCACCGCGACCCGCGGGTCTGCGTGGTCGCCGAGGGGGGCAGGCACGGGCGACGTGCGGGGCGTGAGCGTGCATGGCCGGCGGAGTTCCTGGCGGATGGGCCCGAGCGGCGCGCGCTGCGGCGCGGCTCGTCGAGAAGTACCAGCCCTACCTCGAGCGGCGCTGGGGCGGCCGCGCGATGCCGGCCGATCGCGTCATGTTCCGGATCGTCCCGGAGCGCGTGCGGAGCTGGGGACTCGACTGAGCGCGCGCCTGGCAGCGCAGCGGCGACCGGAGCGAGCGCTGGCTGCCAGGCCGGCGCGGCGAACCCAGGCGGACCGCGCGCATGCGGGCGGCGTGGCCCCGCCAGCCACGCCGCGGTCGTCCGCGTCGACCTTCGGCGCGATCGCCTCTCGCACCGCGCGCGTGGTACGCGTCCAGCCAGGCGATCTCCGCCGGGGTGAGGAGCGCGGGGTCGACCAGCGCCGGTCGATCGGCGCCAGCGTCAGCGTCTCGAAGCCGTAGAGGGTGACCTCGCCGCCGGACGGCGTCGGCAGAGGCGCGACCACCACCAGGCTCTCGATCCGGATGCCGTAGGCGCCGGTCTTGTAGTAGCCGGGCTCGTTGGACACGATCATCCCGGGACGGAGCGCCACGGTGTTCCCGACCTTGAGATCCGCTGCGGACCTTCGTGGACCGCACAGGTAGCTGCCGACGCCGTGGCCCGTGCCGTGGTCGAAGTCGAGGCCGGCGTCCCAGAGCGGGGCGCGGGCGAGGGCGTCGAGCTGGGATCCGGTGGTGCCCTTGGGAAGCGCGCCATGGCCAGCGCGATGTGGCCCCGAGGACGCGCGTGAACCGGTCGCGCTGCTCGGCGGTCGGCGGGCCGATGGCGACCGTGCGGGTCGACGTCGGTGGTGCCGTCGAGATACTGCGCGCCGGAGTCGACGAGGTAGAGCATTCCCGAGCGCGAGGGGCCGGTCCGTGCGCGCGGTCGTGCGCGGTAGTGCACGATCGGCGCCGTTCGGGCCCGCGCCCGAGATCGTGGGAAAGCTCACGTCGCGGAAGAGCGACTCCTCCGCCCGGAACGCGTCCAGGCGCTCGGCGGCGCTCGACCTCCGTGATGCGCCCCGTCGGCGCTTCCCGGGCCAGCCACGCGAAGAAGCGCGTCAGCGCGACGCCGTCCTTCTCGTGGGCGCTCTGGGCCCCGGCCAGCTCCACGTCGTTCTTCGATGGCCTTGGGGAGCGTGGCACGGATCGGCGGCGCGAACCACCGTCGCGCCGCGCGCCGGTCGAGGCGCTGGATGATCCAGGCCGCGGTGGAGCTCGGCTCCGACCTGGACCGTCCGACGCGCCGCTCCCAGGCGGTCGAGCGCGGGGCCGAGCTCGGCGGGCGGGAGGACGCGCACGCCCTCGCCGAGGTGCTCCTGGAGGCCCGGCGCGAGCTTGGCGGGATCCGACGAAGAGGTCCACGGTGCGTCGCGATGCGCCACCGCGAACGCGAGTGGCACCGGCGCGTGGGCGACGTCGCTGCCGCGGACGTTCAGAGAGCCACGCGACCGAGTCGGGCGCGGCGAGGACGACCGCGTCGACCCCGTCGCGTGCCGAGGAGCTCGCCGATCTCGCGCCGCTTGTCGGGGACGGCCGGGCCGGCATGCTTCAGGTCGTGGGGGACGATCGGGCCGCGCGGGCGGCGGCGGCTGGTCGTCCCAGATCCGATCGACGAGGTTCTCGGCCACGGGAACCAGCGTGGCCCCCGCCTTGGCGCACACGGCCTGGAGGCGCTCCACGCTCTCGATCGGTGTGGAGCCACGGGTCGTAGCCCAGCCGGTCTCCCGGCCGCAGATGGAGGCGGAGCCACTCGGTGGGCGGGCTCTCCGTCACGTGGTGATACGCGAAGACGTCTCCGGGGTCTCGTCCCGAACCTGGAGCGTGTACCGCCCGTCGCACGAAGATCGCCGCGCGCGTCCGGCGCGATCACCGCCAGGCCCGGCCGATCCGGTGAAGCCGCTGATCCATCCGAGGCGCTGGGCCCGGGGCGGCACGTACTCGCCCTGATGCTCGTCCGCCCGCGGGACGAGGAATGCCGCGAGGCCCTCCTTCCGAGCTCTCTCCGGCAGCCGTTCGACGCGCTCGTGGATCGTCATTGCGCTGGATGATACCAGGGTCTTGGCGCGCGGTCGGCTCCGCGAGGCGGGCCCGCCGGCCCGCGTGCAGACTGCCGCCTCGCCGGGCACTGTCAGGCCTCGAGCGCGAGCCACCGCTCGGCGACGCGCGCGGCCAGGTCGCGCAGCGCCGGGCGCGACTCGCCGCGAGGCGCCGAGGTCGTGGCCCACGCCGGGCTCGAGGTGGAGCTGACGTCGCGCGGGGATCGCGGCCAGCGCGCTCCGGAGCTCGGCCACCGAGGCGAACGGGTCTACTGTTCCGTGGACGAAGAGCGCCGGCGTGTGGAGGCGCGGGAAGTGCGCCACCCCGAGCTCGCCGGCCGGCTCGGCGGATGGAGTGGGATAGGCGAGCAGCAGGAGCGACCAGCGCCAGGCCCGGCTCGTCCGCGGCACAGGAGGCTCGCCTGGCGGCTCCCCGTAGGAGTGGGCCACTCCAGTCCGACGCGCGTCGGACCCGTGCGCCCGAGCGCGAGCAGCGCGGCGCGGAGCCCGGCGCGGTCGCGTCGCGGCGCCCGCGGGGGACGGCGGCCCGTGCGGCCGTCGCCTGGCGAAAGGGCAGATCGCAGCGGAGCACCGCGACGCCGCGGCTGGCCAGAGCGTCCGCCAGCGCGACCAGGGAGCGGGGCTGTTCGAGGAGGATCCGGCACCATGGAGTGAGGACCAGGCCCAGATCGGCGGCGCTCCGCGGGGCGTGGAGCGTGCCCCGGACGGCGAGCCTCGTCGCCCGAAGCGTCCGTGGAACGGCGCCGAGCGTCGACGCCGGGGGCCCGATGCGCGCTCATCGCCGCATGCCGGCGGCCAGGAGCCCGGTGGCCTCGCTCACGTCAGGAGGACAGTGTGACGGCGGTCGTCTTCTTCGACGTCGCGGGCACGTTGATCCGTGTTCGCGACGGGGTTGGCGCGCAGTACGCCGGGGTCGCGGCTCGCTTCGGTGTCGTCGCCGATCCGAAGGCGCTCGAGCGGAATTCCCGGGCGTCTGCGCCGCTCCGCCGATGGCGTTCCCCGGCGCGCGGGCCGAGGCCGTGCCGGACTGAGCGCGAGATCTGGCGGGGATCGTGCGCGATGCCTTCGCCGGCGCCGGGCACCTCGAGGGCCTTCGCCCCGGGAGCGTTCGACGCGTACTTCGACGCGGTCTACCGGCACTTCGAGGAGCCGGCCACGTGGGACGTCTTCCCCGACGTGGTGCCGGCGCTCTCCGCCCTCCGTGACGATCGGTGCGCCGCTCGGCATCGTCAGCAACTTCGACAGCCGGTGTCCTGAGGATCCTCGACGGCCTCGACCTGGCGCGGTGGTTCGCGTCGGTGACCCTGCGAGCCAGGTCGGCGCGACCAGCCGGACCGCGCGATCTTCGCGCGCGCCTGGCGCATCACGGGTCGACGCCGTCCCGGGCGATCCACGTCGGAGACTCGCCCGGCGAGGACGGTCGCCGGCGCGGTCGCCGCGGGGCTCCGCGCCGTCCTGATCGACCGGGCCGGGCGTCACGCGGACCGCCCCGGTGCTCGTTCGCGTCGGCTCGCTCGGCGCTCCCCGGGTTGATCCGGAACACGGTGACGCGCCGCCTCGCGGCGAACGCCTCCACCGGGCTCTCCCGGCACGGCGTCGAAGAACGGCGCGTGATCGCACCCCGCGCGCGTACTGCCGAAGGATCCGGGGCGGCTTGCGACGCCAAGCTCGGTGAGCGTCACCGCCTCCGCTGCCGCCCGCGCGAGAGCGTGACGCGACCGGCCGCGCGCGCGTTCCGGACCCAGCCCACCGCGCCGTGCGTGGGCCACGAGCCAGCGCCGCCCTCGCGCTCGACGAGCGTGACCGGGGTCGGCTCGCGGCCGGCCGCTTCGACGCCCGGCACGGTCAGGAGGTAGGTGCGCGGCGGTCCCACTCCGAGACCTGACGAGTCGCCGGATGACCGCGTTGGCCAGGCGACGACGGGCGTCAGCCGGTAGGCGGCGGCCACGGGCTGGGCTTCCCGTCGTCCTCGGCGCCTCCCAGAGCCACGCGGCCCCGCGGACACCGCCTGGCGTCGCCGTGCGCGGAGGACTGAGAGCCGTGCGACGCGGTCCGAGAACACCAGGCGCCCCAGCGCTCCGGCACCCGCCTGCGTGAGCCGGGTCAGGTTCGATAGTCGCCGCCGCAGCACGATGACGTCCGGTCGAGGAGATTTGACCACCGCGGCCAGGGCCCGGCGAGGTCGCTCCTCGTACCGGCCCGAGCGTCGCCTCGCACGGTGGCGTCGCCGCCGTGGCGGCCCGCGCCGCGATGGGGTCGCGTCGCGTCGAGCTCCTCGCCAGGTCGCCTCGCGATGTGTCCCGGGACCCTCCGGCCCCGGCAGGAAGGTCTCCACGCAGCCCGTCCGCCCGCAGTAGTTCACGCCGTGCCCGGCCACTCGCCGCCGACGCGGCCAGGGCAGGACTGTGGCCCCACTCGCCGGCGACCGCGTTCGCCGCCCGCCGAGGACCTGGCCGTGGGACCACGACGCGCCGCCGGTGCCGAAAAGCTGAGGATCACGCCGAAGACCACCGCTGCTCCCGCGCCGGCGCCGTCGCGCGTTTCGACAGCGCGCAGCAAAGCCCGCGCCGTTGGCGAAGCGGGGCGGGCGGTGGAGCAGGGCGCTCGAGGTCCTGGCGGAGCGTAGTCGGCCGTTGAGCCACACGCTGTTCGCAGTTCTGCACGGAGGCCCGTGGCGTGGCGAGAGCGCCCTCCCAGGCATCCCGATGCCGACCGGCGCGAGGCCGCCGCTCTCGCGCTCGAGCCCCCGACCACAGTGGAGATCGCGCCAGCGTCGCGCCGTAGCGGCCGCGGGGCGGGACGCGCCGCCGGCCGCGCTCGGCCGTCGCGATCGAGCGCGACCGCCTCGATCTTCGTGCCGCCGAGGTCGACCTCGAGTGCGCATGGGCGCCGCTGCGACTACCCGCGGAGAGGGCCTGACGCCGGTCCCGGCATAGCCGGCCAGCGCCGCGTTGGCCGCAGCGCGGATCGTCGTGACCTCGGCCGCGAGCATGGCACGAGGTCCCTGCCGATGACGTCACAGCCGCCTGCCGTCGCCGAGGTCCCGTGTACACGCGGGTTGCCGATGCAGCCGGAGCCGGCCACGCACGCCAGGTGCGTCAGCGGCGTAAGGGCAGCGCCATGCAAGCTCGGCGCCCCATGAAGGTGACTTCGCGACCGGGAGGCCGCCCGCAGGGGGCAGCCCAGTGAGCCGCATGAGGGGTGTGGCTGCCCCGAGACGAGCAGCTGACCACGCCGGGAGGCACTGGTGTAGGTCGGCGAGCGGCGCGTAGATCGGGCCGGCGCCGGGCGTCTGGGAGGCGCGGGATGCCCGGGATCTCTTCCATCCGCACGCGTACCCGATGCCGGTCGCATGAACTCCGAGCGTCTCGCGGAGCTCGTCCGCGCCGGGCGCGGGGGCAGGGGAATGCTGTGGGTGTGGCAACCCGATGGCGCAGTTGTAGTGATCGCTCGGGCACGGTGTGTAGCGGTCGCGCCTCCGGCGGCCACCCGCCAGAAGCTGCATCCGAGGGCTCCGTTCCCGTGAACCGGCGCCACCCTCGCGGGCGTGGCTGCCCCGGAAGGTGACCGCGACCGGCCGCCGGCGGAGGTGGAAGGCGTCGCGGGAGCTGGGCCCCGATGCTGGCGATAGTCTGTCATCCCGCAAGCTTCCTTCCGGCGCTCGGCGATGCAAGCGGCGCCATCCTGGAGCCGCTCACTGACGCGGGACCCGTCCTGCACGCGCACAGACGTGCTTGGCTCGTCGCCAGCGGGCCAGCTGCAGGACCCCAGCAGCGCCAGGCCGCCGCTGACCAGGCACGCGGCCGGTGCACGCCGCCGCCCTCGGCGATGGAGCCCACTTCAGGGGAGGCGCCGAGCGTGGGGCCGCGCCCGCGTGGCGACCATCATGTAACACGCCCATGACGCGGTCCGCGGAGCTCGTCCGGCACCGTGACCTGACGATCGGTGTTGCATCCGTTCTGGAAGACGATCTGCATGACGCCGACGAGGAAGAGGACGGACGGCCGCCAGGCGCGAGGTGCCGCACGAACGCGAGGCTCAGATGATGCCCAGCGCCACTCCGAGCCCTGGAACGACGACCGCCGCGAGCGGGGGCCGCCCGCCGCCCAGCAGCGCCAGGCCGACCGAGCCGACGACGGCACCCACGCCCGAGCGACGCCATGAGGAGCCCGAACACGCACCCCCTTCAGGCAGCACCTGCGCGGGCGAAGAGGGGACGAGGACGCCGTGGTTCATGGCGAACGTCTAACCGGCAGAAGATGAGCCCCAGGATGAGCGCGACCATCGGCGTGCGCGTCGCGTAGCGGAACGCCGTCGAGGAGCTCCTCGCGGATCGTCGTGCCGCGCCGCCGCTGTCGCCTCCGAGCCCGACCCGATCCGCGGCGAGATTCAGCACGACCGCGAGGAATGAGAGCGCGTTCAGCAGGAACGCGACCGCGGTGCCGTAGCGGCGATGAGGATTCGCCGCCGAGAGCCGGGCCGACGATGCGCGCGGCGTTGAAGGTGGCCGAGTTGAGCGCGATGCCGTTCAGGAGATCCTCCCGGCCGACCATCTCGACTAGGAAGGACTGCCGGGACGGCATGTCGAGGGCGTTCACCAGCCCGATGACCCCCGCGAGCGTGGGCCACGTGCCAGTAGCGCACCAGGCCGGTCCACGTCAGGGCGGCCAGGGCGAAGGCGGGCAGCATCAGGGCCGACTGGGTGCCGAGGATCAGCCGGCGCTTCGGCGTCCGGATCCACGATGACGCCGGCGACCGCTGAGAAGAGGAGCACGGAGCGAACTGGAGGGCGCTCTACCATGCCCAGGCGAAAGGGGAATCGGTGAGCTCCAGGACCAACCAGGACAGGCCGACCGACTGCATCCAGCTGCCGACGGACGGAGCTGACCGACTAGATCCAGAACAGGCGGAAGTCGTGGTGGTTCAGCGCCCGAGCGCAGTCGGAACTGGCATCAGGCCGCCGGGCCGGCGCGGCCGCGAGCGACCGGTGGAGGAAGCCGGTGCCGCGCCGCCTTCACCGTCCGTCGGCGATCCGTGCCGCCGCGCCGGCAGGGACGAGGCCGGCGTGCCGGTGGGCGGCGTCGACCAGCGCGCTCGACCGCCTCGACCGACGTGTCCCAGGCGCACGCGATCCGGACGACGCCGCTCGCTGGGCGCGCCCCGTCGGGAGAAGCTGTACCTGTCGGCGACCAGGCCGTCCCAGACCCGCTTGGGAAGCGCCGTGAGGACGAAGTTGATCTCGGTCGGGTGCGGGGAACCGGATCGCCTGGGAGGTCGGCCAGGCCCTGACGCGACGCGCGCGGCCATCGCGTTCGCGTGGCGGGCGCTCCGAGCCAGAGGTCGTCCTGCAGGAAGGCGAGCCACTGGGCCGGACATGAGGCGCATCTTCGAGAACGGTGGCCGGCTCGGCGCCGGCGGCGGGCACGCGTCTCGGCCAGGCCGCGATTGAAGAAGACGACCGCCTCCGCGCTGGAGCGCGCTGTTCTTCGTCGCGCCGAACGACAGGATCGATGCCGGCCTTCCAGGTGAGCTCGGCCGGCGTGCACCCAGCCGCGCGATCGCGTTGGCGAAGCGGGCGCTGTCCATGTGGACGAGCATGTTTCTGCTGGGCGGCCGCCGCCAGCTCCGCGCACCTCGCGGACCGGTGTAGACCGTCCCTGCTTCGCCCCTGCGTGAGGCTGAGCTGGCGCGTCCCGGCGGGTCGTGGCCGCCCGCAAGGCGCCCGCCTCGATCGTCTCCACGCAGCGTCGCGACCGCATCTTGCCGTCCACCGCGGGAGCGGAACGCTGCGCGCGTTGCTGCCCGACCAGAACTCCGTCTCCGCCGCACTCGCTCGAGTGCAGGTGCGAGATCTCCGCGCAGTAGATCCCGCCGTACGGGTGCAGAGGATCGACGCGCAGAGCCCGTTCGCCACCGTGCCGGAAAGCCGACGGAGTAGACGTCCGAGCTCGGTCCCGAAGAACCCGCCATCCGTGCGCCGCTCGAGCCGCTGGGTGTACTGATCGGCGCTGCAACGGGCGGTGTCGTCCGCGTTGGCGTCAGACGTATGGCCTGCAGGATCTCTCCGGCGAGGCGCCCGGAAACGTTGTCGCTGTGGTAGACGCTCTTCTTCACGCAGGCGTTCCTCCGAGTGGACGAAGGGGTGAGCAGAGACCGGACGTCATCGCGGCGCGGCAGGGGCGATCGAGCAGGCCCGGGGCCCTCGCGGCATCGCTCGCATGCGCCAGGGGAACCGCGTGAGTGCCCGCAACGTCGCGGTTGCGCGACCTGGCGGCGCGCCCGCCGCCCGTCAGGGGATGCGTGGCGTCGGGGACGTGCCGAGCCGGCCGACGCCGGGGAGCTTCAGGGCGGCCGCACGGTTCCAGTCGACACCGAACGTGAGCCCGGAGCACGTTCAATCTCGACCCCTTCCTCCCATCCGGACCAGCACGCCGGCGAGGCCAGAGCAGCGAGAGCTGGGACCCTGTCCCGCTGGGCGTGATCTGACCGGGGCGCCGCCCGGCAGGAAGTCCTGCGCGTCGCGACGGGCTTCGCGCTGGCGGCAGATCGAGGCGCAGCGCCTGGACGGCTTCGCGCGACGAACGCCGTGAACGTGTTGCCGCCCGACCAGCAATACGAACTGAACGAAGTACACC
>ERZ1370068.1033-contig-10944_pt1 | contig 42155 bp, 57 predicted proteins | sample MGYA00561227_ERZ1370068 | MGnify/ENA primary metagenome ERZ1370068 (study PRJEB38410, sample SAMEA6850437) | metagenome | study: Metagenomic assessment of the ecological functions of the soil: analysis of the soil microbiota associated with the... | reverse complement strand
CACCCAGATCACCCACACGATCAGCACGTCGAGCATGATCAGCGCCTGCCACACGTACAGGTGCGCCCACTCGAAGACCTGCTGGTTCCACTGGCCGAGGTAGAACAGGCTGACGACGCGGACGACGTTCAGCAGCTGCAGCGGCGACGCCGACGACGATGCCGGCCAGCCGGTGACGCCACGTCGCCGGGAACGCCAGCATCGCGGCCGCCAGCACCAGTGTCGCCTCGACGCCGTTGCAGCCCGCCTCGATCGCGACGGCGAAAGCGCTGCGCGTCGTCGCGATGACGTTGCCGGTCGTCGTGATCGACGCGTCGAACATCCGCATCAGCGCGCCGGAAACGCGCGCGACGCCGTCGGTCCACGGCGTGACGAGCCACGCCTGCGCCCACGGCGTCAGCTCGAGGCCGAACGCGAGCGCCAGCAATCCGACGAAGACGAGCAGGAAGCGCGGCATCGCCGTCATTGTAGAGCGGCGTTCACGAACGATCGACGGTCGCGGCGCGGCGGCGTGCGCCGCTCACGCGCGCGCAAGCGGCGGGCTCTTCGCGAAACAGCGGCGGATGCCGTCGGCGATCGAAGCGGCGAAGCGCTGCTGGTGCTGCGCGCTGCGCAGCATCAGCTCCTCGTCGGGGTTCGATATGAACGCCGTCTCGACCAGGATCGATGGAATGTCGGGCGCTTTCAGCACGGCGAATCCGGCCTGCTCGACGATGCCCCTGTGCAGCGCGTTGTGCGTCGCGATCCCGTCGAGGATCTGTCGGCCGACTTTCAGGCTGTCGCTGATCTGCGCCGTCTGCGACAAGTCGAGCAGCGTGCGTGCGAGCACCGGATCGCTGACGTCGAGGTTGACGCCGCCGATCAGATCCGCCGCATTCTCGCTGCTGCGCGAGCCAGCGCGCAGCCGCGCTGGTCGCGCCATGCTCGGACAATGCGAACACCGACGAGCCGCGCGCCGACGCCTCGCGAAACGCATCGGCGTGGATCGACACGAACAGATCCGCCTGCACACGCCGCGCCTTGCGCACGCGCTCGGCGAGCGGAACATAGAAGTCGTCGTCGCGCGTCAGCACCGACCCGCATGTCGGTGTCGAGGATCTGCTTCAGCTTGCGCGCGATCGCGAGCACGACGTTCTTCTCGTACGTTCCGCGCTGGCCGACGGCGCCCGGGTCCTCGCCGCCGTGACCCGGGTCGATCGCGACGGTGATGCGCCGTGATGGCGTCTTGCGCGTTGCGGGCGGCGCCTCCATTCGTGCCGGGTCGCGGCGCTGCGCGACCTGCGGCGGCATCGCCGGCGGGTCGACGCGTTCACGCTCGAGCAGCGCCATCAGCGGATCGATCGCGTCGCGCGGATAAAGATCGATGACGAGCCGGTGCCCGAATTCGGCGACGGGCTTCAGCGCGAACACCTGTGGCGTGATGTCGGCCTTGAGCTCGAGCACGACGCGCAGGAAACCGTCCGCGGGCTGCGCCGACGCGGATGGCCGCGATGTAAGGATCGGACGGCTGCACGCGCGACGCGAGCTCGTCCAGCTCGCGCGAGCGCTCGATTCGCGCGAGGTCGAGCACGAGGCGGCCGGGGTCGCGCAGCACGACGAGCTGATGCTCGATCGGCGTTGCCGACTCGAAGATGACGCGCGTGTATTCCTGCGCGGGCCAAAGCCGGGCGGACGCGATCCGCGACGCGTCGGCCCACGCGGCAGGGGCGAGCCACTGCGCGGCCGGCAGCAGCATCCAGCGAAACGCGCGGCGGCGCTCGACCGACACGCGATTCAGCCGGTCAGCCGTGCGCCGCGGGCGAGCGCCGTCACGCATCGCTCGCCGTTCGGCGTGTGCGCGATCGCGACGACATCGCGACCGCCATCGCCAGTTGCGTATGCCAGCGATAATGCGAGATCCGGTGCGGGAAGCCGGTCACCGACGCGCTCCGGCCACTCGACGATGCAGACGGCGTCGTCGCGGAAGTAGTCGGACATGCCGGTGGAATCCCATTCGTTTGGATTTATGAATCGATAAAAATCAAAGTGATAAAAGTATAAACTCGAAACTGAATAATGTTCAACCAACGTATAGGTCGGACTCTTCACCGCACCGGTAACGCCGCGCGCGCGCAACAAGCCGCGGACAAGCGTCGTCTTGCCGGTCCCGAGGTCGCCTTGCAGCGTCACGATCATCCCGCCGCGCAGCGCGGACGCGACACTTGCGCCGCACGCTTCGGTGGCGGACGCGTCGGCGAGATGCAGTGTCAGCGCTGACACGCGCGCACGATGCAAACGAAGCGGGTGCGCGCGATTGGCGGAGCGCTCGCTGCGCGCATCCAGACGTGGGGACATGAGCTCGGCTTCGAATCGGTGGGAGTCTCCGGCGTCGATCTCGCCGCCGAGGAAGTGCAGCTGCTGAACTGGCTCGACGCAGGACGGCACGGTGAAATGCATTATATGGCGCGCCATGGCCGAGCCCGCGCGCGTCCGGCCGAGCTCGTTCCCGGCACGATTCGCGTGATCACGGCGCGAATGAACTACTGGCCGGCCGCAGCGGAGCCCGCGGCAGAAGTGCTCGCCGATTCGCAGCGCGCATACGTCGCGCGCTACGCGCTCGGCCGCGACTATCACAAGGTGCTGCGCGCGCAGCCTCGCTCGGCTCGCCGCGCAGGATCGAGGCCGACGTCGGACGCTTCGGCTACCGCGTGTTCACCGACAGCGCGCCGGTGCTCGAAGTGGCGCTCGCAGCGAAAGCCGGGCTCGGCTGGCGCGGCAAGCACACGCTGCTGCTGACGCGCGACATGGGCTCGTATTTCTTCCTGGGCGAGATCTACACGGATCTGCCGCTTCCCCGAGACGCTGCCCGTCACCGCGCACTGCGGCACCTGCACGGCGTGCATCGCCGCCTGCCCGACCGGCGCGATCGTCGCGCCGTACGAGCTCGATGCGCGCCGATGCATCTCGTACCTGACGATCGAGCTCGCGGGCAGCATTCCGGAGCTGCTGCGCGCATTGATCGGCAATCGCGTCTACGGCTGCGACGATTGCCAGCTCGCGTGCCCGTGGAATCGCTACGCGGTCGCATCGAGCGCGGTGGATTTCGCCGCCGTCCGCAACGGCCTCGACGGTGCGCGGCTCACGACGCTGTTCGCCTGGGATGAGGCGACGTTCCTGCGCAAGACCGAAGGCAGCGCGATCCGCCGGATCGGGCTACGAGCGCTGGTCGCGCAACATCGCCGTCGCGCTCGGCAACGCAGCGCCCGATCCGTCGATCGTCGACGGCGCTGCAAAGACGCGCGGACGATCCATCGCCGATCGTGCGCGAGCATGTCGCGTGGGCGATGGAGCGGCAGCGCGCAGCTCTCCGGATGATCGACGCGAGGGAACAACGCTCGCATCGCGGATGTTCGACCCATGGCATCGTCCATCTCGCATGGAGGTACCGTGGGCCTTCGGTTGCTGTTGCTCGCAGCAACATCGGTTGCGTGCGCGCATGCGGTCGCACACGACGGCGTGCATGGAGCGCCGAACGACGCGAGCGCGCCTTCCAGTCCCAGCTGCGCAAGCCAGCGCGAGTCCGCGCGAACAGGCGGCGCGGTTGTTCTTCAGCGATCGCCGCCTCGTCACGCAGGACGGCAACGAGGTCGCGTTCTGGTCCGACGTGCTGAAGGACCGCGTCGTCCTCGTCAACTTCGTCTTCACGCATTGCACGGACGCCATCCGTGCAAGCGCAATGGTCGCAAGGTCGGCGACGACTAACTGCGCCGCCGAGTGGCGGCGGCCGACTGACGCCGCCTAGGGAGCCCTAGAACACGTGCGTAGGCTTCGCCGACGAGCCCGGAGGGGTCCGTAGCTCGCGGCAGCGCGGCTTGGGAGCTCGTTGGCGCCTTTGGCCAAAAACGCGAGAAAGCGCGCCTTAGTCAGTCGTGCGGCGGCCTCGAGCGCTCAGTGTCCTGCGACAGAACGACCGCGCCGTTGGCATCGAGCACGAACAGGTGCGGATAGCCCGCGACCTTCGGCCAGCGCGCGAGCAGCGCCGGCGTTCTCGTTCTGCTTCGAGAAGTTGACCTTCAGCCCACACGAAGTGCGCGTCGATCGCGCCGCGGCACGTCGGCGTTCGCCGCGATGAAGCGATCCAGCACGTGGCACCACGAGCACCATTCGCCGCCGACGTCGACGATCACACGCTTGCCCTGCGTCTTCGCGAGCGCACAGCGCGTAGGCGACGTCGCGCGCGCCGTCGCGCGCGGGGTCGAACGTCGCCGGCAGGTCGGCCCGCGCGCACGCTGGCGGCGACCACGCATCAGCAGCAGCCGATGATGACGACGCGTTGACACGCACGGCGAGCCCGAGGCCATGCCGTCTCGCATCATCGTCAGCGCACGAGCTGGTTCATCGACACGATCGGCAGCATCACCGCCAGCACCAGCACGAGCACGATCGCGCCCATCAACGACGATCAGCGTCGGCTGCACCAGCGCGGCGAGCCACGCGAGCCGGCGCTCGGCGTCGCGCTCGAGCTCGCCGGCCGCGCGCTCGAGCATCGGCGCCAGCGCGTCCGCTCTGCTCGCCGTTGGCGACCAGGTGGATGAGCACGGGCGGAAACGCCTTTGCTCCTTCAGCGCCCGCGACAGCGACACGCCTTCGCGGACGAGCGCCGCCGCGCCGTGCGCCGCGCGCGCGCAGCGGCAGCATCCGCACGACACCCGTCGCCGCATCGAGCGCGCGCAGCAGCGGCGTGCCGCTGCCGACGAGGATCGCGAGCGTGCTCGCGTAAGCGCGCGGTGTCGAGGCTCGCCGCACAAGCCGACCCGCGCCGGCGATGCGCAGCAGCGCGCGTGCAGCCGCTCGCGCGTGACGGCTCGCGTCGCCATGCGAGCGAACAGCGCGACGGCAACGACGACGAGCGCGCCGAGCCACAGCCAGCCGGTCGCGCGGAAAGAACGCGCTCGTCGCGATCAGCGCCTGCGTGAGCCAGGGCAGCGTCTGCCGGCTCTGCTGGTAGACGGACACGACCTGCGGCACGACGTAGGCGAGCAGCACGGCGATCACGCGCGACGCGCGATGACAGTGACGAGCGCCGGATAGATCAGCGCCGACGACGAATCTTCTGCCGCAGCGCGAGCCGTGCGTCGAGATAGTCGGCGAGCCGCGATCAGCACTTCGGGCAGCCGACCCGTCTCGGTGCCGGCGCCGACGAGCCCGCGATACAGCGGCGAGAATGTGCGCGGAAGCGCGACAGCGCGGCCGGCAGCGATTCACCGGCCAGCGACCTGCGTCCGAATCGCGTCGACGAGCTTGCGCGCCGGCGTGTCGTCGGCCTGCTCGCGCGACGGCAGCGAGCGCCTGGTCGAGCGGCATGCCCGGATTGCACGAGCGTACGCGAGCTGACGCGTCAGCAGCGCCAGCGACGCCGCCGGCAGCCGCGTCGCTGCGGCAGCGCACCGCGCGCGCGGCCGCGGCATCGACGGCCGTCGGCGTCAGCCCGTCGGCGCGCAGCCGGTCGCGCGACCGCGCGCGCATCGGCGGCGTCGACGAGGCCCTGCCGCAACTCGGCCTTGCGCGTCGACGGCTTCGCAGCGAAACGCGCTCAAGCAGCGGCTCCGTCCGTCACTGCTCGCGCGTGACGCGCGTCAGCTCCGCGAGCGACGTGCTGCCGTCGGCGATGCAGCCGCGCGCCGTCGCGACGCAGCGCGCTGCATGCCGGCGCGCGTCGCGGCATCGCGCAGCGTCATGCTCGCCGGCGCCGTCGTGGATCAGCCGCCGCAGCGTCTCGTCGATCCGCAGCAGCTCGTAGATGCCGGTGCGCCCGCTGATAGCCCGATTGGTTGCACTGCGTCGCAGCCCGGCGCGCTGCCAGACCGGCGTGATCGGCGCGGCAGGCCAAGCTCGGCGAGCAGTCGCTGCTCGCCGGCGGTCGGCGCCGCGCGCGCCGGCACGTGCGGACACAGCGTGCGCACCGAGCCGCTGCGCGAGCACGCCGAGCAGGCTCGACGCGAGCAGGTACGGCTCGACGCCCATGTCGGCCAGGCGCGTCACCGCGCTCGCCGCGTCGTTGGTGTGCAGCGTCGCGAGCACGAGGTGGCCGGTCAGCGATCGCCTGCACGGCGATCTGCGCGGTCTCGAGATCGCGGATCTCGCCGATCATGATGACGTCGGGATCCTGGCGCAGGATCGAGCGCAGCGCGCGCGCGAACGTCGAGCTCGATCCGCGCGATTCGACCTGCGTCTGCGCGACGCCGTCGAGCGCGTACTCGATCGGATCCTCGACGGTCATCATGTTCGTCGTGCTCGCGCGGCAGCCGCGACAGCGCGGCGTAGAGCGTCGTCGTCTTGCCCGAGCCGGTCGGGCCGGTGACCAGCACGATGCCGTGCGGCTGCGCGGATCAGCTGCGTCGATCGCGTCGAGCGTGTCGCGTCGCTCATGCCGAGCGCGGCGAGGTCGAGCCGCGCCGCATCCTTGTCGAGCAGGCGCAGCACGACGCGCTCGCCGTAGCCGGTCGGCAGCGTCGACACGCGCACGTCGACCTGCTGGTCGCCGAGCTTCAGCGCGATGCGACCGTCCTGCGGCAGCCGCTTCTCGGCGATGTCGAGGCTCGCCATGATCTTGAGCCGCGACACGAGCGCGCGCGTGCAGCGCGCGCGGCGGCTCGATCGACGTCGCGCAGCATGCCGTCGACGCGGAAGCGCACGACGGAGCGCGCCTCGTACGGCTCGAAGTGCAGGTCCGACGCGCGCTCGCGCAGCGCCTGCAGCAGCAGCGCGTTGATCATCCGGATCACCGGCGCCTGCGTCGCTGCCGTCGAGCAGGTCCTCGCTCGCCGGCATGTCCTGCATCAGGCGCGCGAGGTCGGCCTCGCTGGCGAGTCGCTCGCTCATCGCGAGCGCCGCGCCGCCCTGGTTGTAGACGCGCGACAGCTCGGCGGCGAACGTATCGGCGCTCGACGGCGCGCGTGACGAGCGGCCGGTTCAGCACGCGCTTCAGCTCGGCGATGCCGTTCGACCGTCGCATCCGGGCGCAGCAGCACGACGACGGCGTCGCCTTCGGTGCGCCACGCGAGCACGCCGTGCGCCCGCGCGAATGCGTAGGGAATCGCGCGCGCCGGGTGCTTCAGCGGCCGATGGGTTCAGGTGGGCCAAGCGGATTCGCCTGCGGTGTGCCGGGCATCGTTCCCTGCGGCGGCAGCACCGGCTGCGTCGGGTCCTTCCAGAACACAGCGCTCGCCGGGCGCGATCTGTTCTACTGCTCGCCGCGCAGGTAGTCGTAGCGCTCTGACGTGAGCGCGCGGCCCTGCGGTCGTGCTGCGCACGATCGTCGGCTTCAGGAAGCATCATCAGGTTGGTCTTGGTCCGCGTGCCGCGTGTCGTAGCGGAACAGCGAGCCGAGACACGGGATGTCGCCGGCGTACGGCAGCTTTTCGGTGCCGTCGGTGAAGCTGTCCTGGATCAGCCCGCCCAGCACGACGATCTGCTGGTCGTCGACGATCGACCGACGATTCCAGCGCGCGCTTCGAAAGGATCGAGGCCGGTCGTCGTCGTGATCGATTCGCACGCGCGACACTTCCTGGTAGATGCCGAGGCGCACGGTGCCGCCCTCGGTGATCTGCGGGCTTCACGCGCAGCAGCACGCCGACGTCGCGCCGCTCGATCGTCTGGAACGGCTGCACGGTCGCCGTCGATACCCGTCGTCGCGTATTGCCCGGTGACGAACGGCACGTTCTGGCCGACGATGATGCGCGCTTCCTCGTTGTCGAGCGTCAGCAGCGTCGGCGTCGACAGGATGTTGGCGTCGGCGTCCTGCTCGAGCGCGCGCGATCAGAAGCGCGAGGTTGGTGATCACGCCGAGGCCCGGGATCGTGATCGGTGCCGCTGATGACGCCGAGATTGAGGCCCTGGCCCAGCGCTGCCGAGATTGAGCGACGCGTCGATGATGTTGTTGCCGCTGCCGCGCGCGCCGAAGTTGGTGCCGCCGAACCCCTGCACGCTGCTGCGATTGTGCGCGGCCCGGCAGCACCTGCCACTGGATGCCGAACTGCGGCGGCCTTGTCCGACGTCACTTCGACGATCAGCGCTTCGACGAACACCTGCGCGCGGCGCACGTCGAGCCGCTCGATGATCGCGCGCAGGTTGTTGTAGACGCGGCTCGGGCGCCATGATGATCAGCGCGTTGTTCGCCGCGTCGGCCTGGATCGTCGCGCCGCCGCGGCGAACGCCGCCGCTCGCAGCTGGCGCCGCCCGTGAACGGATTGGTCGCCGACGCCGGCGCAGTGGCTGCGGACGCAGCGCGTGCGCCGACGCCGCAGCCGCGATCGGGAGCTGTCCGAACAGAGGTCGCTGGCGCGCCCGCGCGGCCGTGACGTCGCTGCCGCTGCCGTCAGCAGCGCGCGCAGCGTCTGCGCCACGCGCGCGGCCTCGGCGTTCTTGCAGATAGACGATGAACATGTTGCCGCCGGCGCGCGCGGGCGTGTCGAGCTGCTCGATCAGTCGCCTGCACGCGCGCGGCGCGCGCGGATTGTCCGGCGCGCATCAGGATGCTGTTCGAGCGCGGGTCGGCCGACGAGCATGACACGCTGCTGCGCTTCGCCGCGGCTGGCCGCCCTGCGCGCCGCGGATTCGCGCCGAGCAGCCGGTTGACGCAGCGGCGACGAGGTCGAGCGCCGACGCATTCTTCACCGTCACGACGCATCGGCTCGCCCGCCGGCGGCTGGTCGAGCGACGCGATGATCCGGTCGATCCGCCGCAGGTTGTCCGCGTAGTCGGTGATGATCAGCGCGTTGCGCCGGGATACGCGGCGATCGTGTTGTTCGGCGTGATCAGCGGCCGCAGCACGTTGACGAGCTGCGCTGCCGACTCGTAGCGCAGCGTGACGACCTGCGTGACGAGGCGGTCGCCGCCGCCGTGACCGGGCCGCGCTGCACATCGGACCCGCCTGCGTCTTGCGCGTCGGCTTCGAGCACCAGCTTGATCGACGCCGTCGCTCTCGACGGCAGCGACGCCCTGCATCCGCAGCGCGGACAGCAGCGTCGGATAGACGAGCGCCTTCGCGCACCGGTCGCGCCGAGACGATGTTGACCGTTCCCTTGACGCTTGGGGTCGAGGATGAAGTTGCGGCCGGTGATCTCGCCGATCGGCCTTCACGACGGCGTCGATGTCGGCGTTGACGAAGTTCAGCGTGACGGTGTCGGCGTCCTGGCGGACGCCGGCATCATGCCGGCCACCAGCGAGCGCCAGCACGGCGCCGCCACGGCGAGGCAGCGGAACAGCATCAGGCGGAGTGAAACGGCCTGCATCAGGCGGCGTTCCGGCGGACGCAGAGAGGATGAAACCACGGCCATCGACGGGAAAGTGCGGCGCTCCGGTGCTCGTGCAGGCTCGTTCCGTGACGTCGGCAGATCATCAACGCGCCGCGAAGCGGAATCGGCGGCGATGATAGCATGGTGCCCGCCGCGTCGGCACGCGCGCCGGACGCCCGCGAAAAGCGGCGCGGCCGGTGAATCCGGCGACCCGTCACGCGCATCCAATCCCTGTGCAACTCGAGGGAGTATCCATGCAGGACTCAGGCAGTTCGCCGATGCGGCAAGCCACCCTGCCGGCTGATTCTCGGCGCCGCATTCGCGCTCGGCTCGTCGCCGCCGCTGGCGCCACACATGCCGGCGGTGCCTCGCGGCGGGTCCGCGATCGTCATCGTCCAGGCCGACGCGCAGCGACCGACCGGCAGCCCTGCCGCGGCAAGGCGTCGAAGGCCGCCAGGACGCCGACGCGAAGCGCGCGGCGCAACCGTTGCGCAGTGCCGCCGCCGATCCCGACGCCGCCGGCGACGCCGATCCGGCCGCAACGCCGGACGCCGACGCGCCGGATGCCGCCGATACGGACGCAGACACGGAGCCACGCCGACGGCACGGCGACGGGCGGCCACCACGGCATCGTCGTCGACAAGGGCGGCAAGCGCGTCGCATCGGGCGTCTGCGGGCGCGACCGCGAGTACGACTCGTTCGAGCAGTTCGTACAGGACGCGCCGTGGCTCGCCGGACTGGTGTTCCTGGTGGTGCTGCTCGTGTTCCTCGTGCCGCTGCTCATCATCGTGCTGCTGATCTGGTACAAGATGCGCAAGAACCGCGATGGCCAACGAGACGATGCTGAAGCTCGCCGAACGCGGCGTCGTGCCGCCGGCGACGGCAATGGATGCGGTTGCGCTCGGGCAACGCCGTAGCCGCTGGCCGCCGCGGCAACAGCGGCGCCCGCCGGGCACGCCCGCGTACGAGCATGCTCGCGCGCTGCACAGCGGCGCACCGTGTGGTCGGACCTGCGCAAGGGCGTGATCCTGACGGGCGCCGGACCTCGGGCTGCACGCTCTTCTCGATGTTCGACGACGGCACGCCCAACAGCGTCGGCCTGATCTTCTGCTGTTCGTCGGCCTCGGCTACTGCCTGCTGTGGTATCTCGAGGACCGACGCGGATGCCGCAACGCGAGCCGTCGGGCACTCCGCCGGCGGTGGCTGAATGCGTACCGGAACGCGCGTGCAACGATGGTCCCCATGCATGACTCGATCCAGCACCGGCGACCGCCGTGCGCTGCGGAGATGCCGCGCAGCCCGGCACTCGCGGCCCGGCGTGACCGATGGCGCGAAGGCAGCGTTCTCGGACGTCACCGACGCCCAGCTCATTGCGCGCGCGCTGGTCGCGGACGACCGCCATGCGTTCGCCGGAGCTCGTCAAGCGGCACCAGTCGGCGGTGCGTGCGTGCCTGCGCAAGCTGACCGCCGGCAATCACGCGCTGGCGGACGACCTGGCGCAGGACACGTTCGTCCTCGCGTGGCGCAACCTGAAATCGTTCCGGCAGGAAGCGCGCTTCTCGACGTGGCTGTACCGGATCGCGACCAACTGCTGGCTGGCGCGACGCGCGCAAGCGGCAAGGAAGAGCTGCTGGGCGATCGCGACGACGACGTGGCCGACGACGACGCCGACGCGACCGATGCCGCGCATCCGATGCGCATGCCGATCACGCGCGCGGAGTTCGACGATGCAAGATCGACCTCGAACGCGGCGATGGCGCGTGCTGTCCGGACGCGGAGCGGGCGGCGATCGTCCAGTGCTACCATAACGACCTGACGCACGAGGAGGCCGCGTATGTGCTCGGCTGCCCGGTCGGCACCGTCAAGACTCACGTGCTGCGCGGCAAGGCGAAGCTGAAGCGTGCGCTCGCCGCGTGGGAACCGTCGCAACAGCCTGCAACGCGATGAACACCGTCAATCCGCCGCACCGACTCGCGCGACTCACCCGCCGACTGGATGGATCGGCTGCCGGTCGCGGATGCCGCCTTGCACGCGAGCGACTACATCGGCGACCAGGATTCACCGCGCGCGTGATGCAGACGTTGCCGCTCGCAGGGCGCGTTGCCCGCGTGGCGGCGTCCGCCGCCGTCGCGCTTGTGGGCGATCGCAGGATTGCTGCTCGCCGTGGCGCTGCCCGGCGTCGCGTTCGACGTCGCCCGCGCGGCGTACAGGCTCTTCGCGGCGCGGCCGTTCGCGCTGTCCACCGTCGCGGCGATGCTCGTCGCGATCGGCGCCGCGTCGTGGACCGCCGCAGCGGTCGCGTTACGACGCGATTAGCTGACCGACGCCGAGCTCAGCTTCGTTCTGCGGCAGGAGCGGCGCTGCGCACCGCGCGCGTGACCGAGGCTCGCGGAGCGAGACCGAGCGACGCGCCCTCCGCAGTTGCGCACGCGCGAGCGCGAAGGCCGCCCCGAGCTTCGGCGTCCAAAGATAACCGCGCACGGCGAACCGGTGGTGACGCAGGCCGCGAAGCTGGGGCGCGCATCGCAAGTCATTCGTCCTTCAGCGTGAAGTTGATCTCGACGGACGCCTGATACCGGGCGCCTTCGCCGACGCACTTCCATTCCGCCAGCGTCTCCTGAACCGCGCGGTCGAAAACGCGCGGCGGCTCCGACGACGCGATCGACACGCTTCGCGACATTGCCTTTCTCGTCGATCGTCAGGATCAGCGTTGACACGTCCACGCTGAACCTTCGCGCGGATTGCCTGCGCGCGGGAACGTCGGCGAATCGCGCTTCGAGCACGACACGCCCTGCCGGATCGCCGGCTTGGGCGCGGGCGGCGCGGGCGGCGCAGCGACGACCGGCGGTGCGATGGCGACGGGCTCCGGGCGGCGGCGTCGGCGCGACGTTCGCGATCACCGGCGCGGCCGGCGCAGGCACGGGAATCTCGGGCGGCGGCACGTACGGCTGCTCGATGACGACCTTCGGCGGCTCGATGATCCTCTTCGGCGGCGGCGGGGGCGGCGGTGGCGGGGCGGCGGCGGCTTGATCTCCTCGATGATCGTCGCCGTCATCGGCTTCTTGACGACCTCGATCGACCTTCGAGCCAAGCCCGGTCATCAGCGCCCAGATCACGAGCGCATGGATCAGGATGACGAACGTGATCCCGATCGACATGCCGGGCCGGGTCGCGTTGTTGTCGTGCGAAATCCATTACAGGTAGTTCGACTCGAGCCGGGCGCCGGCGGAATTGCCGCGCCGCTACTCGATGAACTGCTCGCTGCCGACGATGCCGATCTTGGTCAGGCCGAGCCGCTGCGCCGACGCCATCACGCCGGCGACGACGGCGTACTTCGCGTCCTTGTCCGGGCGCAGGTGCACTTCCGGCTGCACTGCCTGCGCTGCGCGGACGTCGCTCATCTTGACTTCGAGCGTCGCGCGATCGGCGACGACCTCGCCGTTCCAGTAGATCGCGGCTCTGGTCGTCGATGTCGAGCTTCACGCACCTCGGGAATGCACGAGCGGCGGCGGCGGATTGCCGGTCGGCATGTTGAGGTTGACCGAGTGCAGCTGGATCGGGATCGTGATGATCAGCATCACGAGCAGCACGAGCATCACGTCGATCAGCGGCGTCGTGTTGATGTCGATCATCACGTCCGGATCGCTGCGCGAGCTCGGTCTAGCCTACGTTCATTGCCATGCGCAGTTCCTAACTGCGTCGTGACGGCACGTCAGCTCGCCGCGGCGCGCGCCGGCGGCTCGGTGATGAAGCCGATCTTGGCGATGCCGGCACGCTGGCACCGCATAGATGACGCGGCCCACGCCTTCGTACTTCGCGCGGCCGTCGCCGCGGATCTGCACTTCGGGCTGGGGCGTCAGCACGGCGACCTTCTTCAGCCGCTCGATCGAGCGCGTTGGTGTTCGGCATCTGCAGGTCGTTCCAGTAGATGCGTGCCCTGCGAGTCGACGGAGATGCACGATGTTCTCGGGCTTCGTCTCGCGGACCTCGTTGCGCTCCTTCGGCAGCTCGACCGGAATCGACGTCCGTCACGACCGGCACGGTGATCAGGAAGATGATCAGCAGCACCAGCATCACGTCGACGAGCGGCGTCGTGTTGATCGTCGAGATCGCTTCGTCTTCGTCGCCATCGGCGGGCCGACGTTCATGGCCATGGCTTACGTCCTCGCGCAGGGTCGGCTGGCCGTCGCCGGCGACTGCTGCGACGACAGCAGGACCGCGTGCAGGTCGGCGCCGAAGCCGCGCACGCTGTCCATCGCCGCCTTGTTGCGGCGGATGAGCCAGTTGTAGCCCAGCACCGCGGGAACCGCCACGGCCAGGCCGATCGCCGTCATGATCAGCGCCTCGCCGACGGGACCGGCGACCTTGTCGATCGACGCCTGGCCGGCAATGCCGATCGCCGTCAGCGCGTGGTAGATGCCCCACACCGTGCCGAACAGCCCGACGAAGCGGCGCGGTCGAGCCCACGGTCGCGAGGAACGCGAGGCCGTCCTGCGTGCGGCTCTGGATGTTGTCGATCGCGCGCTGGATCGACATGCTGATCCATTCGTTCATGTCGACGTTGCCGAGGAGGCCGTCGTGCTTGCCGTCGCCTCGAGGCCCGATTCGGCGATGAACCGGAACGGGCTGCCTTCCTTCAGGCCGGTCGCGCCTTGCTGCACCGACGGCGCGCTCCAGAACGTCTTCTCGGCTGCGCGCGCCTGAACGCTCATCTCGCGCCTGCTCGAACAGCTTGGTGATGATGACGTACCAGCTGCCCATCGACATGATGGCGAGGATGCCGAGCGTGATCCGGGCGACGAGGTCGCCGCCCTTCCACAACGCCTCGAGACCGTACGGGTTCTCGATGATTTCGGTCGTCTTCTCCCGACCTTGGCTGCCGGCGCGGGCGCCGCCGTGGGGCCGGCGGCAGGCGGCGTGACTGCGGTCGGAGCAGCCGGGGCGTTGCGGGCGTGGCGGCGGGCGCCGGTTGCCCTTGCGCCAACGCGACGGACGGCGCGAGCGCCGACGGCATCGCGAGCACCAGGGCCGTCGCGAGCATCGCCAGACGGGTCATCTTCAACATGTTCTCTCCACGCGAGTGTTGGTTACTGACTACGATGTAAACAGGACGGCAATGCGCCGGATGCACGACGCCTCGGCCTGCCGCCGAACGCTGCGACCGGGCCAGCATCGTGCTCATGCAACGGGGGTACATCAGGCGAAAGTGCAGGGCGGCACCGGGCTAATCCGATCCAGCGTTGCCACAGGAAGCCCGGTGGACGCGCACCCGGAAACTGGCCACGCGAATACGGGCCATGCATCGCCGGAAAGTCGCGGATTCTACACAAAAATGCAGGGAAGTCCACCGCGACCGAAAACGGCGTTCGCCGCCGCCGCCGCGGGACGCCGGCGCGGCTTACGTCCGCCGCAATCGACGTTGCATCCGCGATTTGGCCGGCTCGTCGCGTGCGCATTGCGACCATCCAGGCTGCTGCCTACGATGCAGCCATCACGACAGACGAAGAAGCCCCGGCGTCGACACGATTGAATCCGGATCGCCACCCGATCGCATCGAACTCTCACAGCATCGACATTGAAACCAAGGAGACTGCAATGAACCGTTACCAACCCGCCACCTCGCTCGATCGCAGGTCTCGCAGCCGCGTTCATGACGGTCGCCACGCTCGCCGTGTCGATTCTCGCGCCCGCCTCGATGGACTCGACGACCCGCGACGTCAGCGTCGCATCGACGTCGAATGCTTCCGAGCTAGTCGACGAGCACGGAAGCCGGAGCGCTGACAACGTCGATCGATGTCGTCGCGTTCCGCACGACGAAGATCGTGCCGGTCGTGAGCACGCGCGCGCAGTTCCGTCACAATCTCGCAAGCTGATCGGCGAGCGTCGTGCCCCATCCTTCCGAGCGCTGAAGCGTTACGACCATCGCTATCGCGCGGAGCGGCACGGACGCGGCGGCGTCGTAGTCCTGCACCGCGCGAGATCTTCTCCTCGAGCTGCATGTAGCGCGCGGCCTTGATGGCCGGGCAGCGCGCGCATCACGCGACTGCGCATCGTCCGCCGCGCCTCTGACCTCCGCCTCGTCGATCGCAAGCATCTCGGTCGCGTATTGCTTCGCGGCGAGATTGGTCACGGGCGCATCGCGGAACATGAACCCTGGCATCGCTACGACACGACGACGCAGGCCCGCGTCCAGTGTCTGCTGATAGGCGTCGTAGATCGGCCAGAAGCGCTTCGCCTCGGCAGCGTCGAGGTTCATCGCCGACTCGACGTAAGCGCGCGCTTGTCGTTCTTCACCGCCTGGCGCATCGCCTGCAGGTCGGTCCCGTCGTTGACAGCGCCCTTGCGCCAGCGCGGCTGTCGACGTCAGCGCCGTTGCGGCTACCAGCAGCATCGTGGCAATCGTGCTTATCATCGCATCTCCAACTGACCCGCTTTTTAACATACGACGCGTCGCGTTTTGCGCGCCACTTATAAAAAAGGGCTTTGAAAGCAAGACAGTTTCAATTACTTGAACGTGTACGACACCGTCGTATACAGGAAGCGTCCGCGCGGATCGTAATACGACGGATCGAAGCCGAGGATGAACGTGCTGCTGCTGGTTCGACTTCGGCGGATCGCGGTCGAACAGGTTCTTGACGCCGAGCGCGAGTTTCCAGTTCTTGAACCCGGTGTAGCTACCCTGCATGTCCCAGATGCTCGAGCAGAGCCGACCGTGCGCGGGTTGCCGTCGAGGTCGGTCTGCTGGTCGTGTGTACGACGTCTGGTACGTTTGCGCGAGGCGTTGCCGACCACGGACCCTGATCCCACGTCGCCGACACGTAGTGCTTCCAGCGCGGAATCACGCCGGTGACCGCCGGTGCTGAACGCCGTTGCCGACGGCACCCGTGTACGAGCCGTCCGGGTTCTGCGCGTCGTAGCGCAGGTAATACGTGCCCTGACAGGTTGAACGACAGGCGGCCCCACGGCTGCGACGGCGCGCGGTAATGGGCCTCGAGATCGACGCCCTGGATCCTGATCGCACCGAGGTTGATGAACGTCTGGTCGATCGTGCAGGATCCGGCCCGGCAAGTCCGGAAAGTTCGGGTCGTCGGGCGCGCGTCACCAGCGAGCCGAATTGTGCGAGATCGCCGAGGATCGTCGTCGGCGCGATGCCGTTGACGATCGCGTTCTTCAGGTTGATCTTGAAATAGTCGAGGCTGATCGACGCGTTGGGGATCGGCTCGAACACGATGCCGAACGTCGCCTGCTCCGATTCCTCCGGCTTCAGCGCCGCGTTGCCGCCGAACAGCACGCCGAACTGCGTGTTGCAGTCGAGGCCGGTATCGTTCGTGACCGGGCAGCGGATCGGGTCGGTCAGGCCCGTCTGCGTCACGCCGCCGACGTTGCGGCGTGAACAGTTGGTACAGGCTCGGCGCGAGGAAGCCGGTGCCATACGAGCCGCGCAGCAGCAGCGTCTTGCGTCGGCTGCCAGCGCAGGCTGAACTTCGGGTTCGTCGTGCTGCCGAAATCGCTGTAGTGGTCGTAGCGGAGCTGCGACGTTGCCTTCGAGCGATCTTGACGATCGGGACGTTGAGCTCGGCGAAGGTCGCCCACTGCTTGCGGTCCTTGTCGCGCGTCGACTTTACCGGTCCGCCGAAGCCGGTGATGTTGCCGCTCCTCGAGCGCCGGATCGGCGATCTGGTCGAACTCTTCCTTGCGCGCCTCGACGCCGAAACGCCAGCGCGAGCGGACCGGCCGGAAGCTTGTAGATCTCGCCGGACGTCTTGACCTGCGCGCCGTAGTTCTTCGACGTGCCGTTGAATACGTCGCCGACGAAATTGGCGGTGCGCTCGAGCGCGACGATGTCCGGCGTGTTCGGTCCGAAGAAATTGACGACACCGCTGTTCAGGATCGGCAACAGCTTCGTCAAGTCCTGGAAGCCGCCGTTGATGTGCTGCGTCGTCTTCCCTTCCGCATAGAACGCCGACCGTCCCAGTCCCAATTGCTGCCACGAGCCCTTGCAGCCCGGCGATGACCTCCCAGTTCTCGTTCGTATCCGTCGTGTCGCGGAAACCGTTGTCGAACGTGCGGTAGCGGATGTCGAGCGGCTCCCCGTCGACGCCGGCGTCCGCAGGCGATCGCGTGCGGATAGAACGGGCTCGATCGGCTGCAGCGTGATCGTGGTCGGAATGTTGTTCAGCGGGCCGTACGTGAACAGGCTCGACATCGGCCCCGGCTGGATGACGAGATTCACCTCGTCGTGCGAGTACATGCCGGTGACGTACGCCTGCCAGTCGCTGTTGATCTGGAATCTCGCATTGCCGAACAGGTTGGTACGATCTTCTGGTGCGGGATCATGTTGCATGCCGTGCATCGCGCGACGGATCGAAGAAGCAGTCCGGTGCCGAGGATGTCGTCGTTGAAGAACTGTGCTCGGTGCCGCAATCCGCCTGTGCTGTTCGGCTCAGCGTGCCGGTCTGTTGATGACGCCGATGCCGCCCGTCGTGATCGCGTCCGGGGTTCGTGTTGCTCGAAATGCCGATGAGGCCGATGTCCGGGATGTACGACGAGTCGCGAGAAATTCGCGGTCGGCCTGGTCGAGCGACTTCTGCTCGTTGTACGAGCCCGAGATGAACGCGTTCCAGCGGTCCTTCGTCAGGTCGCCCCAAGCCGCCGGAGACCGTGCCCTGCCACTGCTCGCCGCCGCCGCCGCCGCGTCGGCGCGCCGTAGAAGCCCGTCACTTCCGCGCCCGTGTAGTCGTTGCGTGTGATGAAGTTGATGACGCCGGCGATCGCATCGGAGCCGTAGATCGCCGATGCGCCGTCCTTCAGGATTTCGACGCGATCGATCGCCGCGAAGGGGATCGCCGCGAGATTGACGCCGGTCACGCCCTGTACCTCGCCGGAGAAGCTGTCGATCCGGTGGCCGTTGATCAGCACGAGCGTCCTGCACCCGTCGAGGCCGCGCAGCGACGCCGTCTGCGCCGAGAATGTCAGCGCGCCGACGGAGTTGGCTGAGCGTCGTCGCGCCGACGCTGTTGTTCGCGGAGATCTGCTGCAGCAGCTCCATCGGCGTCGTCGCACCCGCTGCGATTGATGTCGTCCGCGCGTGATGACCGTGCACCGGCAGCGCGCCCTCGCCCTCGATGCGCTTGATGTTGGAGCCCGGTCACGTCGACGCGGATGTCGGCCGGCTGACGCGTCAGCGACGGCACGTCGGGATTGACCGCCTGCGCAAAGGCGTTGGCTGCGAAAAGCGTTACCGCGGCGCTCGCACCTACGACGCAGGCGACCGCCAGTTGCGACCTTGTTGCGCTTGAATTCCAGTAGCACCCCGGAAGTATTTCTAACAGGAAGAAAAAAGTGGGCCTTGCGGCGAGCGACGTCCACGTTACCGGTCGAGCGTTTTGCGCGGCAACCAGACGTCGGAAACTCGGGGGGGATTGCGGGCCGGCCCGTTGCAATTAAGCCCGAAAAGAAATCGCCGCTTCACGGCCAATTTATTCCCGCTGGCCGAAACAATCGGTCATGTGGGCGCGCGGACGCAAGAGTGCGCCTCCGGCCCGCCGCGGAGGGGCTGAAGCGCTCCGGAAGGGCGCGCTCTGCCGGCGCCGGCGAGGCCGATACCGGCCCTACGGACGAGCTAGGGAGTCGTCGCAGGCCCTGAGTGTCCGCCCCGAGGACAGCCAGCGATTGGCTCGACGTAGTCGACGACCGGCTCCCAGCGCGGCTGGCGCGGCGCGTCGAACTGCGCGTTCAGGTAGTAGCGCTTGCAGGGCTCGAGCGTCATCGTCATCGTATGCAATTCCGTACCACCCGGCCAGCCGCTCGTGATGCCCTGCATGACGATCTCGTGCTGTCCCGGCTCGAGCTTGATCGGATAGCTTGCGTAAGCGCGTGCAGCCGGCGACCTTTTCAATCAGCGCGGGCGCGCGATTGATCGTCGGCGCCTTGTACGTGTAGCGGTTACCCGAAATCTCGCTCCACGTCGGGCCGTAGGTAGCGCAACCGGTGGCCGACAGCGCCAGGAAGATAGCCAGCGTGGATGGTTTCATCGCGTGTATCTCCTCCGTTCATCCCAAAGTAAACAACCCAAGCCCGGGGTTCCTTCCCGCAATTATCGCCCCGCTCCGAACCCCAATGAAAACCGCCATGGCCGACATCGCGGTCGGGGCACGGCGGCAGGGAGCAGGATGCGCGCGCCGGCCCCATCCCGATCATTTGAACGTGTAAGTCGCCTCTGACGTGGAAGAACCGGCCGCGGGCGAATAGATCTCGGCGAAGCCCTCCGACGAATACTGATTGTTCAGCAGGTTGGTCGCGCTGAACGGGGGCGTCTTGTCCCAACGGTTGATGATTCCGCCGGCGAGACGCCAGTTCTTGAAACCGGTGTACGCCAGCGAGATATCCCACTGCTCGTTCGTGCCCACGTGCCGGGCATCGTTGACAACACTGGGATCGCTGGCTGTCCACGGATTGGGCGTGTCGGCGAACCCGTCGACCGGGCGTATGTAGAGGTTGCGCTTCCACGAGCGCCAATCAGCGGACACCTGGAACTAACGTTGCGCCAGCGCGGCAAGCGCATAGGTGCCGTTGAAGTCCTGCCACTCGTCACCCACGCCTGCGCAGCCGCTGCTTGATGTAGTACGTGGCCGATATCGCGCAGCGTGACGTTGCCGATGATCGTGCCCGGGAATCTGAGCCGCACGTCCAGGTCGACGCCTTCTGTTGAGCGCGCCGCCGGCAGTTCTGCAGGTTCGTGCACACGAGCAGGCGGGCGTAAATCGGCGTCGCGCGTAAACAAAGACCCCGCTGCAGACGCCGACGTCGTCGTCGCAACGTGATCGCGTCGGTGACGTTGATCTGCCACCTCCTCAATCGAGCGCGCCCGGTGAACGGGCCGACGTCGACGACGGCCCCGACGTGTTCCACGCCCTGCCCTTTTCCGGCTTCAGGTTCGGGCTGGACCCTGCCGACGGCGAGATACGAGATGTCGCATCCCGGCCGGAAGCCCCAAGCAGCAGGCAGTCCTGGTCCTCGGTGCTGTACGCCCGCTCCCTGCTCCGACGCGCCGTACAGCTGCTTCAGGCTCGGCACGCGGAAGCTCTCCGTGTACGACGCGCGGAATGCAAGCTGCTTCAGCGCCGTCCAGTAGACGCCGATCTGCGGCGACGTCTTCGTGACGCGTTCGAGTAATGGTCGAAACGCACGGCGCCCTGCAGCTCTGACCGACTTGACGACTCGGCACGCTGACCTCGCCAGTGCTACCGCGTAGGCGTTGCGGCTGGCGTCGACGGCCGCCTGCTGGATGCTTCCTGACGACGAGCCCCTGCTGTTGCAGCGCGTCGGGTTGATCGGACAGCGCTTCCCGCCACGCGGACGCTCCGACGGCCCAGCCGATTGCACCCGCCGGCAACGTGGCGTCGTCAGGCCGCGCGCACGCGCATCGAGCGAATCGATTCTTCGATTCTGCCCACCCGCACCGGGCTGACCTTCAGGCTTTCCACGAGTGCCGGGATCGTTCGTCAGACCGTCGGATCGATCGCACCGCTTCCCGTGGCCTCCGCCCAGCAAATCGGCGTTGTAATAATTATGGTCGCGGTTCGTGACCTTGCTCTCGCCGTGGCTGTAGGCGACGTCCCAGTCGAACAGCTTCGTAATCCCTCGAGCCCGAGCACCCCGTCGTACAACTCGGACTTGCGGTCGGTGATCCGCGGGCCGCCCTGCATGAAGCGACCGGCAATGAGGCCGGAACCTCGGAACGACGAAGAAGTCGGCGACCGGGTGCGATTGAAGTGGTCCTTCGTCTGGGCGTAGGACAGCTGGGCAAACGCCTTCAGGTCATGGTTGATCTTGAGGTTGCCCACGGCGAGGGCGGACCCCGGTCGGCGCCACGTTGATGAGCGTCAGCAGGCTCGCGTTGAAGTCGCAAGCGGCAGAACCCGCTGAAATGCTCGGGGCGGACACGGTCGCAGGCTGCCGCCGACCCCTTCACCGGTTTCCGGATCGACGAAGTTGCCCTCCGGGGCGAACGAGCTGTGCCCGTCGCCCACGCCGAACCGGCGGCCCATCGAGCGTCTTTCGAGATGTCGCGATCCTTGCGATAAATCGGATCCCTCTTGAAATAATCCAGCGCAAACAGGACGTTGTAGCTATCCTTCTCGTAGTTTCCGAAGCCGGCCGCGAGGTTTGCGGCCCTGCTCCTCGCCGTCGCCGTGCCCGCTGATCCCATAGCGTCCGGTTATTTCGATGCCCTGGAAGTCCTTGCGCGTAATGAAGTTGACGACGCCGGCCACCGCGTCCGCGCCGTAGATGGCCGACCCGCCGTCCTTGAGGATTTCGATGCGCTCGATCGCGCTCAGCGGAATCATGTTGACGTCGACGGCAGCGCCCGCGCCCGTCGCGTCGTAGAGCGCGTTGACTGGAAGCCGCCGCCCGTTCAGCAGCACGAGCACGTTCGTCTCGGCCAGCCCGCGCAGCTTTCTGATGTTGGTCGTAAGCCCGAACCCGCGGGCGAATTCGACGTGAATTCACCCTGGCTGAACAGATCCACGCTCGGAATGTAGCGCGAGCATTTCGCTGATCGTCGTGGCGCCCGGTCCGCTTGATGTCTTCGCGCGTCACGATTTCGACGGGCAGCGCGCTTTCGCCTTCTACCCGCTTGATGTTCGAGCCGGTGACGTCGATACGGATATCGGGCGTCTGCGCGGGCGCGGCAAACGCGGCGACGATCCCCGCGATCCCGAGCAGGCAGCCTACCGCCGCCGCGAGCCTGTTGCGCTGGAACATCATTTGCGGATCCCCCAGAAAGAATGTGCCGGTCAATCTCGAGTCCGCCGCTTGCAGAGGGCAATCGAGCGGAAATGCGAGTGACGAGCGAAAGCGCATGTTTTGTTACGCTCTTTAAAGGTACGACACAGGGATTCGAAACGACAGCGAAACCTGCTGCCCTTCGGTAGAATCAGCATCCCGTCTGTTGCAAATCCGCCCCAGAATGATCCGTGACGCGCTACCCGCCGACCTTGCGCAAGTCGTGGCGATCTACAACGCGTCGATTCCAGGGCGAATGGCCACGGCCGATCTCGCGCCGGTGAGCGTCGCGGAGCGCCGCGCGTGGTTCGAGGACTTCTGACCCGCGGCGACGGCCGCTGTGGGTGTTCAGCCATGACGAAGGCAGTGCGCCTTTCGGATGGCTGTCGGTCCGATCGTTCTACGGACGTCCCGCGTACGCCGAAACGGTCGAAGTGGGCGTTTACATCGATCCTCTGCCCAGCGGCAGGGCATCGGCCGCCAGTTGCTGAACCACGCGATCGCGCGTGCGCCCGCCCTCGGCATCTCGACGCTGCTGGCATTCACGTCCGCGCACAACGGCCCGAGCGTCGCACTGTTCAAAGGCGCCGGCTTCAACGCGCTGGGGCGATCTACCCTGGCGTCGCGCGACTGGACGGGGTGCGAAGGGATCTGCTGATCCTGGTCGAGCGTTGTGATTGCGCAACAAGACCCGGGACTGCCGCCGGGCGATCATTCTGTTCACGATCACACGCGGCAGGTCCGGCGGACCCTGCTGACGTCCACGCGCTCATTGCCGGTCTCGCGGACTATGAGGGCCTGACGGGGATTTGTGTCGCCACGCAGGACGACCTCGCGCGCGCACTTGTTCGGCGAGCGCCGCTGTGCCGAGGCATTGATTGCAAGACTTGACGCAGATTCGCCGGTTGCTGCAGGGATTCGGCGCTGTTTTTCCATACTTACTCGACGTTCCTCGGCCGCCGGACGTTGTGGCTGGAAGATCTTTCGTCCGTCCCGAGTACCGCCGCAACGGATTGGGCCGCCAGCTGCTGAAGGCGCTGGCCGCGCTGGCCGTCGAACGGGATTGCGGCCGGTTCGAGTGGGCGGTTCTCGACTGGAACGTATCGGCGATCGACTTCTACGAGTCGCTCGGCGCCGCGGTGCTGCCGGACTGGCGGATTGCCCGCGTGACGGGCGAGCGCGTTGCCGCGGCTCGCCGCCGGCGCGAACACCCCACTGAAAAGGGAGCGTTGATGTTCGATCAGCCTGCTGTGGATCTCGGTGAATCGGTACGCGGACTCGACGCCGATTTCTGGTCGTTGCGCTTCGTCGAGGAGACGTGCGCGTCGTTCTCGGTGCGCAGGAACGCAGCAGCCGTGGCCGTCAACACGGATCGCGGCGTCATGGCGACCGTGTATGCGGGCGGCGGCTACGGCTATGCGGCCACTGCCGACGCGTCACCGCGCGGCGCGCGAAGCTGCAGCGCGCCGCCGCATGGGCGCGCAACCGCGGCGTTACGCGCTGACGGATTCGCGAACGCTGCCGCGACCCGCGTCGCGAGGCGAGTACGCGTCGCCGTCGCTTCGACGCCGCGCTGCCGGCGCGCAGCGACTGGTACGACCATCCTGCAGCGCGAATCGCAGCGCGGCCGGCTGCGACTCCGCGCATCGTCGACTGGGAAGCGTCGTCGACGTGCTGCACCGCGACGCAGCGCCTGCTGACCAGCGACGGCGGCGACGTCGCTGCAGCGGCTACCGCTACCTGATGTCCGGGCATGTCGCGTCACCGCGCACGCGGACGGCGTCACGCAGCAACCGGTCGCTCAACGGCTATCGCGGCATCTGCCAGCAGGGCGGCGTCGAGATTCTCGACGCGCTTCGGCTTCGTCGGCGCCGGCCGCCGCGATCGCCGAGGAGGCGCTGGAGCTGCTGCTGGCGCCGAACTGCCCGAGCGGGACGGATGGACGTCGCTGCTGGCGCCCGACCAGATGATCCTGCAGATCCACGAGTCGATCGGGCATCCGCTCGAGCTCGACCGCATCCTGGGCGACGAGCGCAATTTCGCCGGCACGAGCTTCGTCACGCTCGGACATGTTCGGCACGTACCGCTACGGCTCCGAGCTGCTCAACATCACGTTCGACCCGACGCGGCCCGAGGAGCTCGCGAGCTACGCGTTCGACGACGACGGGCACGCCGGCCGAGAAGGCGCTACCTCATCCGCGACGGCATCCTCGAGCGGCCGCTGGGCGGCGCGATCTCGCAGGCGCGCGCCGGGCTGCCCGGCGTCGCGAACTCGCGCGCCGACAGCTGGAACCGCCCGCCGATCGACCGCATGGCGAACCTCAACCTCGAGCCGGGCGACGCGACGTTCGACGAGCTCGATCGCGGGCATCGAGCGCGGCGTGCTGATGGAGACCAACGCTCGTGGTCGATCGACGATTCGCGCAACAAGTTCCAGTTCGGCTGCGAGCGCGGGCGCGATGATCGAGAACGGCAAGCTCGCGCACGTCGTCAAGAATCCGAACTATCGCGGCATCTCGCGCCGAGCTTCTGGCGCAGCCTCGCGCGCGTCGGCAACGCCGACACCGCTGCAGGTGCTCGGCACGCCGTACTGCGGCAAGGGCGAGCCCTCGCAGGCGATCCGCGTCGGCCATGCGTCGCCCGCGTGCGTGTTCACGAACGTCGACGTGTTCGGCGGTGAAGCATGAAGTCATGCCTGAATGGACGTCAGTCCATTTGCAAAGGCCGCGCCTGACGTGGAAAGCTACTTCAACGACATCGCCGCGAACGATCGACGCCGCACTGCGTCCGGGCGAGCGCTCACGCGACGTGGTTCGCCGCGAGAGAGACCGATTTCGTCCGCCTGAACCGCGGCAAGGTGCGGCAGCCAGGAAGCGTCGTCGCAGCGCTACTTGTCGAGATGCGGCTGATCCGCGGCGCGCGTCACGCCGAGCATTCGCTGTCGTTGTCGGGCGACCTGCGCGCCGACGCGACGGCCGTCGCGACGCGGTCGCGGTCGTTGCGCGATGCGTTACCGCAGCTGGCCGACGATCCGCACCTGCTGCTGCCGACGACGGTCGCGTCGACGCACGACCACTGCGGACAACGCTTCCGCCGTCGGAGGCGATCGTCGACAGGATCCTGGACGCGGCCGCCGGCCTCGACCTCGTCGGCATCTACGCGGCGGGACCGGTCTAGCGCGGATTCGCGAACTCGACGGCCAGCGCAACTGGCATGCCGTCACCACGTTCAACCTCCAGTGGAGTCTCTACCACCGCGCCGACAAGGCGGTGAAGAGCGTCGTACAGCGACGTTCGCATGGAGCGATGCGGCGCTCGACGAGACGGATGCGCGCCGCCATCGAGCAGTTCCGCCTGCATCAGCCGCCGCCGCGAAGCGCTTGCGCCCGGCGAAGTATCGCGCCTATCTCGCGCCGATCGGCGATGGAGGAGATCGTCGAACTGCTGTGCTGGGGCGGCTTCTCGGCCGCGCGCTCGAGACGCGAGCAGAGCGCGCTCGTCGAAGATGCGCACCGATGCGCGGCTCGCCCAGGCGTGCAGATCAGCGAGGATTATGCCGGCGGCGTGGCGCCGCCGTTCCAGGCGGAGGGCTTCGCGCGTCCGCCGAGCGTGCCGCTGGTCGACCGACGGCCGTCTTGTCGGAGCGCTCGTTTGCGCCGCGCACGGCGCGCGAATTCGGCCTCGACGCGAACGGCGCGAACGGCGCCGAATCGCCCGAGTCGCTGTCGATCGGCGGGCGGCACGGTCGCGATGCGCGACGCGCTCGCGGCGCTCGACACCGGTCTGGCCGTCGGCAACCTCTGGTACCTCAACTACTCCGATCGGCCCGCGTGCCGGATGACCGGCATGACGCGCTTCGCAACGTTCTGGGTCGAAAACGGCAAGGTCGTGGCGCCCGTCGACGTGCTGCGCTTCGACGACACGCGTGTACCGGATGCTCGGCGACAACCTCGAAGCGCTGACGACCGAGCGCGAGTTGCTGCTCGCATCCAACACGTACGGCTCGCGGATGCTGACGAGCGCGACGCTTCCGGGCGCACTCGTTTCCGAGATGAATTTCACGCTCTAACGAAGCGCGTCGCCGAGCGGCGAGCGAAGCGGTGACTCAGCGACGCGCGCTGCCTTGGCCCGGAACAGCTTCGCGCAATCGGCTCGGGACGGTCCCGTCGCCGATTGCGGCAATGTTCCGGGCCAGCGTACGTGGACGCGGTCGCACCGCGACTCGAAACTCGGTGACCCGACTCTAGCGGCCCTCAGCGCAGCGCGAGCGGCGATCGCCTCGACGCGCGAGCGCCAGCAAGCCGGCCTTCGTCGCAGGATGCAGCGGCGCGAGCGGATGCCGCACGGCGTCGCTGGCGATGACGCCGCCTTCCGTCATCACCGTCTTGGTCGCGCGCAGTCCGCACTGCCGATTCTCGTAATTGATCAGCGGCAGGATGCGCGCGTATGCCGCCGCCGCCTCGGCGCGCCGTCCGGCGCGATGATGCGCGAGCACCGGCTTGATCAGGTCGGGCAGCAGCGCGCTCGGCATCGTGCCGGTCGCGCCGGCATCGAGATCGGCCATCAGCGTGATCGATTCCTCGCCGTCGAACGGCCCGGCGATCGCATCGCCGCCGGCGTCGATGAGCGCGCGCAGCTTGCCCGCGGCGCCCGGCACCTCGATCTTGAAATAGCGGACCAGCGGCACCTCGCGCGCCGAGGCGCACGAGGAACGGCACCGGCAGCTGGACGCCGCTCAGCGGCGCGTCCTGCACCATGATCGGCACGCCGGCCGGCCTCGGCGACGCGCGCGAAATGCTCGATGCATGCCCTTCGTCGTCGGCGCGCAGGCCGGCGCCGTGATAGGGCGGCATCAGCATCAGCATCGCGCGCGCCGGCCGCCGCCGCCGCCGCGCGCGCGCGCTCCGCGGCGATGCTGCGTGCTGAAGTGGCTGCACGTCACGATCACCGGCACGCGCGCCGGCGACGTGCGACAGGCAGACGTCGAGCAGCGTGTCGCGCTCGCGCGTCGGACGAGCAGGAACTGCTCGGAATAGTTGGCGAGGATGCAGATGCCGTCGACGCCCTGGTCGATCATGCAGTCGAGAACGCGCGCCGCTGCCCGGGCAGGTCGACGTCGCCGGCGTCGCTGAACGGTGTCGGTGCGATCGGAAACACGCCGGTCATGCGCATCGTCATGTCCACCTTCACGTTGGTTTCGCAGATCACCGTGCCCCAGCGCGAGATCTCAGCTTTCACCAGCGTCCCGAACGCGTCAGGCGAGTGAGGCTTGCCGCGATGGCGACGCGACACTCGGCGCCGCGACGTGCGCACGCCGACGATCGCGTTCCTGTCACACAGAAAACCCGCAACGGCTCAATCGTTCGCGCGCGACGGCTGGCCGTGCCAGCCCTTCGGGATCGACGCCAGCAGCCGCTGCGTGTAGGGCATCTTGCGGATGGCGGTAGATCTCGTCGGAGTTCGCGATCTCGACGATCTCGCCCTCGTTCATCACCATGACCTGGTCGGAGATGTACTTGACGACGGCGAGGTCGTGCGAGATGAAGATGTACGACAGGCCGAATTCGTCCTGCAGGTCCTGCAGCAGGTTCAGCACCTGCGCCTGCACCGACACGTCGAGCGCCGACACCGACTCGTCGCAGATCAGGATGTCGGGCTTCATCGTCGAGGCAGCGCGCGATCGCGATCCGCTGCCGCTGGCCGCCGGAGAACTCGTGCGGGTACTTGTAGAACGACACCTCGGGCAGGCCCACCTTGTTCAGCAGCTCGAACGCGAGGTCGGTGCGCTCCTGCGCGCCGAGCGCCGATGCCGTGGATCTGCATCGGCTCGGTCAGGATCTGTCCGACGGTGAAGCGCGGATTGAGCGACGCATACGGATTCTGGAAGATGATCTGGATGCGGCGCTTGTACGGCATGAACTCCTGCGGCGACATCGACGAGGAGGTCGCGGCCCTCGAAGATCGCCTCGCCCGTCGTCGCCTCGTGCAGCCGCATCAGCGTCAGCCCGACCGTCGTCTTGCCCGAGCCCGACTCGCCGACGAGGCCGAGCGTCTTGCCCTTGCGGCAGGTCGAACGAGACGTCCTTCACCGCCTTGAACTCGCGCTGGCCGAACAGGCCCTCGCGCGAATAGAAGTTCTTGCCGAGGTTCTTCACCGTCGAGCACGATCGGATCGGCCGGGTCGAGCACGCCGCGCTTGCGGTCCGGCAGGTCGCGCGGCCGCGCGCGCCGTCCATGAAGTCGTCGATGACCGGCAGCCGCACCGGACGCGCGGTCGAGCTGCGGCCGGCACTTCGAGCAGCGCCTTGCGTGTACGCGTCCTGCGGCGACTCGAACACCTCGCTTCGCCGGGCCCTGCTCCCGGATCTCGCCGTTGCGCATCACGACGACGTAGTCGGCGATCTCGCCGACGACCGCGAGGTCGTGCGTGATGAACAGCACCGACATCTGGTGCTTCTTCTGCAGCGCGGCGATGAGGTCGAGGATCTGCTTCTGGATCGTGACGTCGAGCGCGGTGGTGCGGCTCGTCGGCGATCAGGAGCTTCGGCTCGCAGGCGATCGCCATCGCGATCATCACGCGCTGCTGCTGGCCGCCCGACAGTCTGCGACGGGTAGGCGTCGATGCGTTGACGCGGGATCCGGGATGCCGACCTCGTCCAGCAGCTCGATCGCGCGCTTGCGCGCCTGCGCCGGCTGACATGCCCATGTGCAGCCGCAGCACCTCGGTCGAGCTGGAAGCCGACGGTGAACACCGGGTTGAGCGACGTCATCGGCTCCTGGAAGATCATCGAGATGTCGGCGCCGCGCAGCTGCGCGCAGCGTCGCCGATCGGCATGTCGCACGCAGGTTGCGGCCGCCGAACAGCGATCTCGCTCGCCGGATCGATGATCGAGTTCTCCGGCGGCAGCAGGCCGAGGATCGCGAGCGACGTCACCGACTTTGCCGCTGCCCGATTCGCCGACCAGCGCGACCGTGCGTGTTCTGCGGGATGTCGAACGAGATGCCCTTGACCGCCTCGAACGTCGTCTGCGCGGTCGAGGCGGAACGACGACGCTGCAGGTTCCGCACGCGGACCAGCGGATCGTTGTTCGCGTGTCTCGGTCATTCAGTGCGCCCGGTCGCAGTCCCTTCGAGCTTCGGATCGAGCGCGTCGCGCAGCGCGTCGGTGAACAGCGATGAACGCGGTGACGAGCGCGGCCATCGCGATCGTCGCCGGCGACGAGCTGCCACCACTTGCCGAGGATCAGCTCGTTCTGCGCCTCGTTCAGCATCGAGCCCCACGACACGACGTCGACGGGCACGCCGAAGCCCAGGAACGACAGGATCACCTCGGCCTTGATGAAGCCGACGGTGCAGGATCGACAGCTGCACGAGCACGACGTGGCTACACGTTGGGGAAGATGTGGACGAACATGCGGCGCGCGTTCGACGCGCCGATCGCGTCGGCCGCCTGCACGTATTCGCGCGCCTTGTGCTTCAGGTACTCGCGCGCGGATCAGCCGGAACACGCCGGTCCAGCCGGTGAGGCCGAGGATCAGGATGATCGTCAGCATGCCCTTCTGCTGCAGCACCGCGGCCACGGCCAGGATCGAGCAGCAGGTACGGAATCGAGCTGAACACGCTGTAGAACCAGTTGAAGAAGTCGTCGACCCACTTGCCGTAGTAGCCGGCGAGCGCGCCGAACACCGTGCCGAGGAACGTCGCGACCGCACGCCGGCAGCGAGGCCGACGAAGATCGACGTCTCGGAGCCCTTGATCGTCTTCTTCAGCGACGTCGCGGCCCCACTTGTCGCCGCCGAACGGCAAGTGTCGCGCTGCGCTCCGCGGCGGCGCCGGCGGTGCCGACCCTTGCCCGCGCTTGATGTCCGCCATGACGTCGGCGAGCGGGTCGACCGACTTTTCCTCGGCGCCCGGCGCCGGCGCCGGACCGCCGGCGCAGCGCCGGCGCCTTCTCGCCTCTGAGCTCGGCGATCACGTCGCCGATCGGGTCGACGATCTGCGAGTCGGTATTCCGGGCGCCGCGCGGCGCCGTCGGTCGGCTCGCCGGCGTCGGCCGGCGTCGCCGGCCTCGACGTCGGCGCCGATGAACGACGGCGGCGCGTAGTTGACGCCGATCTCGCTGCGCCCAGTCGCGCGCGATGAGCCCGGTCGCCGACAGCGATCATCATCACGATGAACGCGACGACGATCGCGAGCGACGACCATGCCGACGTAGTCGGACTTCGAGGCGCCGCCACGCGAGCGCCCACAGGCCCGGCGACACGGTGTGCGGAATCTCGCGCGGCGACTGCGCCGATGCGCTGCGGAGCTGTGGCGGTGGTCGTGGCATGCTCGCATCTCTACTTGAGCTGCACCCGCGGGTCGACGGCCTTGTACGTCAGGTCGGCGAGCAGGTTGCGTGGCGATCGTCGCGAACGCGACGTAGACCGGTGATGCGCCTTGATCACCGGGAAGTCGGAGCGCTCGACGGCGAGGATCACCTCGCGGCCGATGCCGGGGATCGAGAAGAAGCGCTCGATCAGGAACGAGCCGCAGCAGCGAGCCCCGGCAGCGCCGCCATCAGGTGCGTGATGATCGGGATCGACGCGTTGCGCAGCACGTGGATCCACATGATCGCGGTTCTCCGACACGCCCTTGGCGCGCGCCGGTGCGCACGTAGTCCTGGTTGATCTCGTCCAGCACGAACGTGCGGTAGAGCCGCAGGTTCGGGCGCGATGCTGACGACCAGCCCGATCAGGATCGGCAGCGACGCAGTAGACGGAACAGGTTCTCCGAGAAGCTGTCGCCCCAGCCCTGCACTGGGAACCAGCCGAGCTTGTAGGCGAAGAAGTACTGGAAGACGATGATGTAGACGAGGATCGGAGATCGACAGGCCGACCGTGCAGACGATCATCACCATCCGGTCGGTCAGCGAGCCGCGCACGTACGCGACGGCGAGCGCCAGGCCGATCGAGATCAGCGTGTCGAGGATCAGCAGCGGCACCAGCACCGTCAGCGACGGGCCGAGGCGCGTCGTCAGGATGCTGCGACACCTGCTCGTTGGTGCTCCAGCTACGCGCCGAAGTCGGCGGTGAGGACCTGCTTGACGAAGATCCAGAGCTGCACCCAGTAGCGGCTGGTCGACGCCGAGCTGGCGCCGGATGTTGTCGATCTGCTCCTGGTTCGAGATCTTGCCGGCCAGCACGTACGCGGGATCGCCGCCGACCCAGTTGAACAGCAGGAACACGAGCAGCAGATGACGCCCGAGCATCGTCGGCATCATCTGCCAGAGCCGTCGTGCAATGTAGCCGGACATGCGGTCTGCCTCCTCGGCGCGGATCACGCGCAGAACGCAGTTCGTCAGTCCGGAACGCGCCTGCCGCCGGCGCGCTCGGAATCACCGCCCGTGCGGCTGGCGACGTCGACGTACTGCCATTCCGCGTGCAGGATCGGATGCTTCTTGAAGCCCTGCACCCGCGGCTGGATCAGCATGTTGCGGTAGCGGGCTGATGTCGAGCCGCCACGGCGCGTAGGCCTCGATCAGCTTCGCCATCTCGTGGTAGAGCTTGTTGCGCTCCGGCGAATCCGGGCATCCGGATCGACTGCTCGTAGAGCTTGTCGTACTCGGGGATCGCCGCGCAGGCGTTGTTGTTCTGGCCGATGTTCTTGCCGTAGAGCAGCTGCATGAAGTTGTCGGCGTCCGGGTAGTCGGCGATCCACGAGGCGGTGCGCATCATCAGCTTGCACTGCCGCTCGAGCTTCAGCAGCTCGGGGAACTTGTCCTTCTGCACTTCCATCCGCACGCCGATGCGCGTCGAGCGCCTTCTTCCACAGCTCGTCCTGCTGGCGCCCGAGCGAATCGGGACGCGACGCGTAGCGGATCGTGAACGGCTTGCCGTCGGGCAGGTTGCGCCAGCCGTCGGCGCCCTTCTTGTAGCCGAAGCGGTCGAGCAGCGCGTTCGCGACCGCCGGGTCGTAGCTTGCATCGGGCTCGACGGTAGCTCGGGTCGTGGCCGACGACGCCCGGCGGAACCGGAAACTCGAGCTCCGATCGCCTGGCCGTTGCGCACGACCTTGATCTCCTCGGCGATCGTTGTACGGCCATCGCCATCGCGCGGCGCAGCGCGATCTTCTCCTTGCGTGAAGCCGCCGACGATCGGGTCCTGCATGTTCCAGTACGTGATACGAGAGTCTCCGGATCGACGAAGCGCGACAGCTTGACGCCCTTGCTCGCGAATTCCGGCCGCAGCTTGTCGCCGTCGAGCACGTTGGGCGCGAGCGGCCCTCCATGTTCATGAGGTCGAGCTCGCCGTTCTGGAAGGCGAGCAGCCGCGCCTGGTCCTCCTCGATGATGCTGACACCTCGATGCGGCCGACCTGCGGCATCTTCTTGCCCTTCATCTCGCGATCAGCGGTTGGCGTCGGCCGGGTCGTTCGGACTTGAAATCCCAGACGAAGCCGCGGAAGTCCGGATTGGCGTCGAGCGATGATCTTCGAGCCCGCACCCATTCGCTTCAGTCATGTACGGGCCGGTGCCGACCGGGGTTCGCCATCGCGCGGCCCGCCTCGTCGGCGTACGCGTCGATCACCTCGCGCGCGACCGCCGACGTCGGCTCGTGCGCGAGCACGTACGGCAGGTTGTAGTCGGTCTCCTTGAGCCGGATCCGCAGCGTGTAGCGGTCGGGCGTCTCGAGGCCCGGCGATCTTGCGCGTCGTAGTCGAACTTGCCGGTCTTCTTCGCCGCCTCGGCCGCCGCGTCGAGCCCGACGAATCTTGCCCTCGACGAGCCACGCCCACGGCGAGCGGCATGCGCGGGATCGATCAGGCGCTTCAGCGAATACGCGTAGTCCGCGGCGACGAGCTCGCGCTTGCTGCCCTTGAACGCGGGATCGGGCGTGAAGTAGATGCCCTTGCGTACGTGGACCGTGTAGGTCTTGCCGTTGTCGGTGACCTCCGGCATCGCCTCGGCCGTCGAGCGGCACCGAGCTTCGACGGGCGCGCGAGGTAGTCGTAGGTGAGCAGCGTCTCGAAGATCGCCTGCTCGATCGTCGCCGGAATAGAGGTCCTGCACGCCGCGGGATCGAAGCCGGTCTCCGCCGCCGGGAACACGTGGCGGATGCACCTTCGTCCATGTCGGCCGCGCGCACCGCCGCGCACGCGGTGACGCAGCGCGATCGGACAGCGCGACGACGCGCGAGCGCGCCGGACAGGGCGAAAATCGCAGGCGAGCGTCGGCAGCCGCGTCAGTTGCGCGGCTCGAGGTCCATGTAGACGAACTCCGCCTGCAGGATCGGGTGCTTCTTGTAGCCCTTCACCCACGGCCGCAGCATCTGGTTGCGCTCGCGCGACACGTGCAGGCTCCACGCGCCGTCGACTTCCATCTGCCGCGTCATGTCGAGGAACAGCGTGTTGCGCTCGGGCGAGTCCGGCAGCATCGCCGCGACTTCTCGTAGAGCGCGTCGAACGCCTTCGATTCGTAGCAGCCGTTGTTGCTCTGGCCGGTGTTCGGGCCGTACAGAAGCTGCATGAAGTTGTCGCCGTCGGGATAGTCGGCGATCCACGCGGCGCCCCACATCATCAGCTGGCAGGCCTTCGTCGCCTTGAGTTGATCGGCGAACTTGCCGGGCTGTCGAACTCCATCCGGATGCCGATCGCGTCCATCGACTTCTTCCACAGCTCGTTGAACTCGCGATCGATGGCGGACGTTCCGGTCGCCTGGCGCAGTGACCAGCGGCTTGCCGTCGGGCAGCGTGCGATAGCCGTCGGCGCCCTTCTTGTAGCCGAAATAATCGAGCAGCTTGTTGGCGAGCATCGGGGTCGTACTGGTTGATGCTGCGGTATCGCGGATCGTAGCCCGACGACGCCGTACGGAATCGGCATCTGCGCCTGCACCGCCTGGTACTTGCGGACGACGCGGATCTCCTGCGTCGAGGTTGTAGCCCATGATGATCGCGCGGCCGCAGCGCGATCTTCTCCTTCGCGAAGCCGCCGACCAGCGGATCGCGGAAGTTGAAGAACGTGTACGCGATGTCGGGGTCGATCGCGCTTGAACAGCGCGACGCCCTGCTGCGTCCACTCCGGCTTCATCTTGTTCGCCGCGTCGAACACCTGCGGCCGGAACGTCGCGGGCAGCGCTGAGCCAGTCGAGCTCCTTCTGGTTGAACGCGAGCCAGCGCGACTGGTCCTCCTCGATGATCGATGATCTCGACGCGACCGATCTGCGGCATCTGTCTTGCCGCTTCATCGCCGCGACGGCCGCCTTGTCCCACGGATCGTCGCGCCGGCTGGAAATCCCAGATGAACCTTGCGGTAGTCGGGGTTCGCCTCGAGCACGATCTTCGCCGCACGTCGCCACTCCTTCAGCGCGTACGGGCCGGTGCCGACCGGATGCGCCTGCACGTCGTCGCCATAGGCGTCGACGACCTCGCGCGCCATCGCGCCGAACGGCGCGTGCGCCAGCGTGTACGGAAACAGATAGTCGACTGCCTTGAGCTTGAAGCGCAGCGTGTACTTGTCGAGCGCGACCATCCCGGGGATCGTCGCCTGGTAGTCGAACTTGCCGGTCTTCTTGGCGGCCTCGATCTGCTCGTCGAGCCCCTCGATCGTGCCCTCGATCATGAACGCCCACGGCGAGCGGTTCAGCGGGATCGGCGAAGCGCTTGAACGTGTAGATGTAGTCCTCGGCGACGAGCTCGCGGCGCTGGCCCTTGAACGCGGGATCGGGGGCGAAATAGATGCCGCGGCGCAGATTGAACGACGTACGTGCGGCCGCCGTCGGTGATCTCCGGCATCGCCTCGGCGGTCTGCGGCACGATCTTCGCCGGGCGCGCGAGGTAGTCGTACGTCAGCAGGCGCTCGAAGATCGCCTCGTTGATCGATGTTCGAATACAGGTCGGACACGCGTACCGGGTCGAAGCCCGTTTCGGCGACCGGAAAGGAGATGCGCAGGAGCTTGTGCAGGGTCCGCCGCGGCGGCGGAGGCGGCGATCAGCAGCGCGACCAGAACCCACTCGCCAATCGCAGGAACCTGGAGCACTCACGCCCGAGAATGATAAAAGCGGCGTAATGTACCATTTTCAGCCGCAAATTCCTCTACTTCGCACCGCCGCGTTTAGACCGCGCGGCGGCGGATCGTTGCGCTGCCGGACGCCGAACCCCGCTAGCCGCCGATCCTCGGCGCGCCGACAGCGCCCGACGTGATCGCCGCGCTCGATGACCAAGCCGCACTATTGGGACGACGCGATCCAGGCGCTTGCCGAGCGCGACCGCGTGCTCGCGAAGCTGATCGCCGAATACCCGGGCTCCACGCTGACCCGCCGTGGCGACCCGTTCACCACGCTGGCGCGCGCGATCGTCGGGCAGCAGATCTCGGTCAAGGCGGCGCAGACGATCTGGGAACCGGCTGCTGAAAGCCGCGTGAGGCGCTGGCGCGCGCGAGCCGCTCGATCCGCGTCCGCGTCCAGCCGCAAGCGCGTCGCGACGCTGCGCGCGTGCGGGCTGTCGCTGAACAAGGCCGAATACATCCGCGACCTCGCGCGGCATTTCGCGTCGGCCCGCCTCGACCCGCGCGCGTGGCCGGCGCTCGACGACGAAGCGCTCATCGAAGCGCTCGTCGACGTCAAGGGCATCGGTCGCTGGACGGCGGAGATGTTCCTGATGTTCCACGAGACTGCGCGCCGACGTCGCTGCCGGTGGCCGACATCGGCCTGCAGAAGGCGGTTGCGCGTGCACTACTTCGACGGCCGGCGACCGACGCTCGCCGAGCTGCGCGCAATCGCCGAGGGCTGGCAGCCCTACCGCAGCGTCGCGACGTGGTATCTGTGGCGCTCGCTCGATCCGATTCCGGTCGCAAGATGCAGCCTGCGAGCGCGCTCGCGCGCGCCTCTGTTGGGCTCGAGCGCACTGCCGCACGCGAGCAAGGCGCGGCGGGCGCGACCGGGTCCGCTGCGACAGCGGGTGGCGCGGCTCCGAGACCGCACACCTGACGAACGAGCCGCCGCGCCGGGACCCGTAGCAAGACCGATTGCGGGCCCCGGAGCGCGCGCGCGCCTGAGCCGCGTCTCGCTCACACCGAAATTTGAGACCCGATATGTCTCGTGACGTTGCGGCTGCTGCAGCTTCCCCGTCCACGAGATGCAGCGTCCGATCGGTGCTGCGCGGCGAGATCCGCGTCGTGCGTGACGATGATGAGCGCCGTGCCGACGACGCGATTGAGCTCGAGCATCAGGTCGAACACCGCGTTCGCATTGCGGCGATCGAGATTGCCGGTCGGCTCGTCCGCCAGCACGCAGCGCGGCGACGTCACGAGCGCGCGCGCGAGCGCGACGCGCTGGCGCTCGCCGCCCGACAGCTCGCCCGGCAGATGCCGGACGCGATGCTCGAGCCCGACGCGCTCCAGCATCTCGCTGCGCCTGCGCCCTGGCGGCGCCTCCGTCCATCGCGCCGGATCGCGAGCGGCATCGCGACGTTCTCCAGCGCGCGTGAACTCCGGCAGCAGATGATGGAACTGATAGATGAAGCCGAGCGCGCGATTGCGCACGCGCGCCGCGCTCGGCTTCTCGTCAGGCGTCGCGAGCGCTGCGCCTTCGACGCGCACTTCGCCCGCCGGTCGGCAGCGTCGAGCCCGCCGAGCAGGTGCAGCAGCGTGCTCTTGCCCGATCCCGATGCGCCGACGATCGCCAGCCGCTCGCCGATCGCGACGTCGAGATCGATGCCGAGCAGCACGGGCACGTCCAGCCGGCCCGTCGCGATATGTCTTGCGCGAGGCCGCGGCACGCGATCACCGGCGTGCCGCCGCAGCGCGCGGCTTCACTCATAGCGCAGCGCCTCGGCCGGATTGACGCGCGCCGCGCGCAAGCTCGGATAGATCGTCGCGACGAGCGCCAGCACCAGCGCGATCGAGTGCGATCGTGATCACGTCGGCGCTCTGCAGGTCCGGACGGCAGGTCGCTGATGTAGTAGACGCTCTTGTCGAGGAACTGGATGTCGAACGTGCGCTCGATCGCCGGCACGCACCGTCTCGACGTTGAGCGCGAGCAGCACGCCGCCGACGACGCCGATCAGCGTTCCGATGATGCCGATCAGCGCGCCCTGGATCATGAAGATCGCCATCACCGACGACGGCGCCGCGCCGAGCGTGCGCAGGATCGCGATGTCGGCCTGCTTGTCGGTCACCACCATCACCTGCGCCGACACGATGTTGAACGCGGCGACGGCGACGATCAGCGTCAGGATGATGAACATCACGCGCTTCTCGATCGCGACCGGCGCGGAAGAAGTTGGCGTGGTTGCGCGTCCAGTCGCGGACCTCGGCATCCGGCGGCAGCGTGCGCGACGAGCTCCGCGCGCGACGCGCGGCGCTGCGAACATGTCGTCGAGCTTGAGCCGCACGCCGCTCGCGTTGTCGAGCCGGTAGAGCTTCTTGCGCGTCCTCGATGTTGATCAGCGCGAGGCCGCTGTCGAACTCGAACATTCCGACCTCGAAAACGCCGCTCGACGTGGAAGCTCTTGAGCCGCGGCAGCGTGCCGGCCGGCGTGACGTTGCCCTGCGGCGTGATCGCGACGACCGCTGTCGCCGACGCGCACGCCGAGCGCGCGCGCGAGCTCGGTGCCGAGCACGATGTTGAAGCTGCCGGGCGTCAGCGACGTCGAGCGCGCCGCGCGCGCATGTGCAGTCCGATGTCGGCGACCGTCGCTTCCTGCGCCGGATCGATGCCGCGCAGCAGCGTGCCGCGATTGACGTCGCCCGACGCGAGCATCGCCTGGCCGGTGACGTACGGCGCCGTCGCGACGACGCGCGGATTCTGCCGCGCGCGTCGCCGCGCACGCCGGCGGATCCTTGCAGGTCCGGAAAGCCGCGGACTTCGATGTGCGACGCGACGGACAGGATCCGGTTGCGCAGCTCGCTGCTGGAAGCCGTTCATCACCGACAGCACGACGATCAGCGCCGCGACGCCGAGCGCGATGCCGGCCATCGAGATCAGCGCGATGAACGAGATGAACGAGTTGCGCCCCGAGCCCTTGCGGGCGCGGGTGTAGCGCAAGCCGACGGCGACTTCGTACGGCGACACGTTTGCGATGGGAGCAGTGTGAGGAGCGACAGCGCGCGCTAGTCAGAACCGCCAATGCGGTACGCTCGCGCGGCAACGTCGAAGATTATCGCATGTCATGCATCTGATTCTCGTCGCGCCGGGCTTGCTGGCGCAGTCGCAGCCCGCGCTCGACGCGGCGACCGTCGCTTCGCCGTCGCTCGCGCAGCTCGCCGCGCCGCGCACAGTCCATGGCACCGGGCATCGCAGCAGCGCTGCTCGACGCGCTCGAGCGCGCGCCGGCGCAGACGCCGATCGCGCCGCTCGCCGCACTCGGCGGCGGATTTCGACGCAGGCACCGACTACGTGATCGCGGCCGATCCCGTGCTGCTCGCCGCCGATCGCGACGATCGATCGTCCTCGTGCAGCGCGTCGACGATCTTGCCGCCGGCGGAGGCCGGCGACGCTCGTCGCGACTGCTCAACCGGCACTTCGACGCAGACGGTTGGCGAGTTCGCTCGCCGTGCATCCCGACGCCGTGGTTCGCCCGCAGCCACGCGTGCCGGCGATGACGACGACACCGCCGTTCGACGCCGCGCGCTGCGCGGGATCTGTTCCGTTTCTGCCGCAAGGCGCGGACGGCAGGTCGTCTGGCAACGCTGGCAGAATGAAATCGGAATGCTGCTGCACGAGACATGCCGGTCAACGTCGCGCGCGGCAGGCCGCGGGCAGCGCGCCGGTGACCGGCATCTGGTTCTGGGGCGGAGGGCGCGCTTGTCGGACACCAACGGGATGCCGCGCGCCGATCGTCCATGCAGCGCCCGGACGCGTCGCCGACCTTGCGCGCGGCATCGCGCGTCAGCGGGGCGGAATCAGCCACCCGACTCGCATCGGGCGTACGCTGGCGCGCCGTCACGACGCCGCCGATGCGCGCAATCGCCGGTTCTGCGCAGGCGCACGCGCGTCGTCGTCACCGACACGATCGCAAGCGGACGACGGGCCGGCCGCCCTTCGCGGCGCGCTGGCTCCGCGCCCGCGCTCGACCGTGCTCGAGCCGCACGGCGGCATCGCGTCGGCTGAGCGCTGATCGCTGACGGTCAGCGGCGTGGCTGCGCGCTGGACCGCGACGACGCCGACGTTCTGGCAACGCGTTACGCGTTCGCGGTCGCAGCGCCAGCCGTTCGCCGTCCCTGCGGCTGCCCGAATCGTGACCATCGTTCGCCGGCCGAAGCGCTCGCGCCGTCGGCATCGTTGCAAGCCGCCGGCTTGCCGCCCGTGCTTGCGCGCGTCTACGCTGCGCGCGGCATTCGCGGACGCGTCCGAGCTCGACCATTCGCTGGCCGCGCTGCCGAGCTTCGCGACATTCGCCAACATCGACGCCGCGCGCCGCGCGCCTCGCGCAGGCCATTGCGGCGCGCACGAGCGGATCGTCATCGTCGCCGACTACGACGCCGACGGCGCAACGGCGTGCGCGGTCGGCGTGCTCGGCCTCGCGCGCAATGGGCGCGAACGTCGGATTTCTCGTGCCCAACCGGTTCGAGTTCGGCTACGGACTCACGCCCGAAATCGTCGCGGTGGCGGCGGCGCGTAAGCCCTGACGTGCTCGTCACCGTCGACAACGGCATCGCCAGCGTCGACGGCGTCGCCGCGGCGCGCCGCCGCGCGGGATCGACGTGATCGATCACCGATCACCATCTGCCGGGCGCGGCGCTGCCGGCGCCGGCGATCATCGTCAATCCAAACCAGCCCGGATGCGGCTTCCCGTGCAAGCACCTCGCCGGCGTCGGCGTGATGTTCTACGTGCTGCTGCGCGCTGCGCGCCGGCTGCGGGCGCCGGGCCGTTCGCCGGTCGCAGCCGGGCCGAATCTCGCCGAGCTGCTCGATCTCGTGGCGCTCGGCACCGTCGCCGACGTCGTCCGCCTCGACCACGTCAACCGGATCTTCGTCGAACAGGGGCTCGCGCGGATCCGCAACGGGCGCGCGCGTCCGGGCATCGCCGCGCTCTTCGCCGTCGCCGGGCGCGACATCACGCGCGCGAGCGCCAGCGACCTCGGGTTCGTCGCCGGGCCCGCGGCTGAACGCGGCCGGGCGCCTGTCCGGACATGTCGCTCGGCATCCAGTGCCTGCTCGCCGAGTCAGCGAGCGCGCCGCCGAGCCGATCGCGCGCGAGCTCGATCGGCTGAACCGCGACCGCCGCGAGATCGAGGCGCACGATGCAGGACGAGCGCGCTGGCCGACGTGGCGAGCGGCGCGTTCGCTCGACGACACCGGCGCGTTCACGGTCTGTGTGCATCGCGCCGGAGTGGCATCAAGGCGTGATCGGCATCGTGGCGTCGCGCCTGAAGGACCGGTACCACCGGCCGGTCGTCGTCTTCGCGCGCGGCGGCAGACGCACGAGCTCAGAGGGCTCGGGTCGCTCGATCGCCGGGTTCCACCTGCGCGACGCGCTCGACCTGGTGACCGAAGCGCGCACCGGGTGTCGTCATCCGCTTCGGCGGGCACGCGTTCGCAGCGGGCCTGTCGATCGCGCCCGGCCGGCTGCCCGACTTCATCGCCGGCGTTCGAGGACGTCGCCCGCGAAGCGCTATCGGACGCGCAATTGCAGCGCGTCCACGAAAGCGACGGCGCGCATTGATGCCGCGGGAGCTGACGCGTCGAGCTCGGCACTGACGATGGGCGAGTGCGTCTGGGGCCAGGGCTTTCCGCCGCCGGCGTTCGACGATACGTTCGACGTCGTCGCGCAGCGCGCCGTCGGCGACGGTCACGCCAGGCTGACGCTGGCGCGCGGCGGCGAGCGGTTCAACGGCGATCGCGTTTCCGCACCGCCGCGACGCATTGCCGGCGCGAATTCACGCGCTGTTCCGGCCGGAAGTGAACCACTGGAACGGCCTCGCGAACCTCGAGCTCGTCATCGACTACTGGTTACCGCGGCCTGACCGGCCACCTGGGGACCGTCAACGAGGCCTAGCATGCGTCAAGGCGCGCTGCGATCGTCGTCAACCTTTGCGCAGAGCATCAACCGAAGCCGCGCCAGTTGCTGCCGCCGGTCGGCCGGCCAATCGACGGGCCGCCAGCCGGCGCGGCCGGGTGCCATCCAAACCTATAATGATGCTGATTTTAATGCTTATCTTATGGTCGATTCACCGCGAAAACCACAACCGGCAGCCTTTCAGCGCAGTCCTTGCTGCGTGGAACGCTTGTGCGGTGCAATACGTTCCGCTAGATTAGTCAGGCTTTGCGCAACGTGCGTCCCGGGCGCCGCCCGGGGCGGCAATCGGCTTCTCGGAAGGGAACTTCATGCGGTTGACGGATAAGGTCTCGATCATCACCGGTGCGTGGCCAGGGAATCGGCCGCGCAACGGCGCTCAAGTTCGCTGTCCGAGGGCGCCAAGGTCGCCGTGTGCGACATCAACCATGGCGGCCGTCGACGACACGGTGCGCGAGATCCTCGCGTCACGGCCGCGAAGCGGCCGGCTTCAACGTCGACGTCACCGACAAGGAAAGCATCGCGCGGATGGTCGACCGGTGTCATGGCCAAGTGGGGCCGCATCGACACGCTGGTGAACAACGCCGGCATCGTCCAGGACGCGCAGTTCAAGAAGATGACCGACGAGCAGTTCGACAGCGTCATCGACGTCAACCTGAAGGGCGTCTACCACTGCACGAAAGCCGTCGTCGACATCATGCTCGAGCAGAACTCCGGCGTGATCCTCAACGCGTCGTCGATCGTCGGCCTGTACGGCAACTTCGGCCAGACCAACTACGCGGCGACGAAGTTCGGCGTCATCGGCATGATGAAGACGTGGGCGCGCGAGCTCGGCCGCAAGGGCATTCGCGCCAACGCGATCTGCCCGGGCTTCATCGAGACACCGATCCTGTCGTCGATCCCCGACAAGGTGATCAAGATGATGGAAGACAAGGTGCCGATGGGCCGCCTCGGCAAGCCCGAAGAGATCGCCAACACCTATGCGTGGCTCGCGTCTGATGAAGCGTCGTACATCAACGGCGCGGTCATCGAAGTGTCGGGAGGATGCACTATTTGGTTTCGGGCCAAGTTTCGCGACCTGAGCAATATTACGTAACTGA
>ERZ1370068.720-contig-10659_pt1 | contig 42160 bp, 48 predicted proteins | sample MGYA00561227_ERZ1370068 | MGnify/ENA primary metagenome ERZ1370068 (study PRJEB38410, sample SAMEA6850437) | metagenome | study: Metagenomic assessment of the ecological functions of the soil: analysis of the soil microbiota associated with the... | reverse complement strand
TAGTTGAACGTGACCGTGACCGATTCGGCCAGTCTCCTGCTGCGCGTCGACGATGCGCTTCAGCCGGCCGAGGTCGATCGTCATCGGCTTCTCGGTGATGACGTCACAACCGGCCTGGCAGCGCCTTGACGATGTACGGTGTCGTGCAGGTTGTCGGGCGTGGTGACGATGACGACGTCGGGTCGTTGCTCGGCGACCATCCGGCTCGAAGTCGCCGCCGGCGTAGAGGCCGACGGCCGGCCCGGCCCGTCGCCGAGGTGCGCGAGCCGACGAGCTCAGGCGATGCCGGCGTTGACGTCGCACAGGCGACCAGCTCAGGCCGGCGGCGATCGGGTGCTCGGCCAGCGCCTCGCGGTACATCGCGTGCGCGATCCGGCGTCCGACGATCGCGTACCTCACGGCTCGGCCGGGTGGCCGGGTCGGAGCTCGCGCTCGAAGAACGCCGCATGACCTGGCGATGCATCTCGGGCGTCTCCCGGTGGTCGACGCCAGGCCTGCACGAACACCTCGAGGGCATCAGTCGGCCCCGGCCGCCGCGTACATCGGCCGCGTGACGGCGAGCGCGCGCTTCGATGCTCGGCGGCGGGGTGAGCTCGTCGTCCTCGCCCAGGCAGATGAGCTGCGGGCGCGGCGCGATGCAGCGCCCGCGATCTCCCGGTCGACGTGTGCTGCAGCAGCCCCGGCACGAGCAGGTAGATGCCGTGGTTGTCGTGGGCGCCCAGCTCGACGAGCGTCGCGTAGTCGGCGTAGCAGCAGAGGTGCGCGACGGCGGTGATCCGAGGTCCAGGGCCGCGTGCCAGTAGGCGAGCGTGGAGCCGAGCGAGATCCCGAACGCCCTGATGCGCCCGAGGATCCACGTCGTCGCGTGACGACAGGTAGGTCAGGGCCGCGGCCTGCTCGAAGACCATCTGCCCGATCAGCGACGCTGCCGTACCAGATGTGGGCCTTGGTGGCTGCGCTCTCCTCGACGTCGTCCCGGTCGCCGAACGTCGGCATGTCCATGCAGAGCGTAGCCGGCGCGAGGAGGTTCGAAGGGCTCAGCAGGTAGAGTCCGTCCATGAGCTCGCTGGCGCTGATCTCGGTGCCGTCCGCCGGGAGCGCGCAGGATCGCCGGGTACGGACCGCGGTCTCGGCGGTCGGGTCGGGAAGGCGCGGACCTTGCTGGCGCCCTCGAGGTCGAGCCCAGTCGCTGGAACACGAAATTTCTCTCCGCTGTTTGCCTGCCGAGACGAGCTCGATGCCCGGCTCACGGAACGTGAGAAGAGACGCCAGCTGCGTGAGATGGCCAACTGGGCCCTCCCCTCTTGTGTTGCGCGTTCCTCGCATGCCACGGATCGCGATTGAACCAACGATGGACCATTGCCGTCGGCGCGGCCACATCGCCCGGCCGTGATGTGTGATACATTAGCCGAGTGACGACCCCGACCGCGTCCCCGCTCGACACCGTCGTCGCCGTCGCCTCCCACGCCGTTCCTCGACGGATGGCGCCTCGACCGAGGCGGCTTCGAGCGCGTCCTCCGTCGCGGCGGTCGAGGGTGGCCTGCGGCCGTCACGATCGCGTGGCAACACCGGCGAGTTCGGCGCCCGTCGGCGGACGGAGATCGGGCGACTTGATCGACGTCGCCGCGCGGCGACCGCTCGCGGGTCGCGGCTGCGCTCCTCGTCGGCGTCGGGCGGCGACCTGGCACGGCCACGGCATGGCCTCGAAGGCGGCGGTCGCGCCGGCGCGTTCGGCGCGATGGTCCACGAGCCGTCCGGGCCCGTTCCGGTCGCCGGATGGGTGGCGCCGCTACCACGCAGAGCATGGCGTCGGCGCGTCCCCGGGCTGGCGGTCGTCCCGTACGTCCGCGACGCGGACCATCCGGCGCGGACGACCTTCGGCGCGCTGCGTCGCCGCCGGCGCCGAACGTCGTCGGCGGTCAAGTACGCCGTCCTGGACCCGCGATCCGCTTCGCCGAGCTCGTCATCGACGGCGCCGCAGCCTGCTCTGGATCTGCGGGCCTCGCGGAGTCGCTGGGCGCCGTTCTTCCGGCCTCGCCGGGGCGACGGCGCCCTCACGTCCGGTCTGGCCCGTCGTCGAGCCCCGCCTGTCGCTCGACGCTGCCTCGAGCACCTTCGCGGCACGACCGGGCGGTCCGAGGCGATCGGACAAGCTGGTCGGCCCATCGCGCCGCCTCGAGGCGCTCAGGCGCGGAACCAGCGGCGCGGCCAACGTCCCGGCGATCAAGGAGGCGCTGGCCCTGCGGATCGGCCACCGGGCGCACTCGGTCCGGCCGCCGATCTCCGAGCTCGACCTGCGCGACCGCTCGCGAGGTCGGCCGGGTCCTCGGTCGTGGGATGACGACGCGTCGCGAGCGCCCGGTCGCATGAAGATCGCACGCGTCCGCGGCTCCTATCCGGTGCGGATCAGCCGCGAGACCGGCGTCGCCAACGACCACGTCATCGTTCGCGATCGAGACCGACGACGGCGTGCCAGGGCTGGGGCGAGATGAGCGACCTGTCCCACCTCCCGCTCTACCGGTTCTGACCTGCCCAGCTCGCAGTCCGCGCTGACCGAGATCCTGGTCGGGGCCGATCCCCGGGAGCTCAACCAGATCGAGCGCCGGATGATGGGGCTTCTACCCCGACGAGGGCCACATGTACAGCCGGTCCGGCCTGGTCCGCCAGGGCGTCGAGCTGGCGTCATCTATCGACTGCCTTCGGTCGGGCGGACGGCGTGCCGCGTCAACCGCCTGCTGGGCGGGCGAAGCTGCGCGATCGCATCGCCGTCTGCTACCCGGTGTTCCGCCTCGCGCGCGGCCGACCAGGTGCCCGGCCGCGCTCGACCGCGTCGAGGAGAAGCGCCGGCCAGGGGTTCGACGTCATCCCGGCTCTACGTCGGGCACCGATCACCGGCCGCAGACCTGGCGTTCATGACGCGGATCTCGCCGACCGGTTCGCCGGCCGAGTCCGGATCAAGTCGCCTCGACTTCTCGAACGTCCTCGGATGGCGCGAGGCCCTCCAGGTGGCAACCGAGCGTCTGACCGACGTCGCCGACGTGATGCTGGTCGAGAGCCCGCCGCTGCGGGGCGACCTCGAGGGACTCGTCGAGTTCCGGCGACGGAGCACGCTGCCGGTCTCGGAGCACGTCCATGGGCAGCGCCACGCGTGGCAGCTCCTGCACCTCGGCGCGGTCGACATCCTGAACCTGTCGCCGTACGTCGCTCGGCGGCATCCGCCCGACGATCCGGGCCGCGGCCATGGCGGAAGCCGCCGGAGCGAGCGTCCTGCTCGGGCACGACGCAGGAGCTCGGGCTGGGCACGGCCGCGGTCGCCCACGTCGGCGCGGTGCTGCCGGCGCTTCCGTTCCCGGCCGACAACGTCGGGCCGCGTCTCTACACCGCGCGACGTCGCGACGCCGCCGGTCGAGTTCGTCGACGGGCACCTCGTCGTGCCGACCGGTCCGGGACTCGGTCCGACGGTCGATCCGTCCCTGCTCGAGAGCCTTCGCTCGAACGGCGACTGGAGCTTCGGGCTCGACCTCGCGGGCGCGGTCGACCGGACCCTGCCGTCGTGAAGCCCTGCGGACGCGACCACGAGCCGACGGAACCGATGGAGATGACCGTCCAGGACATGCGCCAGTGGCCGCGGTCGAGCCCTTCAACATCCCCGACCCGGCGACGACGCTGACGCCGATGCAGGAATACCTGTTCGACCTGAACGGCTACCTCGTCCTGGAGGGCGCGATCAGCCCCGACGACGTCGGCCGCGATGAACGCCACCTACGACGCGATCGCGGCGGCCGACATCGACGGGAAGGGCTGGTTCGGGCGGGTCGGCGTGAACAACTTCCGGCCGCCAGGAAGGGATGATCTTCGAGCAGCTGCTACGAGGCCGGCCCCGTCTGGGAGAAGCTCATCGACCACCCGGCCTGGTTCAACAAGGTCGCCCACTTCGTGGGGTCCGACGACCCGGAGAACTTCGACAACCACCACGGTCTGCTGTTCATCGACGAGTGCTTCGGGACGATCCGGCGGAGGGCGGCGCCCAGCGGATGCATTCCGGCGGCCACGTCGGGACGATCCGCACGCAGTACCGGTACCACGCCGGCAAGTTCCATTGCGGCCAGATCGTCATCCTGATGGCGCTGACGGACATCGGGCCCGGCGACGGCGCGCACGATGGTCGTGCCGGGCAGCCACAAGTCCAACATCAAGCACCCCCAGACCGTGCCGCTCGAGATGCGTGGCGAGGACATCTCGATCGACGGCGTGGCCGGCGCGATCGAAGTGTCACCTCAAGGCCGGCGACGCTCGCTGTTCGTCGATGCGATCGCCCACGGCTCCGCCCGCCGGACCAGGCCCGACGGTGAGCGCCGGGTGGCGAGCTACCGGTACGGACCGAGCTGGGGCTTCTTCCGCTACCCGTACCGGCCGAGCGCGGAGCTGCTCGCTCGCCTGACGCCCGGAGCGTCGCCGAGACGATCCAGCCACATGGCGAGGTGGTCGACACCGCCCGCGCCGCCGCCGCTTCTGACGGCGGGCCGATCGGCCCCACGCGGGCGCGGCAGGGCGCCCTGGGCGCGGTCAGGCGGGACCGGCGGCGCTCTTGCCTCCGTCGACCGCGATCGTCGCGCCCGTGATCATCGCGGCCGCGTCGGAGCAGAGGAACCGGATCAGCGGCGGCGACCTCGGCCGGTTCGATCAGCCGACCCCAGGCGGCGGCCAGGGGCGCCTTCGCCACGTACGAGGCGAGCGCGGCCGCCGGGTCGGACGCCGCCGCCAGGTTGCGGTCCATGATCCCGGTGTCGGCGACCGGCCCGGGGCAGACGGCGTTGACACGGATCCGATCCACGGCGTGGGCCAGTGCGAGCGACCGTGTCAGCATCAGCAGCCCCGCCTTCGACGTCGAGTAGGCGGGCTCGTCGGGCGGGCGACCAGCCCGGCGTTCGATGCGACGTTGACGATCACGCCGCCGCCCGTCGACCGCATCCGCGGGATCGCCTGCCGAGCGACGAGGAACGGACCCTTGAGGTTCGTGTCAGGCACGCGTCCCAGTCGTCCTCCGAGAGGTCTCTCGACGCGACCCACCGAGTCGACGCCCGCGTTGTTCACGACGATGTCGAGCCGGCCGGCGTCGTCCATCCGGCCGAAGGCTGTCCGCGACCGACCGGGCATCCGAGACGTCCATCGCGGACCACGCGAAGATCGAGGCCCCGGACCGCTTCCTCGGCGGCGACACGCCGCTCCGCGAGCCGGGTCGCGCACGGCGATGTAGACCGTCGCCCCGTCGGCGGCCAGTGCTCGCGCCGTGGCCAGCCCGATGCCCGAGGCCCCGCCCGTCACGACCGCGACCCGGCCCGCCAGCTCCTGGTCCATCGATCAGGCGCCCGGGTCGTGCCAGGACGGCGCCAGGGCCGGCCAGACGAGGCCGGCGCCGATCCCGGGACCCAGACCGAGGCCGCCGGGTGGCGCCGCCGCATCGCGCGGACGAAGGCCTCCGGTCGTCCTGTCGTTGCCACGGATCGCGTCGAAGTGCATCGGGATCGCCAGCGCCACGGACAGGTCGCGGGCCATCCGGCGCCGCCTCGTCCGGCGACAGGTTGCCGACCACGCCACGCCGTTCTCGCTCCGCATCCCGACCATTGATCGGCAGCAGGGCGATCGTCGGCCGCAGGTCGCCGACGGCGCGCAGGATGCTGCGCGTCCGCTCAGCGTGTCCCCGGCGTGATAGAGCCGAACGCCGCCGAGCTCGACGACGTATCCGACGAACCGGGGTGCGACAGCGTCACCCGAGCGAGTATCCGTCCTCGATGCCGACGGCATGCCTGAGCAGGCACGGCCGTCGCGCGAAGACCGCCGAGCTGCACGGGCGCGCCGATCCGGACGCCGGCCACGCGATCGCCCGGGACCCCGGCGCCGGTCACGAGGGGCACCAGTGGCTCGGGCACGACGAGACCGGGCGTTCGGGGAGGTCGTCGGCGATGATCGCCCAGGTCGGGAGATCGAGGTGGTCTCCGTGCTCGTGCGTCGCGAGAACGGCGGTCACGCCGGCGAGGCCGCGCGGGTCGATCACCGGCGCGATCAGCCGCTCCGGTCGCGGCGAGAGGAACGGGTCGATCAGGACCAGGTCGTCGCCGCTCCGGATGGGCGAAACCGGCCTGTCCGAGCGCGACGATCCCGATCGAGCCCCGGGCGGACGCCAGGCCGACAGGCGCGCCCCGAGGACATCGGCCGGCGTCATGCGGTCATCCGGGCTGCCCGGATGCCCGCTGCCAGCTCGATGCGGAGCCGCGGTCACGACGACGCGGTCGACTCGGCCGTCGCTCGGCCCTCGGACTCTCGACGTGGCGGAGCGTGTCGGCGAGCGCCTGCCGAGGTGGGCGGCCATCGCCGTCGGCCGCGGCCGCGCCGTCGTGAGCCGCGATGGCATCGACCACCCGCCGGTGCTCCGCCGCGCCGGTGCGGCTGGCCGCGGTACGAGCCGCGGAAACACCGCCCGCGCGACGAGGACGTGCGTCCGGAGACCCGCGTACAGCGTGTCCGAGTCGCTGGTTGTGAGCGGCCCGGACGACGGCGGCGTGCAGCTCGGCGTCGGTGGCGATCTCCTGGAGATACGTCGTCGAGGTCGTCGACGCCGCTCGCGCTCGCCGGCCGGGCCGGACTCGAGCCGCTCGGCGAGCTCCTGCGCGCCGAGCGAGCTCGTCGGCGGCTGGCCCGGCTCGCCGCGATGCTCCGCCGCCGCGGGCTCGATCATCAGGCGGATCTCGTAGAGCTCCTCGATGTCACGGATCGAGACCGGGGAGACGACGGTCCCGCGACGCGGCGTCACCGTGACCAGGCCCTCCGCGGCCATCTGGTTCACGGCGTCGCGGACCGGCGTGATGCTGACCCCAGAGCGCGGCCGCGATCTCCGGCGAGGAGATCCGCTCGCCGGGTTCGAGCTCGCGACGGAGGATCCGGCCAAGCAGCCGATCGTGGATCTGCCGCTGCAGCGATCGCGAGCTCGAGGCCGCCGTCGGTGGATGCGCGCATCGAGCGAGTGTAGACGGCTGATGTACCAGACTTCTGGCGTGACGCCGGCGAACGACCGTGCGTGGAACGAACGAGGGCCCACCCGCAGCCGACCGGAGTTCGTCGACCTCGTCGACCTCCGCCGCGCCGCGCTGAGGGGCGACGCGCGGCGTCCCGACCCCTGCCGCGAGGGTGGTCGCGAAGCCGTAGCGGTCGCCGCGGTTCAGCAATCGAGCGGTCTCGAATGGCTCGTCGTGATTGATCGAAGCGTCATCTCGTCGAGCTCGAGCAGGGGATCGCCGACGCGGATCGTCAGGAGCGACGCCTCGCGCTCAGTCGCAGGCACCGCCCGGACCACGACCTCGGCCCGGCTGGGGACGACCCCGGCGCGTTCGCGGACCGTCCCGTACAGCGACCGGTTGGCGAAGTCCACGCCCTTCAACGCGGGGAGCAGCCGCGGGTGCAGGACCGAGTTGTCGAGGGAGATGGGGACACCCTCGATGAACCGAACGCGCTCCAGCTCGAAGACCTTCGACGAGACGACGATCCGGAGGTCCGACGCTTCCCCGGCCGTGGCGGTCCGCGACCTGGCGGCGAGCACGTTCGACGTGACGACATAGCCATGGCGGGCCGCCCATTCGGTGAAGCTCGGCGGCGCCCTTCGATCCGCTCGGTCACGGCCGGCCCGACGACGACCCAGCCGCCCCGGCCCCGGGCCTGGATCAGGCCCTTCTCGGCCAGCGTCGAGAGGGGCTCGCCGGGCGATGTTGCGGGCAACCCCGAGGCCGGGCCCCGAGCTCACGCTCGGGTGCCAGGGCGACTCCCCGCGAGGAGCCGACCTGTGAGAATGTCAGCCTCGATCCGTCGGAGGACCTGGATCGACGGCAGCTCGTCCCCATGGACGTCGTTTCGCCCGTTCGCGGTGGGGTCGAGGGCGGGTGGACGCTGGATCATGGTCGGTACGGTCGTCCCCAATCCGAGCTCGGCGGCGATCGATCAGAGGAGATCGCATTGTATGACCTAGGTCCGGCCGAGACCAGGCCTCGTCGGGGCCGACGGGTGAAGGTCGACGTCGTCTGCGTCGGCGACCCGTTCCTCGACCTGATCTTCCGCGGGCTCGCCACGTTCCCGGTTCCCGGCGAAGAGCGACTCGCGACCGACCTCGTCGTGGTGCCGGGCGGGATGGCGAACGTGGCGTACGCCCTCGGCCGCCTCGGGCTCGCTGGCCGCCGTCTGTGCCCCGATGGGGCAGGACCCGGCGGGACGGCTCCTCGCCGGCCTGATGGCCGACGCCGGGATCGCCTGGGTCGGACGGGTCACCGACGCCACGCCGGTCTCCGGTCGCCTTGCCGGCCGATGGCGACCGGGCGCTCGTGACCCTCATGCCGACGCCGACGGTCGACGCGGAGACCCTGGCGGGCATCACGACCAGGGCGATCGTCGTCGATCTACCGGCGGTCGCCCAGCTCGGCGTGCCGAGCTCTCCCGGCCCGCGTCTATGCCGTCGTCGGGGACCCCGAGGTCGCGATGCTGATCGGTCGGCTTCCGTCGACGCTCGACGACGTCCACGCCCTGATCCTCAACGAGCGCGAGGTCGTGAGGCTCACCGGTCGCCCGGATGTCTGGTCCGCGGCGCGCCACCTCGCCGATCTCGGCACGACGGTCGTCGTCACGCGCGGGTCGAATGGGGCGATTGCCGTCGAGCCGGACGGACGGGTCGTGGAGGTCGCCGCGAGAGCCGCCGACGTCGCCGATCCGACCGGGGCGGGCGACCTGTTCGCGGCGGCTTACGTCTGGGCCGACCTCGCCGGCCAGGAGCTCGAGGAGCGGCTCCGCCAGGCCACCGCGTACGCCTCGTTGTCGCTCGAGCGGGTAACCGATCGCCAGAAGGGCATCACCCTCGACGAGTTCGACGCTCTGCTGACCGGCTGAGGCGCGACGATCAGGGACGCTCCGTGGCGGCCAGGACGATGCGACCGCGCAGGGTCGTGCCTCTCGTGATCGGGAGCCCGGACCCGAGATATGCCGACCAGATCGGATGGTTGCCGTCGAGCGTTCGGACGCCCCCGTACCAGTCGAGCACGTGCGGGACCGGCGACTCGTCGACGAGCTCGGCCCGGACGTGCTGGGTCCCGTCGGACAGGACCGTGAGCGACCGCGCGCCATCGGTCGCGCCGGCGACGAGGATCCGCCGCTTCGCGCTCCGATAGTCGTTGCTGCCGGCCGCGGTGGCATCCTGCTCCCAGGTCTCGGCCGGATGGAGCGCGGTGTTGGAGCCCAGCGCCCCGGCCGCGGTGCCCGACGTCCGTCCGACGTGGTCCGCCGGGTACAGGCTCCACTCCCCGATCCGCCGCCACGTGGAGGTCGCTGAGCTCGCGCGGCGGACGGACGGTGAGCCCGACCTCCTTGGCATGGAACGACCGCGATCCCGTGTAGGTGCGCCTCGTACTCGAACGCGACCGTTCGACCCTCGAGCCGGGCGGTGATCGAGCCCTCCCAGTCCCAGCCGACGAGCGGCGCCCGGACCTCGTCCGTGCCCGATGACGCTCGCCAGGCCGACGTCCGTGCGGGGGCACGGGACCGGGACGTGCGGCATGTCCACGTCGAGCACGTGGGCTCGGGCCACTCGCGCAGCCAGCGGCGCCCGTCAGCGGAGGTGACCGGCAGGCCCAGCTCTGACAGGTCGAGGCGCAGCGGCTCGGCTCGCTCGAGCACGGCCGCCTGCGCGGGTCGGGCGATCCCCGGCCACTCCCACTCCGCACCATCGATGAGCCAGCCCTCGGGATGCCGGATCTCGAGACGGACCGCCTCGGACCCGGGCGTCGGGCGAAGGGTGAGGCGCGCCGTCTCGCCGGGCCCGGCGGTCAGCCCGTGCGGGCCGTCGTCGGACGTCGCCGCCCGTCACGGACACCGCGAGCCCCGCGAACGAGCGGTGCGAGAACCGGTTGACCAGCGTCAGGTCGAGCCGGTCGGCCCGCCTCGGCGAAGTCGGCGGCTGACACGCCGATCGGCGAGTACATCTCGTGGACGTGCCAGAGCTCCGGGCGTGGCCGGTTCCAGGCGTCGAACAGGCCCCAGTCGCCGTCGCCGCGCCGGAACACCCCGGGCTCGGCCGGGTAGTGGTCGCGCGTCCGGACGTAGTCCGAGGCCGGGAGATGGGCCCACGGCCCCTCGCCGACCGTCAGGTCGAGCGGGATCGCGAACACCTCGCCGAACCCGCCCCAGATCGAGCCCTCCGATGACTCCGTGGTCCTGCAGCGCCGCCTCCATGAACGGCTGGTAGCCGGCACCCCAGTAGTCGCGGATCCCCGGTCGATCGCCAGGCCGTAGCCCTCGCCGGGGCCGCGGAGGCACGGCGCGAAGAGCGGTGCGTACTCGTCGAGGACGACCGGCTGGTCGTACGAGCCGAGCCAGGCGAGGTCCTCCTGCCAGGTGCGGTCCCAGCCCGGGTGAGTGGTGAGCCCGGATGTCGGGTCGCTCCTCGGCGGGCTTGCGGACGAGCTCGTTCTCGTCGCCGAGCTCGTTGAGGTCGAACGAGAAGGTCGTCGGGCGGCTCGGGTCCATCGACCGGACCAGCGCGAGCTGGGCGTCGAAGCCCCTCCCCCATCGACTCTGTTGCCGAGGTCCCAGACGATCACCGAGGGGTGCCCCTGGTCGCCGGGCGACCGTCTCGGCCGTGACGTCGAGGAGATACGGGATCAGCCGGGCGTCCTCGTTCGTGCGGGTCCAGTGGTGGTCGTCGAACCCGCCCAGAGAAGCAGATCGGCGGCTGCTCGAACACGAACATCCCCACCTCGTCGCAGACGCCTCGAGGAGATGCGGGCTCGGTGGATAGTGCGAGGTCCGGATGACGTTGACGTTGGCCCGGCGCAGGTTGACGACATCGGCCCGCATGTCCTCGGCGGACAGCGCCCGGCCCTTGAGGATCCGGGAGTCGTGCCGGTTGACGCCGCGAATCCGGATCGGTGCCCCGTTGACGAGCAGCTGGTTGGCGCGGGTCTCCACCCGCCGGAACCCGATCCGGCGGTGGTAGGCTACTGGGCGGCCCCGCCGTCGGTGGCGATGACGACCTCGAGGTCGTACTGATGGGGCCCTTCGGCGGACCAGGGCGTGACGGCCAGCGGCCCGACGCGAACGCCTCCCGGCGCCGGCCGACGCCGTCGACCGACCCACTGCCGGCTCGAGCGATGGACTGATCGTCGCCGCCGTCGCCCCTGACCGTCGACCTCGAGGTCGTAGGTCCGCGCGTGCCGAGGTCGAGGTTGATCACGTCCACGCCGAGGCCGAGCGATCCCGATCGCCAGCTCCGGATCCCAGTCCGCGTCGACGTCGAGCTGGCTCGAGATGGAGTGGCGGCGTCGGAGAAGAGGAAGACGTCGCGCCAGATCCCGAGCAGCGACATGTGGGCGTACCAGCTCATGTCGTCGAGGACGGCGTACGGTGTGTACTCCGTCAGGGTGACCGCCAGCTCGTTCGCGCCGGGCCGGAGGAACGGCGTGAGCTCCACGTCGAAGGACGTCGCGCCGCTTCCGTGGGAGCCCGCCGAGGGAGCCGTTGAGCGTAGACCTCAGCTCGCCCGTATGCCCCGTCGCAGCGCAGGAGAGACGGCTCGCTCCCGACCAGGACTCCGGCACCTCGAAGGTCCGGTGGAACGTCGCCACGCCCGTCGTCCGGCACGAGCCCGTCGTAGATGACATGGCCGGGAACGCGGGTCACGGATCGGCCGCTCGCGGATTCGTGGCCGCGGAAGGGCCCACCGGCGAAGCCCCACTCCCCGTTGAGGTCGAGGCGGTCGGCCGCCGGCGGAAGCTCACGCAGTCCGCGTGCGACGTGGCGCGTGTCGACCGGGATCTGGCTGGTCGCCACGCGAGCCGCTGCCGGTCGCGATCGTCACCTTCCGCCGTGCTGCCCAGAGCGGAGGCCGCTCGAGCGGAGGATCCGGAACATCTGCCGGATCGTGTCCGTGGTACCGTGACCGCCCCCGCGTCGCCGGCGACCCGCACCGGGACCACCGGCGACGCCGGCAGCCGTCCTGGAGCGCCCACGCGTGCCGATCAATCCTCCGCCGCGAATCGCCCACGACCGTAGATCACGGCCGTGAGCGTCGGACGAGAAGAGCAGCCGGAGCTCCGGACATCACGGCGTCCGGACCGGCGATCTCGCTCGACGACGAGCCCCAGCGTCCCGTCCGGCATGCGCGCAGCTCGGAACCGCGGATCCGGACGACCGGTGGCCGTGGCCGGCGCGAGCTCGATCGGCGGATGCGAGCTCCATGCCCGAGTGAGGTCATCGCCTGGACGCGACGGACGCCTCGTCTCGCAGAGGTAGGTCGCCTCGATCTCGTAAGCGGCGTCGGGTCGCAGGTCCGGGAACGACCGCCTCGATCGCGTTCCGAGCCCAGCCGACGAAGCGGAGGCTGCTCGCTCGGACAGCGTCGGCGACGTCGACCTCCGACGGCTCGATCCGGCGCTTCGTCCTCGTGCCGGAGATGCGGCGCCTGAGCTCGAGGCCGCACTGCTCGAGGGCGACGAGATGGCGAGACTCGCTCAGGCACGGTTCTCCTCAATCGACAGCCCGCGCGCGCGGCGGCGGGCGACACGGCCGCCGGTGCGTCGTCAACCAGCGGCGGATGCCGGGCGCGGCGATCGATGCTGTCGATGACCCGACGCTGGTCGGCGTCGCAGTGGGCGGCATCGGCAGGCTCGGCCTCGCCGACCGTCCCAGCCACACGCGCCTGGAGCGTCGCCTTGAGGCCCGCCGAGCCAGTGCCCTGCTGGTCGAAGACGGCCGCGCAGCTCCCCGACGGTCGGCCTGCAGGGCGAGCGTGTCGGTTCTCGACCGGTCTTCGTGGACCGAGGCCGCCACGCCCTGCAGCAGGCGCGGGGCGAAGCTGGCCATCGCCGAGATCAGGCCCGTCGGCGCCCGACCAGAGCGAGATCGCCGCAAGCCGCTCGCGGCCCTGCAACACGCCGAAGTCTGTCCGACCGGAGGCGCGAGGAATTCCTCGAACGCGAACCAGTCGCCGGCGGAGTCCTGATCCCGACGATCCGTGGGGTGGCGGCCAATGCCCGGACGACCGACGGCGCCAGCGGGCAGATGGGTGTTCTGCGGGATGTTGTAGAGGACGACCGGGACCGCTCGCCCGCCCGGCGACCGACGCGAAGTACTCCGACGATCGCGCGCCTCCGAGGCGATCGGTGTAGTAGAGCGGCGCCGCGACGACGAGATAGTCGGCGCCCGAGCGCCCGCGAGCCGGTCCGCCCGCGCCAGCTCCGGCTCAGGCCCGTGTCGCCGATGCCGACGTAGACCGGGATCCGCCCGCCGACCTGGTTCGACGGCGACCCGGGCGACGCGGAGGGCGACGTCGTCGGGCAGCCAGGTCAGCTTCCGCCCGATGACCCCGAGCACGAACAGGCCGTCCAGGTCCGGCACGAGCGCGTCGATCAGGCGACGCAGCACCGCGCTCGTCGAGGCGGCCGTCGGCGGTCAGCGGCGTCGACCAGCGGGCAGACGGATCCTCGTCGGTCGCGGGCATGACGGCCGGGCTCACGACAGGCCCGGCATCGAGGATCCGCTTGGTTGACGACTCCTCCGCCCGCAGCAGCGCGGGTCCCTGCTCCAGCGGTGCCATGGTGGTCGGGCGACGCGTTCGCGAGCGACGTCGCCTGCCGTGATGGCCTCGGCCGGCCGCGGACGAAGTCCGGCGAAGCAGTGGCTCACCGATCCCTGGAGCGCGATCTCGCGGACGGTCAGGTCCAGGAGGTCGACGGGCGGCGGACTCGGATGGCCGCCCAGGACGAGGATCCGCCACCCCGTCGCACCACCGCGGCGACCGAGGCGGCAACGGCCGAGGCGGTCCGCCGGCGGTCTCGAACACGATCTCGGCATCGACGTCGGCGGCGCGATCGAGGGCAGGGCATCGGACGCGCCCGCCTCAGAGCGCGAGCGCCGCGTGCCTGCTCCGGATCGACTGACGGCGACGACCTCGCTCGCGCCCGCCAGGATCGCCGCCTCGACGACGCACAGACCGAGCGGAGCCGATCCCGACGACCGGCGACGCCGGCCTGTCCAGCTGATAGCCCTGGTGGACGGCGTGGAACGCCACGCGAACGGGCTCGACGAGGACGCCCGCTCGCGGCCTCGACATCCGGACCCATGGGCGACGCACCGGCTGCCCTCGGCGAGCAGGTAATCCGCCATGCCGCCGTCGGCGGTCATGCCGAGCGCCACCATCCGGGCGCAGCGATTGGCGTGACCCGAGACGCAGTCGCGGCACTGCCCGCACCGGTTGCGACGGCCACGGCGCGACCCGCGCCCCCAGGTTCGCGGCCGGACGCGTCACCGGCCACGGCGACGACGCCGACCATCTCGTGGCCGAGGCGTCATCGGCGCCGTCGCGGCCGCTGACCGGATGCGGCTGCCACCGGCACGGTGATCGGGCCGAGGCGGACCTCGTCGACGTCCAGTGCCGCAGATCGCGGCCGCCTCGATCCGGATCAGGACCTCGGTGTCGCGGGGCGTCGGGACCGGGACCTCGTCGAGGCCGGACATGCCCATCGGGCGTGCCGCCGGACCGCCCTCACGCCGGATCGCCAGCCGATCTCGCGCGTGCAGCGACGAGCACCTCGTCGATGCAGCTCTGTCCGCGATGCGCCGGTGGTGCTCGTCGAACGGCACCGCGGCCTGCGGAGGCCGGCGCGGCGGTAGACGCCCTGGCGCGACCGCGAGAGCTTCAGGAACTCGGTTGGAGATGCGTCGATCTGCTGGTTCTGCCAGCCGAGCGACCGGCAGCAGCTGCGCGAACAGGGCGCTCGGCCGATGGACGGTCGCCGGCACGATATCGGCGGACCACCTCGGCGATCGGCCAGTGGAGCCCGCCGGGCGTCACCACGTGGATCCCGCGGTCGAGCGCCTCGATCAGGTACGGGACCGCCCAGCCCGGCGGCGACGTTGAGACGGCCGCCGGTGGCGCTCGATGATCGCGCGTACTTCGCTCGCCTGCCGGCACCGTCTCGACCTTGATGCAGCGGAACGGCTCGAGCTCGTCGAAGAGGCGCACGATCGTGGCGACCGGCAGGCCGGGCCCACCCCACTCGAGATCCTGGATCATCAGCACGTCGATCTGCGCCTCGCAGACGGCCGGAAGCACGCCGATCGGTCGCCGGCTCGTCGCGGAGCGATGGCGACCGGCGCCTGGACGAGGACGCCCGTCGCGCCGTGGGTCAGCGCGAACTCCGCGAGGGACCGCGCCGTCCGGGCATCGTCCGCGCTCGCCCCGATGATGACGGGCACGCGTCGCGCTGCCTGCTCGAGGACCGCGCGGGTCACGGCCCGGCGCTCGGTCGGGCGTCAGCTGCTGACACTCGCTCGCGACCACCGGGTAGAGGCAGTCCGTCCACGCCGGCCGCGAGTCGATCGGCGACCCCGCGCTCGAAACTGTCAAAATCGATCCGGTCGTGCTTCGTCGAACGGTGTCTGCGGGATCGCGACGACCCCGACAGGGGATACAGCTCCTTCATGCGCGCGACCATCATGGCATATCATACGATGAATTGCGTCCCGATCCGAGGGCGGCTGGAAGGAGGGCTGCGGCGTGGCGCCTGACGAACGACGAGCCCTGCGAAGCCAGTCGTGGTGGGAGGGCGGCGCCCTCGATCTGATCGGTCATCGGTCGCAGTTCCGGATGCAGGGATACCTCGAGGAGTCGTTCCTCGGCCGCCCGATCATCGGGATCCTGAACAGCTGGAGCGAGGTCGCCGGCTGCAACGCGCACCTGCCGCGATCTGGCCGAGCACGTCAAGCGCGGGTGCTGCGGGCGGGCGGGTTCCCGGTCGAGGTCCCGGTGATCTCGCTCGGCGAGCCGATCATCAAGCCGACCGCGATGCTCTACCGGAACCTGATGGCGATGGCCGTCGAGGAGCTGATCCGCGGCAACCCGCTCGACGGCGTCGTCGCTCCTCGCCGGCTGCGACAAGACGATCCCGGCGAGCCTCATGGGAGCGGCGAGCGTCGACGTCCCGGCGCTCATGGTCACCGGCGGCCCGATGCTCAGCGGCCGGTTCCGGAACGAGCACGTCGGCGCGTGCACCGATTGCTGGCGGCTGCACGACGAGCTGCGGGCCGGATCGGATCAGCCGAGGCGGACTGGGACGAGTTCGAGTCCGGCATGTGCCGCAGCGACGGGCACTGCTCGCCGATGGGCACCGCGTCGACGATGGCCTGCGTGACCGAGGCGCTCGGCATGGCGCCTGAGCGGCAGCGCGGCGATCCCGGCCGTCGACTCGCGACGCCGTCACGTCGCGGAGCGCGCCGGGCCCCAGATCATCGACCACGGTCGCGGCGGGCACCCGGCCGTCGGACATCATGACCCGGGCTGCGTTCGAGAACGCGATCCGCACCCTGCACGCGATCGGCGGCTCGACCAACGCGGTCATCCACCTGATCGCGATCGCGGGACGCGCTCGGCGTCGACGCTCCCGCTCGACGCTGTTCGACGAGCTCGGCCGCGTCGACGCCGTTGCTCGTGAACCTCAAGCCGTCCGGCGCGTACCTGATGGAGGACTTCTACTACGCGGGCGGCCTGCCGGCGGTCCACGCCCAGATCGACCGACCTGCTCGCACCTCGACGCCCTGACGGTGACCGGGCGGACGATGGGCGAGGCGATCCTGCGGCGCGTCGATCGTCAACGACGACGTGATCCGGCCGCGCGGACCGCGCCCGTCCTGTCGGGCGGCAGCCTCGCGATCCTGCGCGGCAGCCTCTGCCCCGACGGCGCAGTGCTCAAGGTCTCCGCGGCCGACCGGCGCGGCTGCTCCAGCACGAGGACGAGCCGTCGTCTTCCGCGGACGTCAACGAGCTGCACGCGACGATCGACGATCCGGCGCTCGAGATCGACGCGAGACGACGTCCTCGTCGCTGCAGAACGGCGGGCCGGTCGGCGCGCCGGGCATGCCGGAGTACGGCCACCTGCCGATGCCGTCCTACCTGCTGCAGCAGGGCGTCACCGACATGGTCCGGATCAGCGATGCGCGGATGAGCGGCACGGGCTTCGGCGCCGTCGTCCTCCATGTCGCCCCGGAGTCGGCGATCGGCGGCCCGCTGGCGCTCGTCGAGACCGGCGACCGGATCCGGCTCGACACCGCCGGCCGGCGGCTCGATCTGCTCGTCGGCGACGAGGAGCTCGCGACGGCCGGCGGGCGTGGGCAGCCGACGGCCGTCGAGTGACGCGCGCGGCTATCGGGGCCTGTACGTGCGGACCGGTCCTGCAGGCCGACCGCGGCTGCGACCTGGACTTCCTCGTCGCGGGCAGTCAGCGCCGGTCCGGGCCGGGATCACGCACGGCTGAATGGCCGGCGACGGCGCGTTCTCGGGCTCGCGGGGTAGTCGAGGCTCACCATGCGACTGGGTGACCAGACGGTCCATCGCTCGCCCGGCGACGTCCGCGTCATGGTCGACGACCGCGTCGAGCACCTCCCGGTGCGGGCCGATGCTGTACTCGAGGAAGTCCGGCCACTCCCAGCCGTGGCGCGTCGCGACCTGGAGGCCCGCCTGGAGCGCCGGCCCGAACGCGGCCACGAGCTGGACGAGGTGGTCGTTGTGCGTCGCGCGCGACCGAGCATGCGCGTGGTAGCGGACGTCGGCGTCCAAGGTACGTCGCCTCGTCGTGCGCCGTGCGCCATCGCCTCGAACGCCGTCCGGATCGCGTCGAGCTCCGTCAGCGTCGCCCGTTCCGCGCTGCGAGCCGGGCCGCGGCGGGCTCGATGATCTTGCGCACCTCGAACATGCTGCGCAGGAACTCCGGATCGAGGCCGGCTTCGGTCAGCCAGGCGAGCATCGTCCGGGATCAAGGAGCCGCCACTCCGGACCGCGGCAGGACCACCGTCCCGCGCTTGGACCGGGACTCGACCAGGCCTCTCGGCGGCGAGGACCTTGCGTCGCCTCCCGGATCACCGGTCCGGCTCACGCCGAGCATCCGGCTCAGCTCGCCCTGCTCGGGGAAGGATCTCGCCGCCGGCCAGCTCGCCGCGGACGATCCGCCGCCCGATGCCGTACGACCACGCCGGCGTGGATGCCGGCCGGTTGCCGCGGCGATCACGTCCCTCCAGTGGGCGTGATACATACTATTGTATGATACGTCAGCTGGCGCCCGACGGCATCAGCGTCCCGACGCTCGAGGGCGCTGGCGATGGCCGCCAGTCTGGCGTGTCGGCGAATTGGTTCAGATTTGGTCGTTGACTCGAACGGTTCAACTTTGGTTCAATCACTCCCGATTCGAATGAACTCCGATCGGCCAGGGCGCCGATCTCTGGAGGTTCGCAGGCTGGTGGTTCCAGGACCCGAGCATAACCTCGGCCGTGGGTCGGCGATCGGCCAGCGGCGAGGCGCGCTGGACCGAGGCCGGATCGGGCGCGATCGGCTCGTGACCGGCGATCAGGCAGCCGATCGGGCCCGTGTCACTGCCGAGCGCCTCCGCCGGCGCTCGCGCCGGGCTCGCTTCAGGCTGACCCGCGCCGAGCGGCAGAACCTGCGCACCGGCCTGCCTGTTCATCTCGCCGTGGCTGGTCGGGTTCCTCGCGTTCACCCTCTACCCGGCGCTGGCGTCCCTGTACTACAGCTTCACGGACTTCAAGATCCTGCAGAGCCCGCACTGGATCGGGCTCGACAACTACGCCAGCGCTGGTCAGCGACCCGTGTTCTGGAAGTCGCCTGGCGAACACGCTCTACCTGACGCTCGATCGGCGTGCCTCTGCCGTCGCTCGTTGCGCTCTCGATCGCGCTACTGCTCAACCGTCGGAGCGATCGCGCGGGATCGGGATCTTCCGGACGATCTTCTACCTGCCCGTCGTGATCCCGGCTGTCGCCAGCGCCGATCCTCTGGATCTTCTCCTGAACCCGTCGAACGGCCTCGTCAACCAGATCCTCGGGCACCGTCGGCATCCACGGACCGGGCTGGTTCTTCGATCCCGGCGTGGGCGAAGAACGGGATCGTCCTCGCTCATGGTCTGGGCCGCCGGCGACGTCGTGATCATCTATCTCGGCGGCGCTCCAGGGCGTGTCGCGAGCCCTGTACGAGGCCGCCGAGGTCGACGGCGCCGGCGCCTGGGTGAAGCTCCGCCACGTCACGATCCCGATGATCAGCCCGGCGATCCTCTTCAACCTGATCGCCGGCGCGCATCGGCGCGTTCCAGTACTTCACCCAGGCCTACGTGATCGGCAACGGCGTCGCGCGCGCGGCCAACGACGTGTCCATCGGCGGCGTCCAGAACTCGCTGCTCATGCTACGGGCTCAACCTCTACAACAACGGCGTTCCGCTACTTCCAGATGGGCTACGCCTCGGCGCTGGCGTGGATCCTGCTCGCTCACGATCCTCGCCGCCACGATCCTGATGCTCTGCGCGTCCCGCGGAACCGCGTCTACTACGAGAGCGAGCAATGAGCGCCGATGGCGCTCCGCTCGACGAGCGCGCGGTCGGCAGCGCCAGACGCTGGACTGCGGACCGCTGCGTCGCGCATCGCGCCGATGCGTCGCTGCTCGTCGTCCTGGCGGCGCGTCTACCTGACGCCCTTCGTCTGGATGGTCAGCGACGTCGCTCAAGACGCAGCGCGCAGTCGATCGCCTCGCCGCCGGTGCTCATCCCGAGCCCGATCGCGTTCGACGCCGTTCCCGACGGCAGCTGCGCAGGATGAACTTCCTGCGGGCCCTCGGGAACACCCTGATCTACGCCGTCCCGTCGGTCATCGGCACCGTGATCTCGTGCAGCCTGGTGGCCTACGGGTTCGCCCTCGTCAACTGGCGGGGCCGCGAACATCGTGTTCGTGATCGTGCTCGCGACGATGATGCTGCCGAGCCAGGTCACGCTCATCCCGCTCTACGTCATCTACGCGAAGCTCGGCTGGATCAACACCTACCTGCCGCTCGTCATGCCGACGTTCCTCGGCAGTCCCGTTCTTCATCTTCCTGCTGCGCCAGTTCTTCCTGGGCATCCCGCGCGAGCTCATCGATGCCGCGCGTCTCGACGGCGCGAGCGAGCTGCGGATCCTCGACGCGGATCGTCGCGCCGCTGTCCGCGCCGGCCCTCATCACGGTCGCGCTGCTGACGTTCATCGACAAGTGGAACGACTTCTACGGGCCGCTGATCTACCTCCAGAAGCCGGAGCTCCAGCCGCGTCGTCCCTGGCCATCGCAGGTCTTCCAGTCGTCGCCCATAGCACGGACTGGCTCCGACTGATGGCGGCCGTCGATCCTCGTCGCGCGCTCCGCTCGTGGCTCATCTACTTCTTCGCCCAGCAGCAAGTTCATCGAGGGAATCACCCTCGACCGGGCTGAAGGGGTGACTGAGAGGCGCGGCCCCTGACCATCACGACGCACCCATTCGGCATTGCCAGGTCATGCGACGTGGAGGAGGTCATCGATGCACAGGAAATTGATCGGTTGGCGGCGGCGAGCATGTTGCTCGTCGTGCCGCCTGCGGCTGTCCACGACACCCGCACCATCGGCGTCGGCAGCGATCGCGGGCGCCAGCGCGCCGCGCCGACAAGCGCGCCGGCCGCCGTCGTCACCCTGACACGCTCCGCTACTGCTGGGGCGGCGAGGGTGAAGTCAAGGCGATGGAGAAGGTCATCCGGCCTGGAACGCCGCCAATCCCGACGATCCAGGTCAAGGGCATCAGCGGCAGCATCAAGACCGAGGAGGTCGCCGCCGCCGTCGCCGGTGGCGCGCCGCCGGACATGGTGATCATGTGCGACAACGGCGCGGTCGCGGGCTTCGCCCACGACAAGGTGATCCATGCCGCTCGACGACACTCCTGAACTCAGATCAGCGCCGACAAGAGCGACATCATCCCGGCGTCGCTCAAGTGGGTCGCACGTACCAGGGCAAGCAGTACGGCCTGCCGTTCGGCCAGGACACGTGGGCGCTCTACTACGACACCGACGCGTTCACGGCAGGCCGGCCTCGACCCGGCCAAGCCGCCGACGACCCCGGACGAGCTGTGGGCCGACGCCGCCGAAGCTCACCAAGGTCGAACGCCGACGGGTCGCTCGCCCGCTGCCGGGTTCATCCCCGACGATCCGGACCGGAACCTCGAGTCGACCGTCGAACCTGTTCAACTGCCAGTTCTACGACGAGGCGAACAAGAAGATCACGGTCAACAGCCCCGAGTGCGTCGCCTGGTTCAACTGGTACAAGAAGTGGTACGACACGTACAACAAGAACAACGCGCATGGTCAACCTCATCGCCACGCCGAACCGGCGGCGACGCCGGGTCTGATGTCAACACCGGCCAGCAGGCGATGGCGATCTACGGCGAGTGGGAGAACGGCGCGTCCGTACCTTCCGCAGACGCCCCGAACCTCCACTACGACACCGCCCCGATCCCGGCGATCAGCCCGGACAAGTACGGCGCGGCGTTCATCAACGGCAACGCGTTCATGATCCCGACGGGCTCGACGAACCCGGAGGCCGCGGCGCAAGTTCGGCATGTACCTCGATGACCGACGAGCCGTCGCAAGACGATGGCACATCCAGAACGCGAGCGTGCCGCAGCTGACGTCGCTGCTGACGGATCCGGACATGACGGCGATCCCGCACCAGAAGACCTTCCTCGACCTCGTCAACCACAAGGACGCCTGGGTCACGCCTGATGATCTCGGTCTACCCGCAGATCAGCGACGGCCTCGCGCAGCGCCCTCAGCGCCGTCACCACCGGTGGCGCCGACCCGCAGAAGGCCGCTCGACGATCTGGCCGGCCAGCTCCAGACCCAGCTCGACGCGAACGGGCCCCAGCCCTTGCACGTCGATCGATCACGCGTGAGATCCGCTCGCAGCCGCTCGATCGCCGTCCGGCTCGGTCCGTGCACCGGTCCGCCGCCCCGTTGCCGTCCGCGACGGGCGTCGGTGCTGATCGACCGTGCGTGACCATGGACGTCGTCGTGACCACTGGCGACCAGGCGCGACGGACCGGCAGCACCTGGAGCGGCCCGCCCTGCCGATCGCGCCGCCCGCAGCGAGATGCCGTCGAGCGGCGCATCCGGATGCGCACGCCCGGATCGCCGATCCCGGGCCTTCGCCGCCTGCTTGAGGGAACGCTCGCCGAACACCGCTCGACACGACGATCGTCGCCGGTGGCACCGGATCGAGCGACCCGGACACGTTCGTCCGTGACCGGCGACATCGACGCGATGTGGCTGCGCGACTCGAGCGCGCAGGTCTGGCCGTACCTGACCTCGGTCCGCGACGATGCCCGATCTCGATCGGCTGATCCGCGGGCGTCATCCACCGCCAGAGCGACCAGATCCTGCTCGACCCGTATGCGAACGCGTTCCTGTCCGACGACGGACCGAGCGAGTGGGCCGGCGACCAGACGGAGATGCGGCCGGGCGTCCACGAGCGCAAGTGGGAGCCGGACTCCCTGCTCGCGTTCTTCCGCCTCTCGGCCGGATACTGCGAACGCCAGCGGCTCGCTCCGGCCGTTCGACGCGGCGTGGCGAGGAGCGCCTCGAGGCGGCCCTCCGGACGCCTGCGCACCGAGCAGCGGCTCGCCGGTGCGCAGCCCGTACCGGTTCCGTCGTCCGGACGGCGACCCACGGACGTCGTGCCCAATGCGCGGTCAGGGCGCTGCGAGCCACCCGAACGGGATGGTCGCACGGGGCGTTCCGGCCGTCCGACGATGCCTCCGGAGCTGCCGCTGAACGTCCCGATCAACCTCGGCGCTCGCCGCCGGCGCTGGACGCGGTCGCGCCCGTCGCCGCGGCTGTCGGCGATCACGCCCGGCCGTCGGTAGCGCCGGGCCCTGGCCGCCGGAGATCCGGGCCGGCGTCGCCGACCGACGGGCTCGTCCGGCACGGATCGCGAGACGCATCTGGGCGCTACGAGGTGGACGGCCTCGGCGGTCAGATCCGGATGGATGACGCGAACGTGCCCGAGCCTCCTCGTCGCTGCCGTACCTCGGCGGCCTGCGATGTCGCCGACCCGATCTATGTCGCGACCCGCGGCTGGGTCCTCCGTCGTCCGCGAACCCCTGGTGGTTCGAGGGTCGGCTCGGAGACGGGCGTCGGCTCGCCGCACACCGGCCCGCGGCGCGTCTGGCCCATCGCGGTCGCGATGCGCGGTCTGACGCGCAACGGCCGACGAGCGAGCGGGCTGACCGCGACACGGCTCCTCGGCGCGTCCCATGCCGGCACGTTCCTCGCCCACGAGTCCTTCGACCTCGACGATCCGACCCGGTTCACCCGCCCCTGGTTCGCGTGGGCGAACTCCCTCGTCGGCGAGTTCCTCGGAGCGCGCCGCGCTCGACGGCTCCTCGCGTGAGCGCACGGACATCGCCGTGCGGCGGCGCCGCTCAGCCGACCCGCTTCAGCTTGCCGGTCCGCTTCGCGTAGTGCTCGGCCGCCCGAACGCCCACAGCCCGAGCGGGATGAGGACCAGGCCCATGACGGATCAGCGGCCAGATGTCATGCCAGAGCTCGGCTGACCGGGCGTCCCGTCGACGATGCCCGTTGCGGACGCCGTCGAGGACGTAGGTCGCCGGCGACAGGTGCGAGAGCACCTGCATCCAGCCGGGCAGGATCGTCGATCGAGTAGTAGACGCCGCTGACGAGCAGCAGGCACGACTGGAGGACGAAGGTCATCTGCGCCCCGCGCTCCACGTAGAGCAGCGGCAGGATCGCCGCCATCATCCCGATGCCGACGAAGCTGAACGAGCCCGAGCGCCATGAACACGGCGGCCGTCGCCGGATTCGCCGTCGACAGGTCGAGTCGCCGGGAAGAACAGCACCAGCACGACGAAGATCGCGGCGGTGTGGATCAAGCCCGTAGACCATCGCGTACGACACCTGCGCCGATGAGCCGTGACGAGCGCCGGATCGGGGCCATCATCGTGTACTCGAGCGTGCCCTCCCAGCGCTCGACGGCGATCGTCTCGGCGATCCAGCTGAAACACGACCGAGAGGTAGTTCCAGAAGATCGCCCCGACCATCGAGGGTCAGGACGCAGCGCGTGCGTCTGCCTGGCCGACGCCGATCAGCGAGATCGACAGGGCGCTCGGCGACGGAGTAGACGAGGAAGGCGACCTCCCAGGCCCAGGTGCGGCGGGTCAGGAAGAAGTTGCGCTCTGCATGAAGGCGTACGACGCCTTCAGCTCGTGGCGCGGATCGTGATCACGAGGTCACCTCACTCCGCGTCCTCGGCGACGTCGTCGTCGAGCGATCGGCCGGTGTAGGCCATGAACACGTCCCGAGCGTCGCCGGGCGCCCGAGGCGGCTCGCCGCCGACGCGACCAGGCCCGTCCGGGGTGTCCGCTGCGACGACGCGGCCGCCGTCGATGATCGTGATCGCGTCGCACAGGCGCTCGGCCTCGGCCAGGTCGTGGGTGGTCAGGACGATCGTCGCGTCGTGCGTCGGCGCGGACGCTCCTCGATGAACGCCTGGACGTCGAGCTTCGAGCGCGGGTCGAGGCCGGTCGTCGGCTCGTCGAGGAGGAGCAGCGTCGGGCTCGTCAGCAGGGCCCGCGCGATCGCGACCTTCTGCTGCATCCCCCGGCTCATCTGCTCGATCGGGCCGATCGACCCGGTCGCTGCCGACGATGCCCAGCCGGTCGAGGATCGCGTACACGTTCCGCCTGGCCGCCGTGCCATCGAGGCCGTAGAGCCGGGCCGCGAACGTGCAGGTTCTCCATCGGGCTGAGCTTCTTGAAGAAGGCCGCATCGACGCTGACCCGGTTGATCAGGCGCTTGACCTGCCAGCTCGTCTCGCACGACGTCGTGGCCGAAGACCTCGACCCGCCCGGCGTCGAGGGTCAGCAGGCCGCGCGATGAGCCGGATGAGCGTCGACTTGCCGGACCCGTTCGCGCCCAGCACGCCGTGGATGTCGTCCGCGCTCGAGACGCATCGACAGCGTCGATGACGCGCCTCGACGGGCGACCTTGCGTCGACCCATCGACGAACGACTTGCTCACATGGTCGACCGAGCAGCGCAGGTGGTCTGGATCGCCTGCCCGCGACGCGGTCGGCGAACGGACGCCGGATGGGTGATCGGACGCAGGGTCATGGCGGCCCCACAGCAGATGAGCGGCGGCATGGCGTGGCGCAGGACCGATCGTCGCGGGACCGACGACTACAACAGCGAAAGCCGCGGGCGGACGGCCCACGGCTCCGTACGTTTCAGGTGTCCGGCGGCGACGCCGGCGCAATCTACCTGTTCGTGCGTCTCGCGCGCGTGCGGATCGTCAACGCTCTCCGTGGGCCTGCGCGCAGCGAGCTGCGGTCTCCATACGATGGCCTCGGGTAGCGGAGTTCGACCCGGCGGTCCATCTGTGGTACAGGCGATCCGCCGGCGGACGCGATTGTAGGCGGTGGCAGTCCATGCCCGTCAAAACCGCGGCCTTGCGCAACCCCTTGACGCTGTGTGGTTCAGTTTTGGTTCAATCGTCACTCGCGTGAACCGTTGCCTCGGCCGTCGCACTGGAATCCGCTGGTCGCGACTCGACGATCCGTATCCGGTCTACCGGCGTCTTCGCGACGAGGCGCCCGCTCCATCACGACGAGCGCTCGGACCTCTGGGCCCTGTCGCGGTTCGACGACGTCCAGGCGGCCGCCAAGGACTGGGAGACGTTCTCGACGCAGCCGTCGGCGGGCGCGGCAACGACGTCGACGACACCTATCCAGCTGTTCCTGCCGGCTGGCGACCTGGCCGGCGTGGACCCGCCGATTCATACCCGGCTGCGGGGTGCTCTCCGGCTGGCGTTCAGCCCGTCGGCGCTGCGACACGCGCTTCGAGCCCGATCGTCCGGCGCAAGGTCATCCGAGCTGATCGACGGCTTCGCCGGATGCCGGCCGCGCCGATTTCGCCCGCGACCTGGCGCGGCCACTGCCCGCGCACGACGATGTTCTCCTGGTTCGGCTTTCCGCAGGAGGATCACCCGCAGCTGCTCGGCTGGTTCGGCGACATGCTCGAGCGCGACGCCGGGCGAGCCGCGCCCTGCCGGCTCCGGGCGATCGCCGGCCGCGACCGGATGCGCGCGTACATGCAGGCCAGCAGCCGCCGACCGGCGGCGGGCCCCGCGCGAGGACCTGATGTCGCTTCCTGGTCGAGGCGCGGGAGGCCGGGCAGACTCAGCGCCGACGAGCTCGCTCGGTGCCCGATGCTGCTCGTTCGTCGCGGGCATCACGACCACATCGGGCTGATCTCCGAACTCGCTGCTCCACCTCGATCAGCTTTCCGGACCAGCGGGACCTCATCCGCGACGACCCGTCGGTCATCCCCGCGGCGATCGAGGGCTCCTCCGCTACGACGCCCCGATCCAGGCCCTCGCGCGGACGGCGACCCGCGACGTCGTGGCGCACGGCGCGGGTGATCCCCGAAGGCGCGCGCGTCGCCCTCGTGTGGGCCTCCGCAAACCGCGACGAGCGACGCTGGGTCGATCCGGACCGGCTCGACATCACCCGCGAGCCGCAGCGCCACGTCTCGTTCGGCGATGGGATCCACCACTGCCTCGGCGCTCCGCTGGCCAGGCTCGAGGCGCGGATCGTCTTCGAGGAGCTCTTCCGACGGATCCCCGAGTACGCGGTCGCCGGTCCGATCGTCCGCATCAAGACGCCGACGGATCGAGCCCTCGAGTCCTTGCCGGTCGAGTTCTGATCGTCGCGACCGGTCGGGCACCAGCGTTCGAGCTCGCCACGTGCCGGCCAGCACACGTTGTCGACCCGGGCGGCGGTTGCCGCCCGGGTCGGAAGATCGCTTGGACATCGGCGGGGAGCGGGCTCCCGCCGATCGACTGCTGTTACTGGACGGTCGCTCCGATGAGGTTCGGGAGAGCCGGGTCGAGCGCGACGTGGTCGTCACCCGCACGGTGTCGATCACCAGTCGCGTGTCATGGCGGGATCGGTGTGGGTGATCCGGACCGAGGCGCGCCAGGCCGCTCACATCGACGGCAGCGCCGTCCGCGTCCGCGGCGATCGAGTCGATCGCCCATCTGTGCCTATGACCGTGACCGTGTCGGCCTGATCGTCCGGCGGTCGAGCCACCGAGCGTCGCCGCGAGATCGACGTTGACGCGCCGGAGGTCGGTGCCGGTCACGTCGTTGACGGTGACCGAGTCGGTGCCCGCCGAGGGCGCGTTGACGTCGATCGCCTCGATGCCGCCGAGGTCCATCACGATGCCGCCGAGGTTTCGGGTGAAGTGACACCCGGCCGTCCGCTGGCCGTCGCCGCCATGATCTCGTTGCCGGACGCCCCGTTGAACACCATGGTGTCCGAAGCCGCGGCCGCCGTTCGACGACGTCAGAGCCGTCGCCCGGATCCCACACGAAGGTGTCGTCGCCCTGGCCGAGGAAGGCCGTGTCGACGCCGCCGTTGCCGTCGGCGACGTCGTCGCCGCGACCGCCGAACGAACACCTCGTTGCCGCTTCCGCCGATGAGCGTGTCATCGCCGTTCTGGCCAACGACCACCGTTCGTTCGGTGTCGGTGAACACCCCGTTCTTCTGGTCGATCCGGATCGGTGTCATTGCCGTTGCCGGCTTCGACCAGGATCGTGTCGAAGGTGCTCCGGAAGAAGGTGAAGTCGATGGTCCCGTTGTCGTCGAAGTCGACGCGTTCAGGACGTCCGCATTGCGCGGGTCCAGTCGGAGGGTGATCGGTCTGCCCTCTGGCTGCCGCGAAAGGGATGCGTCGGCCAACCTCGGCCGTGGCCTGCCGGGCCGCCGCGGCCACGGCCCAGACGTGAGGCGAGGGCGGCGACGCGGGCGTGCTCGCCGCTGCTGCGGCGCCGGCAGGCGGCGACCGACGTGGAAGACGGATCGAGGATCGATGGTTCGGGGCGCGAACATTGGAGCAGCTCCATTCCTTGCGTGCCTCGGCTCCCGCGAGAATTGGCCAGCCGGGTTGTGGGATCGGAGACCGGGCGAGAGGCGATACGCCGCTTCCGCCGCTTAGCGGGTTTCTCAGCGCCGGCCGCGCGGTCACTCCGGTATCTCGAGGCCGGCGAGCAGGCTTCCGTAGCAGGCCCTCGAGCGCGACCAGGCTCGTCGGGTTCGAGCCGCTCGAGGAGCTGGCGATCGCTCACGCGTTGGCGGCGACCGCCGCGTCCACGACCTCGAGGCCCGCGTCCGTCAGCACCGATGATCACGCCGCGACGATCGTTCGGGTCCGGCAGCCGGCGGACGAAGCCGCGCCGCTCGGAGTCGATCGATCCGGCTGGTCACACCCGGCCGACGAGAGCATGAGTCCGCGTGCCAGCCGCGGTCGGGGACAGCCGGTGCGGCTGGGCGATCCGAGCGAGCTCAGGAGGCCGACCTCGCCCCGGTTCAGACCGAAGTGGCCGAAGACCTCTTCCCGTCGCCGGCGAGGTGCGGTCCGATGCGGGACTGAGGCGTGCGGTCACCTGGAGCCTCCGACCCGAGGTCGGGGCACGGCCTGGTTCCAGCCGGAGAGCACTCTGGTCCGTCGTGTCGTCAGCCATGTGGCCACATGGTAGCCGAGAAGATTGTTCTTGACATAGTATCTTGCTCGCCGAGAGACTTGGTTGCACATTACAGTGTAGCTTCTTGGGGGTCCCGTTCAATGGCGGTCTCGCCATGCCCTGCCCGGCACGCTTCCCGATCGGCCGGTCGAGCCGGTGTCCACGCGGCCGCCATCCTCGTTCGCCCAGATCGTTGACGGCTCCCACGGGGCCGTTTCGCGCTCTCTGCGACGAGACACTCGTCGGCGGTCTCTTCGCCGCAAGCCCTTCGCGCGGGCGGTGGTCTGGTGGGTCGCCCGCGGAGAATCGTCCAGGAGACGTTCCTCGCGCTGTGGAACCGGGCCGAACAGTTCGATCCGTCGCGCGGCTCGCTCCGGTAGCTGGTTGCTGACCATCGCGAGGAACCGGTCACGTCGATCTGCCTCCGGGCCGCCGGCCGGCGTGACCGAGCCGCGGTGTTCTCGTCGTTCGGCGGCGCCGACGGCGATCGCCCGGTCGCCGAATGGCTCGCGGAGGCCGGTGAGCTGAGTCGGTTCGGCGGGACCGGAGCCGACGCTTGGTCGCCCTGCTCGACAACGAGACTCGAGCGTCTGGTGGCCGCGGCGATCGGTTCCTGTCCCCGGACTCCGAGCAGAGCGTGATCACCGCCGCTGCATACGAGGGCAGGCTGGCCTGCCGGGCGGAGTCGCCGCTCGCCTTGGCTGGCCGGTCCGGGACGGTCAGAGACCCGAACGCGCCGCGCGCTCCAGCACCTCCGCAGCCTCGTCGAGGCCCCGCACTCGATATCTCGCCGGCTCCAGCCGCCCGGCCCGGTCGAGTCAGGCACAGCCCGGACGTTCCGGCGCGCGGCGCGGCGCTCGCTTTCCGGCCAGGACGGCAGGCGTGCCCCGCCGAGTGGGCCCCTGCTAGACCGTCGCTCCGCCCCGTGGACTGTCGAGGTCAGACCAGGTCCAGAAGCTGCGAGGCCGACGCTCGGGGCTCCCCGGAACGTTCGAGGAGCGCGGCGCCTGGGGCGCGAAGCGCCCCTGACGATCAGCGCCTCGGACGCCGGAGAGCGTGTCGGGCGGCGTCAGGTAGAACGCATCGCGGCCGTCGGGCAGGACGAGGATCGCGCGGGTCGCCGTTCCACGGCCGTCCGCGGACCTGCCGTCTCCGCCGAGGCTCCCACGGTCGGTTCGTCGACCTTCACACGGAGCCGCGGGACGAGGCTGGCCTCGCCGCGTTCGTCGCGAGCCCGTTCGACGCAGGAGGCCGGGCACCGCGCCCAGGTCCCGTGCCCACGCCTCGACGACCGCGGCCCAGGCTCGCGCGCAGGCGTCGGCGTCGTGCGGCCACATTTTAGGCTCGACCGCCCGGAAGCTTGGCCCGGCGATCTCCTCCTTGCCGACCTTCATCGGCCGGGCAGGCCGCTCCCAGGGTGAGCCGTTGGCCCGGACCGCCTCGATGAAGTCGGTCCGGCCGAACGCTAACAGGCGCGCTCGCCCTTGCGGCCCGCGCAGCCTGCCGCCTGCCGCCGCTGAAGGCGGCGGCGTCCCGCGCCGAGGTCGCGGGTGAACGCCCACAGGTTCGATGGTGGCGGCAGCTAGCGCCGCCGCGTCCGCGAGCACGGGCACGCCCTGGTCATGGGCGATCCGGACGGTCGTCCGGGAGGTCGAGCGCGCCGGGCGGCAGGTGGAACTCCCGGCGATCCACAGGACCATCGCTGTCCGGTCCGTCAGCGCCGCCTCGGAGCTCGGCCTCAACTACGTCCCGGTCAGGCCGCCGATCTCCACGAGCCGCCCGCCCGCGAGGCTCCGGCCGCCCGGTCAGTCGTACGGAATGCGATGTGAGGCGCTGGATCACGACCTCGGTGGGCAGGCTTCCGTCGCCGCGCCATCCGGGCGATGGCCGCCGGGTCGCCGCGCGTGATCGCCTGGCCCAGCGCGTCCCGAGCATCAGGGGCAGCGGCGCAGGCTCCGAGGTGACGTACGCGGCTTCGTTCCCGGTGAGATCGGCGAGGCGGCCGCCGGCCGCCGCCTGGAGGGAGGCTCGCGGATGTCAGGCGTGAGGCGCCGGCGGCGCTTTCCGCATCGCCGCGAGGGGACCTCGTCCGGCATCCGCGAGCCTTTCGCTCGGCGCACCGTCAGGGTGGTCGCGGCGTTGATGACGGTCCGGACGCCGAGGCTCGTCGTAGGGGGTCATCGCGCAGGCTCAGGCGGCCCCGAGCGCGCTCCCCTGGATCTGGGCGAGCACCTGGGCCTCGACGCGGTGCCGCCACCCTTCGCCTCGGCGACGGCGGTCGAGAAACGCCCGTGACGAGGTCCCGGTACTGCCGCCGACCTCGTCCGGGCGCCTTGCCACTGGAGTAGCGCGATCGGGGCGCGGATCGCGCCTCCATCGTGTCCGCGTGCATCTGGGCCGAGTGAGGTCGTCAGCCCGAAGCCGGTGCTGTGGGTCTTCGCCAGGCTCGCGCACGAGTCCGCTGGCGGCCGCGGCCTGCTGGCCCGCCAGGTACTTCGTCATCGCCCCGACCTCGCCGAAGGTGTCGGTGAAGTCGCGGTCGCTCAGCGAGACGAGCATCGCGCTGCCGGTCACCTTCTGGAGGTGGGCCCACTCGTCGTCACTGAAGTCCTGTCGGGTGGCCATGGTTCTCCTCGGGTGATCTTCTGGCGTGTCCGGCCGAGTATCGCCGACCGGCCCGGAAGCGGCAGGCGAGGAACCCGTGCTCAGCCGCCCCAGCGGACGCGGATGTCGCCCCTCGATCCCCGGGAGCGGCAGGCTCGCGGCCTCGGCGTCGACTCGCTTCGCGGACGGCCGGCGTCAGCGGTCCCACGGGTCGATCTCGACGACCGTGTTCGCCCGGCGCCAGGTCCGCGGACCTCACCGTCGACGCAGCCGCGCCCGGCCAGACGCGTGGCGTCCAGAGAACCGGGGCGACGACGGGCGTCAGGGACGAGCGAGAACTCGCGATCAGCGCCCTGGAGGAGGAACCACGTGTCACCGCTCGGCAGGAGGCGGACGGCCGAAGGCTGCGTCTTCGGCGGCGCCTGGAACGAGGCCGCGTCGCTCATCAGGATCCAGCGATCCCGATCGGCGTCGCGACCGGTGTCAGGCTCGCCGCCGAGCGCGTCGACTGATCCGACTCGCGCGCGCCGGCCTGATCCCGGCCCATTCGCCGAAGGCGTCCGCCGTCGGGCCCAGGACGTGGCAGGTAGTCGCGCCAGCTCGAGACGCGCATCCTCCACGGTCATCTGCGGGGCCGGCACGGTCCAGATCAGCGGCCGGCGGGCGCCTTCCCAGCGGATCAGGATCCGGCCGGTCGTCGTCCCGTAGCGAAGGCTGTTCGGGTCGACGCCCATCCAGCCGCTTCTGCGTAGGTCATCGTCCGGCCGGCGAGAATCGCTCGAGATCGTCCGCGACGGCCAGGCGCGGGCGTACCCTGCCGGCTCGTCCGGCATCCGCCCGAGCGTGAAGCCGCCCGGTCCTCGGCCGGGATCACGTAGGCGCTGAACCGCGGCCCCCAGACCTGGACGAGCCCGGATCCTCCCAGGCGTCCGGTCGCGTGCCCGCGACGGGCGTGGATCGAGACTCGCGCCACGGGCATGCTGTCGGACAGGCCGGCCCAGGCCGCCCGGCGGAGGATCGGGCGCCGGGCGGCAGGCGTTCGTCGAGCGCCAGACGCGCAGCCGGTGAGCGAGGATCTGGGCGCGGGTCAAAGGCGGGCCGGATGATCGAGGCCGGTCATGCGACCAGCCTATCGACCGGCGCGGCCGCCGGCGGCTCGAGCCGCCGGCGGGCCCAGCGCCGCCGTCGGTTGCCTTCAGGCCGCGGTCTCGTCCTCGGTCGGGGCGGTCGGGTCGCCGATCTCGATCGGGTTGTTGACCGGGTCAGCGCTCCACTCGAACCAGCCGCCGTCGTAGACGGCGATCCGCTGCCAGCCCATGCAGCGTACGCGTAGAACCAGGTCTCGCTCGCCCGCCAGCCGGTGCCGCAGTAGAACGCGACCCACTTGTCGGGCGTGATCCCGGCCTCGGCCCAGTTCGCGGCGATCTCCGGGTAGGGCCGCATCGTGTTGTCGACCGTTGCGGTAGTGCTGCATGTGGTAGGCGTCGGTGCCGCAGTTGCCCCAGACGTCGCCGGCGATCCGCCCGGCCGGGCCGATGTAGTTGTAGCCGCTGACGGTGCCGATGTGCTCCCGCCAGGTCCGGACGCTGACGCAGCGCCGCGCCGTCGCGGTCGGCGAGGATCTCCTTCGCCTCGTCGATGTCGACGATCAGCTCCGGTCGCTGCGGGATCGCGGCCCCGAACGCCGACGACGGGCGTCGGCTCGCGCGGTCGACGGTCTCGAGCGGGTTGCCCTCGCGGACCCAGCGGTCGTAGCCGCCGTCGAGGAGCCGGACGTCGTCGACGCCCGCGTAGCGCAGGATCAGGCGCGCCCGCGTGGCGGCGATCTGGCCGGCCCGGCGGCCCGGCCACTTCTCGTTCGCGTCGCCCTCGGTGTCGCGGCCGTAGACGATCGACCGGTCGTGTCGGTCGGTGATGCCGAGCGACCGCGAGGGCCGCCGTCGAGCTCCGCCGGCGAGCGGCGGTTCCAGTCGGCCGGGTCCTCGAGCCAGTTGGTGTCGAGGTAGAGGGCGCCGGGCAGGTGGCCCTCGGCGTACTCCTCGGGCACGCCGAAGTTGACGTGGAAGAGCGAGCGCGGCGCCGTCGGGCGCTGCCTCAGGGCGCTCGCCGTCGAGGGACCGCCCGAAGCCAGGCCGGGATGGACCAGCTGGCGGTAGCCGGGAGCGACGGCCCGCCGGTCCGGGATCCTCAAGCCAGGCGGACCAGCCGCCCGTGAGCTCGCGGACGTCGTCGAAACCGTCCGCGCGGAGCCGCTCCGCGACGCGGTTCGTGTCGTCCGCCGACGCGCCGTAGACGACGATCCGGCCGGTCCGTGCGGACGCCGTTCGCGGCGAGCCGCTCGACGACCTCGTCGCGCTCCAGCGACTCCAGCCACGTCGCGAGGGAACGCCGCCGCGCCGGGGACATGGCCACCCGGGACGCCGTCGACGGTCCAGCCGTTGTAGGCGATCAGGGGCCGGACGTCGATGACGGAGAACCCGCCCGCGGCGAGCGCCGCCGGGCTCGTCCGGCGAGATGGCGTGGTCAGGCCGCGGGCCCGGCCGGGTCGGTGCCGGGATCGATGATCAGGGAGATGGTCATGACTTGCCCTCAGGAATCGTTCACTGGGGTGGATCGGGACGGTGACGGGGCCCTCTGACGCTCAGGGCCGGCGGACCGTCGGCGCGGCTCATGCCGCGCGGGGATCAGCGCTCGCCCTGCTCGGCAGAGCGGCTACAGGAGCACCGGTGAACGATCGGGGTCGACATGGAGACCGCATTCTGGCCGATCGAGGAGTCCCGCATGGCAAGAACCGTCCCGCCATCCGGATGGTTGCGATCCGGGACCGGTCGATCCGATCGAGGTCATCGGCGCCGGGCGACGAACTCGGCCACCCACGCTGCGAGCCGTGGCAGATGCTCGCCGCATGTGGTCGGCGGCGGCCTTGCGGATCCACCAGGCCGCTTCCTCGGTCGGCGTCCGCGAGCGCGTACCACTCCGCGAGCATCCGGGTCCGCGCGGCGTTCGCCTGGACCCAGGCGACCTCCCACGGCTGCCCGTCCATCGCCTCGAGCAGGGCCGCGTTCAGCGCGTCGATGTCGATGTCGTGGCCCTCGTACGTGCCGCGCGCCATCTTGACGAGCTGGACGCTGGGCCTCCGCGAGCCACGTCCCGAGGTGGGCGACCACGTCGCGGACGGTCCACACGGATCCCGTGTAGTAGCCGGGCTCGACGCACTCGTCGGGCGGTCAGGCGCCGGACGAGGTCCGCGGACGACGTACCAGCCGCTCCGCTCCGCCTCGATCTCGGCGGCGTACGGATGACCCGGCGGCGGTCCGTCGGCGTCGCGCGGTTCGTCCGTCGTCATGGCGCGGGCAGCATACCGCGCCGTCCGTCCCACCGTCGTCGATCGACGTGCGCGCACCAACGACGACCGGCCGGAGGCGCTGCTAGCCTGCGGCCAGCCGGCCCGATCACGCGGCCGGCCCCGAGCGGCAGGTGGCGCATGGCGACGGACGCGGCGGTCCCCGAGGCAGGAAGCGGCGGAAGGCGGCTTCAACTCGCGCCTCGCGGTCCTGCTCGCGGCGGCGATGTTCGTCCTCGTCGTCGACACGTCGCTGATGAACGTCTCGATCTCGGCCGTCGTCGAGCGACCTCGACACGACCGTCGAGCGGCGTCCAGTCGGCGATCGCGCTCGAGGCGCTCGTCTCCGCCGCGTTCATCCTCATCGAGCAGCAAGATCGGCGACCTGATCGGCCGGAAGCGGGCGTACATCGCTGGGCCTGCTCGGCGTACGCGGTCGGGCGCGCTGGCGATGACGCTGGCCCAGGACCTCCGGCGCGATCATCATCTTCTGGGCGATCGTCGGCGGTCTCGGCGCGTCGCTCCTGCTGCCGGCGATGCAGTCGCTGATCCACGGCAACTTCGAGGGCGCCGCTCAGCAGCGGGTCTACGCGCTGGTCGGCGCGGCGCGCCGGCGATCGCGGCGGCGATCGGGCCGCTCCTCGGCGGCTTCATCACGACGTTCCTGTCGTGGCGGGTCGGGTTCCTCGGCGAGGTCGATCATCATCGCGGTCGTCCTGTCCGGGATGGGGATGGTGAAGGAGGTCGCGTACACCGGCGAGCGCGGGATCGACTTCGTCGGCGCGCTGCTTCTCGATCCTGGGCATGGGCGGGACTCGTCCTCGGGATCCTCGTCTGGGAGGAGGGCGGCGGCAGCCGTCGGTGCGCTGCTCGCGATCGGCGTGATCGCGCTCGCGACGCTCGGCTGGTGGCTCGTCAGTCGGAAGCGCGCCGGAAAGCCGTCGCTGATCGACGCGGACCTGTTCCGCTCGAGTCACTTCCGGCTCGGGATCACCGGCCAGATGATGCAGCAGATCGCCCTCGGCGGGCTGATGATCGCCCTGCCGATCTTCCTGCAGATGGTCCTCGAGTACAACGCGCTGCAGGCAGGGCTCTCGATCGCCCCGCTGTCGCTGAGCATGTTCGCCGTCGCCGTGCTGGCCGGGCGACGCGTTGGCGGCCGCCGTCCGGCGGTCATCGTCGGATCGGGCTTCGTCCTGCTGGCGCTCGGCGTCGCGCCTGATGCTCCGATCATCCCGCGGACCGATTCCGGGCTGTGGCTCGCGATCCCGCTCGTGATCGCCGGGATCGGGCTCGGGCTGCTCGTCTCGCAGCTGAACAACTATCACGCTCGCGCCCGATCGCCGAGGAGCGCGATCAGCGAGGCGGCCGGGGTGAACTCCGCCGGCGGCTCGTTCGGCCTGTCGTTCGGCCTGGCGCTCGCCGGCGCGGTCGATGCTCGGCGACGCTCGCCCTGTCGCTTCACGAACCTGACGAACGCCAGCGACGGTGCTCCAGCCGGAGCACAAGGAGCAGGTCGCGACCGGCCTGAACGACGACGCCGAGCTGATGAGCAACACGCACCTCGAGGAGCAGATCTGTCCGGCCAGCCGGAGGAGATCAGCAGGAGATCATCCGGATCAACACCGGAGGCCCGGCCGCTCGCGCTCCAGGTCGCGCTGCTCGTGCCGTTGCTCGCGGCGATCGTCGGGCTCGTGGTGTCGTTCCGGCTCGTGAAGGCTGCCGGACATCAAGCCGTGTCAGTTGCGCTCGAAGGACTGGCCTTCGACTAGCGCCCGGCGATCTGCCCGGAGATCAGAGAGCCGACGGGGCGAAGCCCGCCGGCTCTCGTCGTATCGGGTCCGGAGCCAGATCAGGCGCTCGGGCGGCGCGTCCGGCGCGTGGTCCCTCCGGTCTTCGGCGCCGGCAGCCTTCGGGGGTGGTCGGCTTCGCGGCCGACGCCTTCCGCGCCGTTGCCGCACGCCGGGTCGGTCGCGGTCGCGCGCGTCGTCTTCGCAGCGCCGGTCGTCGTCCGTCGGCCGCCCGTGACGGTGGGAGCCGGAGTCGTTGCCGTTGCTGGCGGCCGCCGTGGTCGATGGTGTCGCGGTCGAGGCCGCCGCCGCGGTCGCCTTTGCCGGTCGCCCGCGGGTCGACCTTGCAGGCCGTGTCGGGCTCGTGGATCGCGGCCGGCCGGGCCGCGTCGCCGGGGGTGGCCTGCGCCGCCAGCGTCCGTGCCGCGCAGGTCTGCCTGAAAGAACTCGAGCGCCGTCCGTGTCTTCGTCTGCTGGGATCCCGCGAACTTCACGCCGAGGCGCGACAGATAGGCCCTCGCCTCTGCGGCGACCTGGAACGTCTCGCTCGGCAGGCACTTGGTTGACAGCTCGAGAATTCGCGAGCCGTCCTGGTAGAGCCAGAGCTCCGCCACGAACTTCCGGCCGAGATCCTTCGGGACCCAGACGAGCTTGAGGACGTAGGTCGGACCGAGCGGGACCAGTGCGTCGAGGCTCGATGCCGGCCGGCGCGTTCGCGGCGAAGAACGTTCGCTGCTCCTTGGTGAAGATCTTCCGCAGCGGAAGCGCGCCGCGGACCGTCGTCGCTGATCTCGGCGGAGCTGCTCCGCCCCTTCATCGAACCGGAGCAGACGTAGCCGCCGGCATCGCGATCGACCTCGACGTTGAAGGCCGCGGATCGACGGACCTCGTCGGGCGAGCTCGTTCGGCACGACCGGCGCTGCAGAGCGACGACCGGGTCCCCGCGGCCGCCCTGGATGCGTCGCCGCGCACGCACGACGAGCCCGGCCTTGTCGAGGTCGAGGTTCGGCGTGTCGAAGAAGAAGACCTGGCGCGGCTGCGCCTCGACCGGGATCGATGGGCGAGGCCCTGGATCGTCGCCCGATGCGAAGTCCGAGGGACGGTGAGCTTGCAGGCTCACGCTGTCCGCGTTCTTCACGGCACCGAGCATGCTTAGCGAAGCCTCGGCGTCCGACAGGCGCGGCGCCGACCTTCTGGTGGGTGGCACGGGATGGTCCTCGCTTGGGGAATGTGGTCCGGCTCGGACGGACGACGGCTACGATGCCGCGCCCGAATCGCTCGACGAGCACCCCGTGACGGAGACCGCGATCGCTCACGGTCATCGACTGCTGCTCGAGCTTCGTGAGAATGGTCCGGATCGATGCAGGCCCGGCGAGATCACCTCCGCCCGCTTCGGCTGGAGGCCGACGATCTGCGCCGGCCCGTCGGCGTCGCGCGGTCCGGTAGAGCTCGATCTGGCGATCGATCTCGGCGGGTCGAGGACCGTGCCGTGGACGACGTCCGGGTCGTAGGTCGCGAGCGCGTGCTTCACCGGCGGTGATGTTCGTCACGCCGCCGCCCATCCCGATGACGGCGTCCGGCTTCGGCGCGACCGTCGAGCCGCGACAGATCGGCGGCGATCGCCGCCAGCGCCTCGTCCACGACGTCTCGCCTGACCGAGACGGTCCGAGGCCGAACCGATCGCGTGTAGACGGACGGCGCCGACGGTCGACGCTGAACCGCTCGTCGACGCGGGCGCCCTGCACCGAAGGTGAACTGCGAGCTCACCGCCGCCCGTGTCGAACACGACCGACGTGCCGCTGCCCGCGCCGAGGCTCGAGACTGGCGGCGAGATAGGCGAGCCGGCTCTCGTCCTCGCCGGAGATCACGTCGATCATGACTCCGGTCGCCGGCCTTGACCGCCGAGAGCACGTCGCCGGCGTTGCTCGCCATCCGCAACCCGGCCGTGCCGACCGCGACGATCGCGACCGCGTCGTCGCGCTTCGCTTTCTCGACCATCCCGGCGATGGCCGTGACGGTCCGCCCGATCGCCGCCGGGGCGATCGCGCCGGTCTCCTGGATTCCTTCGCCGAGCCGGCTGGCGTCCGCCCGGTCAGCGACGATGCCCGGAAGCCAGCGCCGTCGCGCTACGGCGACATGGAACTTCACCGGGAGTTCGTCCCGACGTCGATCACCGCTGGCAGCTCGGGACGATCACCGACGAGGGCGACGAGGCCCTTCGGGTAGACTCGTGTTCAGGTAGCCCGACAGGCCGGTCTGGCGGACCGGCCTCGAGCACGGCGTGCCTGTGTCCTCCGATTCGATCGCGACCGTCTTCGAGGCCTTGCCGTCCGCGACGACGTCGAGTCACCTCGGACGTGCAGCCGTTGACCTTGTAGCGGACGCGTCGCTTGTGGACCTGGACCGCCCGGATCGCACCGCCCGCCACCGAACGCCGTACCGAACTCGTCGAGCGTGTAGCGGTCGCGGTCGATCGTCGGCCTGCCGAGACCGAGACGCGTCGAGGACCGTCGCGACGATCGCCGGGCGACATCGGGAACGATAAGCCTTCATGACGGGCTCCCAGCGCTCGAGGCCGTCGGCGTCCGTCTCGCGAAGAAGCTATCGTCCATCAGGTCGTCGCGGACCTTGGCGCTCCCGCCGGCGACGGTCAGGAGGTACGTCTCGTCGCTTTCCTGGATGCCCGTCGAGGTCATCGCGGCGAAGGCGCCTCGGCCGGCCCGATCCGTGGCCGAACGTCCGCCGCCCCAGCGCGGGATGATCCCTGGGCTTCGACGGCGCGCCGTCGGCCGTCACGCGCGCGGCTCCCCGCGACGCGTCCGTCCCCGGGACGCACAGTCGATCTCGCGCACGGATCCCTCCTGGAACGATCGTGGCCGGCGGCCGGCCAGCGACGGACACGACGGTTGGCGCTGCTCGGACGCTCGCCGTCTCGCACGGATCGTGTCACACCAGCGCGCTGGCGTCTCGGGGGACGCGCGACAACGCGATGGGCGAGTCGCCGCGCATGGTCGGGTCGCCTCCCTTGTCATGGCGGGCCGATCGTCGCGCAGCATCGGGACGATCCGGACGCCAGCAGCGGATGTCGCCGCCGTACGAGCCGGCGGAGCGACGGAGGATCGTGCGACCTGTTAGTGGCGTTGTTGCCGTCTGGGATGAGCCGCCGCAATCGCCCGCTCTGCGAGTCAGCGGGCTGATGCCGCCCCGCCCGGGACGCAGGGCCGGCCGCGCCGTGACGGCGGCCGGCGGAGCGGCGGCGCGCGCCAGCGCGGCCGTGCGACAGGGCCGGAATCGGCTCCGCAACCGGCGGGCGCCGGTCCGGCCGGAGGCGATCACGCCGGAGGCGGCCCGCGACCGGGCCGCCCGTCCTGCTCGCCCTGCGCCCGGATCCGCCGGCGCGACGAGGCGCTGACGCTTCGCCCCGACCGTGGCCTCGAGCGTGAGATCTGCTCCACGGCCAGCGCTACTTCCGCGGATACTCGAGGGACATCGCGGCGGCGGGCCACGTCCACATGCTCTTCTACGCGTTCAAGCCCGGGACGACGGCCGATACCTTCGTCGACGCCCTGGCCGAACGCGCCGCCGCCGGGCTCGAGTCAAGGTCGCCGTCGACGCCGTCGGCAGCGCGATCGAACTCGACGAAAGCCGTCGCCTCGCACGAACCGGCTTTCGAGCCGCGGGCGCCCAGGGTGGTCTCGAACGACGGGATCCTCATCGCTCAACGCCGGCAGGGCTCGTCGGCGACCGGAATGATCGAGTCCCACGCGAGTGACGCGCTCCACTTCGACCACCGCAAGATGATCGTGATCGACGGGTCGGATCGCTGACGGCGTCGGCGGGACCGGGATCGTGACGACCACTTAACGCCGGCGAGCCCGGTTCGCCGACGCGAGTCGTGCCGGGTCGCTTCGGACCGATCGATCTACGCAGGTCCGGCTGGCGATCCTCCGCTGTAATTTCGCGGGTAGAAGGACGGCGGGCCGCCGCCTGCCGGACCTCTGTCGGGCTGTTCCTCGAGCTGACGCCAAGCCCGCCGCCGGCTGACGCCCTGCCGGACACTCTCGGTGCGGGTCCTGATGGACGTGCCCGGCATCGGTGCCGTCGCCCGATCCGCGACGCGATCTTCGCGGGGATCGCGCAGGCGCGATCCGTCGCTCGATGTGGTCAACCCGTACATCGCGAACCGGAGGCGTGATCCGGGGACTGCTGGATGCCGCGGGACGTGCCGGGTCCGCGTCCGTCGGTCAACCGATCCCGCAGAAGAGCCGCGGCCGCCGCTGCGCCGATCGCAGAAGCGTTCCGGCGCGCCTTCTACCGCGTGGGGCTGCTCGGGGACAAGGGCGCGGCCGTCGATCAGCCACCCCGGATGGCCCACGCGAAGATCTACCGCTTCTCGACCAGCGGCTCATCGTCGGCAGCCTGCGACCTGGACGACCTTGTCTGGCTGGCACCGGAACGACGAGGCTCGACCTCGGCCTCGAGGGACCCGCCAGGCCTGCCGCCGCGCCTGAGCCGGTGTTCGGGGAGCTGATCCGCGGCCTCGACCCCGGCCGTCCCCTCGACCGCCTGGCCGGCGCGGACCGTGTCGAGCGGCCTCGCTCAGCGCCGGTCTGCACGCGATGGCTGTGAGCTTGGCTCCGCTCGCGGCGCGCCGACGCCGCAGCGGTGGACGGTCGTCGCGCGGGCACGCGACCAGGTCCCGCGCGGCGTCAAATGCCTTCATTTCGTCCGGGCGCCCGGACGGCGAGCGATGCTGCGCGCAGCGACTCGCCCGGAGGGACGCCCGATGACCACAGCAGACCGGGACGTTCGGACGCGGCGCAGGCCTGCGCGGCCGGCCAAAGTGGGCCGACCTGCGCGATCGGCCCAGACGGTGGCGCCGCAGGCGATCGGCCCGGGCGATCGTGCCGCCGCCAGCGACCGCGGGCAGTCACGGTCGCGTTGACCGTCGCCTCGTGGCCGGCGGCCGCGCCTGTTCATCGTCGGCGGCATCGACATCACGTACGAGCTTCTGCCCGTTGGAAACGCCCCGACCGGGCGGATGCCACGGATGCTGGCGTGGCGGTCCTGCCGGTGCCTCAAGCCGTCGTTGGGCGATCACGCGATCGCGATCTGGGATCTCCCCGTCCCGCCGCCGCTTTGCCAGAACGTGTTCTGTCCGCTACGCCGCAGGACCTCCCGAGCGCAGACGGCCCGATGTCGACGCCGCGGTCGCCCGCCGCGTCCGGCAGCTGCCGCGACCGCCCGGACGGCTCCACGAGCCGTCCTCGATCCCCGTCCATCACGTCGCTCGCGAGCACGGTCCCGAGGCGTTCACAGCACGACGGAGCGACTCGGCGGATGTCCCGGACCGGGCTCAGGAGGGTGTCGAACGCGATTGGGGGCGTTCCTCAGCCTGATATCGATGCCGCCAGGCCTGGTTGCTGCTCTGCTGTTTAAGCACCGCGCGCCAGATGGCGATAAACAGCCACAGATCGCGCCATTCGCTGGGCGGACTTCGACGGCGTTTCGATCGTCGACCGCCAGGCGACCGGATCTCTCACGCGGGTACATCGTGGACCGCGGCACGATCGGCTTTCCTGCTGGTCAAGCAGGACTGGCTCTGCCCGGATATCAGCGGGCCCACGTTCGACCAGCCGCTCTGCCAGAATGCGACCTTCGCCGGCGACCCGAAGGTCGTGCCCGTGGTCAGGACGATCATCAACGATCCGCGCTCCTCACACATACCAGCTCTTTGGGTGTGCGGCACGCCTGCGATCCCCGACTCAATGCCGGATCTGGGATGTTTGATATCAAGCTCGCGGTTGATAGGCCGGAACATCGCCCATTCCCACGATCCTCGGTGCCGGGCGTGGTGCGATCGTGGATTCGGCGTTCACTGCGGCTCCCTCCTCTCGGCGATCGGTACGCGGGCGTCGTGACCTCGTACGCTTCGCTCCACGGTCGGCTGTACGGCCGAGCAATACCGTAACA
>ERZ1370068.9882-contig-8627_pt1 | contig 42161 bp, 78 predicted proteins | sample MGYA00561227_ERZ1370068 | MGnify/ENA primary metagenome ERZ1370068 (study PRJEB38410, sample SAMEA6850437) | metagenome | study: Metagenomic assessment of the ecological functions of the soil: analysis of the soil microbiota associated with the... | reverse complement strand
TACTTCGTTCCGGATGTGGCCTCACGTCAGGAGGCGTCCATCGGCGCCTGATGGTGCCAGCGCCGGAGACCGGTTCGGGGGCCGCCACATGCTCCACAAACAGAAAGCGTCCGCCCGGTTTCGAGAACGCGCTGGATTTCCCGCAAGACCTTCGCCGGATCGGCAACCGAGCACCAAGCACCTGCGTGCTGGTCACGGCGTCCATACTGCTATCCGGTACGGGAAGTTGTTCAGCGTTCCCTGCCCGGATATCAATGCTCAAGCCCAGCTTAAGACCCAGCTCTTTCAAATAGGCGTGCATGAACGTGTCGGGTTCTGACGCCAATCCATCGAATGCCGACCGGGAGATAAACCAGATTCACATCCGGTTCCGGGACTAATCTCCAGCACGTCTCCACTGATACCCGCAAACAGAGCCTGCTTCTTCTCTGCAACGCTCAGCTCATACCGTCCCATTGAGACGGGCCTGAATCAGTGCCCTGAGCCCATTGCCAGCAACGCCGCTGCGCACGGCGCGTATTGTTAACGGCGGTGCTAGGGGAGTGGTGGTGCCAATCATCCATTTTGCTCCTCACAGGGTCTCCAATCCCCTCAATCAGGTCTTGATTTGGTGAACCAGGATGCGGCATGCCAAGCTCCGTGCCGGACATGAATTGCCCCTCAACTGGAACTGGGACACTCTTGCGCATCCATCATTATGCACCGTAATCTATCAGCATCGTTTCACCGTACACTCCGGACGGAATAAGGCAGCGTGTTTCAAACCCGTCTTCATGCCGTTCCCAAGGCATCTAAGTAGCTAAGAATCAGTGCTCCACTGGGAGTAGACGGCTGGTGGATAAAGTGTACTGACGAATCCAAGTGACGAAATGAGAGTCGCTTCGACGCGCCGTCGCCATCAAGCTAAAGACATGAAGGAGTTTGAGCGGTGGTTGAAAGAAACGTCAGACTGGTCGAAGCAGTCCAGGAGGATCGACCTAACAACTGCAGCTCAAAGAGCGGCTGCGGTTAATACTCAAACCGCACATCTTCGAATTGAGCGTGGTGCGTTTCATCCAAAGGCGAGGCCGCTGCCCCTGACGGCCCGCCAACCACGCCAATCGGCCGCCGCAATACCTGGAGAATATGGTGCGGTTCGAGCTTCCTCCAGGTGTCATCGTTCCCGGTTCAGACGCAGATTGGTTCGGCTGTTGGAGACTTCTGGCGGCTTGTCCGGCGGTCCTTCGATCGCCGGTCATCGTCTGCTGAGAGCCATGACCATCACGTAAGCGCGAAGCTCTCTGCGATCGGAAGCTCCAGTTCGTTCCCGCGCGACAAGATCACCGCCCGTTCGACGAAGTTCTCGAGCTCCCGAATGTTTTCCGGGCCAAGAGTAGCGGCTCAGGGCCTCCATCGCCCCGGAAGCAATGGACGCGATCTTCTTGTCCAAGCGCAAGGAATACTTCTGGGCAAAGTATCGAATCAGTTTGGAATGTCTTCCCTGTCGCTCACGCAGCGGCGGCACCGAGATCCGGGAAAATATTGAGGCGATAGAACAAGTCGCTGCGGAACTGACCCCTCCCGCACCATCTGGCGATAGATCCCGGTTGGTTGCGAGCCACGAGACGGACGCTAACGCGGATTAGTCCGGCTGCTGCCGAGCCTCTCAAAACTCCATCTCCTGCAGGACGCGCAAAAGCTTCGGCTGCAGTTCAAGAGGAATATCGCCTACCTCGTCCAGAAACAAGGTACCGAGGTGTGCCAGTTCAAAACGACCGATGCGTTGGGCGATGGCACCGGTGAACGCCCCCTTTTCGTGACCAAACAATTCGCTCTCCAACAAGCCGGTGGGGATCGCCGCGCAGTTCAACTTCACAAACGTGCGCTCGCGCCTGACCGCTGGGGCTGTGAATGGCCCTGAGCGATCAGTTCCTTGCCCGTTGCCCGTTTCGCCGCGAACAAGACACGCCGTTGAATCGGTCAGGCGCCACGGTTTCAACCAAGTGTAAAACCTTTTTCAGAGGCTTGCTTCCACCCACGATCGCACCGAACTGGCCCTCGGTGCGAATCGTCATCCTCGAGATACAGCTTTTCTTTGTTTAGCTTGTCTTTCAAGGCCGCAATCTGCTGGTAGGCCAGCGCGTTCTCGAAGTGCGATCGCCGTCTGCGCAGCAACCTGGCTCAGCAAGTCCACATCGTCCTCCTGGAAGGCTCCCGCTTGCCTGGCTTCCGATATTGAGCGTCCCAAGTACTCCATTCTTGGTAATCAAGAGGAATGCAGCACAAGGACTGGATCCCGTCGCCTAACATCATAGCGGCCGAAGAAAAACGGCTTGAGGCCCTTAGCATCGAAGAGGGTTGGTTTGCCTGAGCTGAAGAGCCATGCCGGCTGGAGTCGACTCAGCACTGGCAGGAACCTGCGGCAGCCGAACCAGGCCCTGACTGCTGTTCATTTCAACGGCCTGGAATCGCAAGCAGGTTTGACTCAGAATCGTGAAGCGCCACACTGCGCATAGTCGTGCGGAATCAGACGGCGCATACAATCGGTGACTGCGGCAAACAATTCATCGAAATCAGGCTCGAAACCAGAGCATTGGTCACATCCAGCAACAATCCCAACCGGTCGCGCTCTCGCGAAAGCTGCTGCTGATGGGCCAGAGCAACCTTGTAGTTCAGCGCGTTGTCGAGGCTGACGGCCACTTGGTTGGCAGCCTGTTGCACGAAATCAAATCTGCCTGGCTGTAGGCTGCTTCGCTGACGTTACCGAAACCCAGAATGCCCGAGGCGGCGATGCGCGCTCATCAAGGGCAGCAAGCAATAGGACTTCACCAGGTGCTCGCGCCAGAGATGGCCAGCGTCTCTGGGAAACTGTGTCTCTTCCTCGACGTTGGTGATGATGTACGGCTTGTGATGTTTCCAAACCCATCCCGCAAAACTCTCATCGATTGGAAACTCCACGCCTGGCTCAGATATTCCTATGCCTCGCTGTTTCCAGTAGGTACAACCGCATCACATTGTGGGCAGGTTCGTGCAGCAGGACGTTCAAGAAATCGAAGCGTACCACCTGCCGCAGATGATGCGCCAGTTCGCTGAACAACTCGGTCTGGTCTTGCGTGGATGCAATGGCACGGGAAACGTCCAGCAGGGACTTGTAACGCCTAATCAGTTCCTCGGGCCGGACTTGGCGCAACTGAGGTTGATTCATGGCGAGAGAATAGCATCCGCGATATTCGCAGGCAAGTTGCCGTGATCGATTGGAGAAGACGCCGCTACGAACCATTCCAATCGCTCGACGATCTGCTTCGATATCCTGTGCCCGTACCTGGCGACTGGGCGCAAGCCGTTCGAGTTCAGGCTGCAGCTTGTGTTGAAGCAAGCGTGAAGCCTGAATGTCTGAACCATTGCACCGAACTCGCAGGTGCAGCACGGTATTCACCTTAACAGAGGGGCTAAGAGCCGCGAGCTAGTGTTGCCTGGTTTTTCAATCCGGACGAACCTCCTTTCGTTTTCTGCAAGATCGCTGGTCCTCTGTCGTCAAGGAGTCTGATCCGAAATCGCGTTGCGCCCCGCCAGACTTCCCGCTAGACTGGTGCCCATTTAACCAACAACCTCACGGAGACACACTCAGGATGAACTCTCAACGAAGAAGCCCGCTGCTCTTGCTCCTGGCGATTCTTATATTCCCCATCGCATTCAGGCCGCCCGATTGATGAAAGCTGCCGAGGTAACGGCACAGCGCCTGAATGCGGCCGCCAAGGAACCACAGAACTGGCTCACCTACGGTGGCACCTACACCGCGACTCGGTACAGCCCGCTCGATCAGATCAGACAAGAACAACCTTAAGAAGCTGGTACCCGGTCTGGACGTTTCAAACCGGCAAAGTCGATGGCGGCTTTTCCGTCACACCGCTGGTGGCGGACGGTGTCATGTACATCACCGCGCCATCGAACCGCGTGTTTGCGCTCGATGCCGTTACCGGTAAAGAGCTGTGGCACTACTACTATGCGGTGCCGAAAGAGTTTGGACTGATCTACGGACCTTGGAACCGCGGCGTGGCTTTGGGGCACGGATTAGTGCTTCATGGGTACCATCGACAACTCCATGGTGGCCCTGGACGCGAAGACCGGCGCGGAAGTCTGGAAGGTGAACATTGAAGATATGCAGCAGTGCGGCTGCAACATCACCGGCGCGCCGCTGGTGGTGAAAGACAAAGTCGATCGTAGGCGTCACGGGTGGCGATTCAGACCATCGCGGTTACCTCAATGCCTTTGATGTCAAGACCGGCAAGCGCGCCTGGCGCTTCTGGGCCATCCAGGCCCCGGCGAAAGGGTCACGAAACCTGGTCGGGCGATAGCTGGAAACATGGCGGCGGCTCCACCTGGATGACCGGCTCTTACGATCCTGAGCTGAACCTGGTCTACTGGGGCGTTGGCAATCCTGCAGCCGATTTCTACGGTGACACTCGCAAGGGCGCGAATCTGTATACCGACTCCGTCGTGGCACTGGATGCCGACACCGGCGCACTGAAGTGGCACTATCGGGAGATTCCGCACGACGTCTGGGATTGGGATGCCGCGTATGAGAATCGTCTTGCTGAGACCTGCCCGTCAAGGGTGTGATGCGGAAACTCATCGTTAATCCCAACAAGGGCGGCTACACCTGGGTGCTCGACCGCACCAATGGGAAATTCATCAATGCCTGGCCCATGGCAGACACGATCAACTGGATTAAAGGCGTCGACGCCGAAGGCAATCTACTGGGCCGCAACGAGCCCGAAGTCGGCAAACCCACTCTCATTTGCCCCAGCATCGGCGGAGGCCGAAGCTGGAATCACGGCGCGTACAGCCCGAAGACCGGAATGTTTTATCAAACCGGTATCGAATGGTGCCAGACGGTGACAGTTCAGAAGGAGGATCCTAAAGCTGGCCAGACCTACTTTGGCGGTGTGTTCGAATTGAAGAAGCCACCCTCCGGTGAAGCGGGCGGCCATTTCGATGCCTACGATCCGGTCACCGGGAAGAAGCATTGGACCTACAAATCCAAATACCCCTCTGCTGGCCTCGGCTCTCGTCACCGGCAGCGATCTCGTCTTCACGGGCGATCCTGAAGGCTCTTTCTTCGCGTTGGACGCCAAGACTGGCCAGAAGCTTTGGAGCTTCAACGCAGGTTCCGGGCATCGCGGCTCGCCCATCACCTACTCCGTCAACAACCAAGCAGTACATTGCCGTACCCGTCGGCTGGGGTTCAGCCGTCGCCGGACCTCTTCCCGCAGCTTTGGCCGGAAACCGAAGGGTTCCCTGGCGGCTGCACACTGTTCGTGTTTGCGCTGACGGGAATGATGAGAGGGCGAGGAACCAAGCAGTTGCAGGAAAGAACGTAGGAGCGTCCTCCGGACGGCTACCTCATAGGTCCGATGGGCCTTTCGCCGCACGGAGCGCGCCTCCCACATTCGCGATTGACACTAAAACTATGCGGCACTGGGCATCACACCCATTTCCGGCCGAGTCCAATCGCGTAAGGATCGACCGAATGGCTCCAGACTGACCGCTCTCACATCCGGATCGCAATTCAAATTCGGTGAGAGCCAGCGCTCGACGGCTTCGACGGTCATTCGTTTTCCGGACGGCGTAGTCTTCCACCTGGTCGCGATCAGATCTTGCCTAAGGCGAAGTAGCGGGATTCGGGATGGGAGAAGTAAAGCCCGCTGACGGAAGCGGCCGGGATACATGGCAAAGCTCTCCGTCAACTGGATGCGACGCATTCTTTTCAGCTTGCAGCAAGTCGAACAAGATTTGCTTTTCGGTGTGATCGGGGCAGGCCGGATAACCGGCAGCAGGGCGGATGCCCTGGTATTTTCCTTTGATCAGGTCGGCAACGCTGAGATTCTCCTCGCGGCCAAAGCCCCAAGCGTCGCGGCTTCTTGTGTGCGTCAACTCGGCCAGCGCTTCCGCCAGCCGATCATGGCGAGCGCTTTGGTCATGATGGCGTTGTAGTCGTCGTGGCTCAGCCTCGAACCTCGCCACCAGAGGTTCGATGTTGGAGTCCAGCGGTCACCGCAAATCGCACCCAGGTAGTCTGCATAGTCCCGTCTCCTTGGGCGCGATGAAATCGGCCAGCTGCGAAGTTCGGCTGGTTCTCCGGCTTTCCGCCTGCTGGCGCAGTGTATGGAACACGTCCAGCACGTGGGTGCGGTTCTCGTCTGTGTAGAGCTCAATGTCATCGCCGACGCGGTTGGCCGGGAAGAAGCCGACCACCGCTTTGGCTTTCAATAGTCGTCCGTCGACAATCTGCTTGCAGAAGTTGTTGGGCATCCTCAAACAGTTCTCGCGAGCCTTTGGTCCCACTGTCGGATCGTCAAGTATCCTCGGATATCACGCCTCTCAGTTCCCGACGTTTGGAAAAACGGCGTCCAATCGATGTAACGGCATAATATCTCCAGTGGAACGTCCTCATCGACCTCGACGCCAGTGAACGACGGCTTATAGACGGACGTGGGACTCCGCTCGATTGCCGGGTGGCGACGTCGGCGTGCTTCTTCCAAAGTGCAGCAGTGGCCGTTGCGATTGCTTGTTACGGTGGTCTGACGCGGGCTTTCTCCTGTTCGACGCCGCGGTTGTTGTCGTCAAACGTGACCTTTCAACTCAGGGCTCTTCAGGTGACCTACGCGACGCCGACGGCACGCGACGCATCAGAACATGCACCACGGGTTCTCTATATCCCGGAGCAATCTTCACCGCCGTGTGGGCGCGGCTCGTGGTTGCCCGCCAATCAGCAATGGGACTCTTGAAACCCTCGCGCTCCATCTCACGCGCGACATGAGCCATCTCATCCAATGAAGGCGTGATGCAGACCGCTCGAGGCCGATGATGTCGACGCTTCTGCTCGCGGGCGGTTTTCGAGGATCTTCTCGCAAAGGGACCATTACCCCCAGATCGATCACTTCATAGTTGTTGCAACCCAGAACCACACCCACGATGTTCTTGCCAATGTCGTGAACATCGCCCTTCTACTGTGGCCATCAAAGATCTTGCCTTCCGCCTGGCGGTCCGCCCCGGCCAATTGCTCCACGCTTCCATGTAGGGCAGCAAGCCAAGCTACGGCTTTCTTCATGACGCGGGCGCTCTTCACCTGCGGCAGAAACATCTTCCCTGCCCCAAACAAGTCGCCCACCACACTCATCCCAGCCATCAGCGGGACCTTCGATGACCGCCAGCGGCTTGCATATTTCTGTCGAGCCTCTTCTCGTATCCGCATCGATGTAAGTCACACGATGCCTCTGACCAATGCATGGCTCAGGCGCTCTTCCACAGTTCCCTGACGCCAGGACTGCTCCTCAACCTCCACCTTGCCCTTCTGCTTCACGCTCTCAGCAAAGGTCACCAAGCGTTCGGTTCGAGTCAGGCCGACTGATTCAGCAGCACATCCTCCACAAGTTCAAGTAGTTGCTTTGGAATTTCTTCGTAAACAGCTAATTGACCAGCGTTTACGATTCCCATATCGAAGACCCAGCACGGATGGCGTGATACAGGAAAGCCGAGTGCATGGCTTCTCGCACGACGTTGTTGCCCCGGAAGGAGAACGAGATGTTGCTAACACCGCCGCTGACTTTGCAGCCGGGCAGGGTGGCTTTAATCTGGCGTGTGGCATCGATAAAGGAAACGGCATAGTCGTTGTGCTCTTCCATGCCGGTGGCTACCGTGAGAATGTTTGGATCGAAGATGATGTCCGTGGGCGGGAATACCCACTTCTTCGGTCAGAATTCGGTAGGCCCGGGTACAAATCTCGACGCGACGCGCCAGTGTGTCGGCTTGGCCGGCTTCGTCGAAAGCCATCACCACCATGCCCGCACCATAACGCTTGATGAGCCGCGCGTGACGCTTGAAGGCCTCCTCGCCTTCCTTCAAGCTGATCGAATTCACAACCGCCTTTTCCCTGCACACACTTCAGCCCCGCCTCAATGACGCTCCACTTCGAACTGTCGATCGCGACGGGAACGCGCGCAGATGTCGGGCTCGGAGGCCACCAGGTGCAGAAAGTGCACCATGGCTTTCTCCGAATCCAACATTCCTTCATCCATGTTCACGTCGATCATCTGCGCGCCGCCCTCCACCTGCTGGCGGGCAATCGCCAAAGCTTCCTCCATAACCGCCATTGAGAATCAGCTTGGCAAACTTGGGCGAGCCAGTGACGTTGGTTCGCTCACCGACGTTGAGAGAAATTGCTGTCGGGCCGGATGACCAGCGGTTCAATCCGCTGAACCGGCTATACGGCTGACTTGCGGGCGGCACACGCGGCGAAAGATCGCACAGCTTCAGCAATAGCCCGGATGTGTGGCTGGCGTCGTGCCGCAACAGCCACCGACGATGTTCAACCAGCCGTTGGCGGCGAATTCGCGCAAGTGGCCGACATTGTCTCAGGCGTCTCGTCGTACTCGCCAAAGGCGTTGGGCAAACCGGCATTCGGATAGCAACTGAGAGAAGATCGGCGCCAAGCCCGACAACTCCTTCAACATACTGGCGCATTTCCGTGGCGCCCAACGCACGAGTTGATTCCCACGCTGAGCAAGAGGAAAATGAGAAATGGAGATCCAGAAGGCCTCAAGCGTCTGCCCTGACAGCGTCACGTCCGCTCTTGTCCACGATGGTCACGGAAGCCATCACTGGCGCTCGGCCGTCCGTGCTCTTCGAAGTACCGGGCGACGGCAAACAAGGGCCGCCTTCAGATTCAGCGTGTCAAACGTGGTCTCGGCCAACAAGCAGATCGACGCCGCCATCCATCAGTCCTCGAACCTGTTCGAAGTACGCCTCGACCAACTGGTCAAAAGTGACAGCCCGAAAGGCCGGATCGCTTTACGTTGGGAGACAGCGACGCAGTGTTGTTTGCCGGACCGATCGCTCCGGCCACAGAATCGTCGGTCGGGCCGGGTTCTGCTGCCGTAACCGCTTCGACTGCCCTCCGCGCCACCTGGCGGCAGCCAAATTCAAGTCGTAGGCCGAGAGATTCCAATCCGTAATCGGCCATGGAGATCGCGTTGGCATTGAAGGTATTGGTTTTCAATGATGTCTGCGCCGGCTTCAAGAAGTTGGCGGTGAATCTGTTCGATGATGCTCGGGCTGGGTAATGCACAACAGATCGTTGTTTGCCCTTCAGGTCAGCACGAATAGTTGGCAGACTGCTGCCCCGATGGTCGTAGCTTCGGCCAGTTTGAACCCCTGAATCATGGTCCCCATGGCGCCGTCAATCACGACAATGCGTTCCGTGCAGGATCTGCTTCAGCAGTTCACCCTGATTTAGCGGAATCTGTCATGAAGTACCAATAACCCTCAGGAAGCAAATGAATTAGCCTGGCTAATCCTTATCGGCCTGCGACAAAGCAAATCTTATCCAGTTGAGAGGAGTTGACGCCAGATGAAGGTGGCGGAGGAATTGAGGATTCTGCCGGATGAGTCCTGGGAACTACAGCTATCGGCTGTTCTATGATTTGCACTGTCGGATCGCAGGTCCGAATGAGAAACGATTCCCGCTTTCGCGGGAATGACGACGCGAGGATGCCAAATTCCGACGATCTGACGGAGAGATACAGTTGAGGGCTGAAGCAGCTTGGTCATGAAGCCGCGTCGTCCGCGTCCATTTGATGCGAGGTGCGGTGCTGCAGGATCTACCACAGCGAGATTCGAACCTCTTCGTTCTGTGTCTTTCACGTAGATCAAGTCTCCGGCCGACTGCCACTCAAGCACGCGAAACAAATCTCCCACGGAGGCGTTGGGATCGCTCAGCACCTCGGCTAGCCGTTCAATGGTTTGAATCGGCAATCGCACATTAACCTTCTCGGTCTGGATTATCCACCTGAATGTGGAGAAAATCGGCACGCTTGAAGATGCGCACATGATCACGACCGCTGCCGAACTTCAACAAACTCTGCATCTGGAACGCCCGGCAACTGGCGAAGAATCTCGGCGGCTGCTTCTCGATACTGCCAGACCTCTTGAAAATCGCGCTCCATCTTCAGCGGCACGTCAATCAGACGTCCCGGCAATCGATCCCAACGCAACTGGCACTGGAACCCACAATCGGGTGTCGAGGGTTCTGAGCATGTACAATGGCGATGCCTGCTTGTACCACATAGCCTACAAGCAGCAGGAAACAAGTCAACAGCCCGATGAAGATGTACTTGAAGGCCGTCTTGACTGTCATAAAGCCTCACTTGCCCCGCGACGGAGCGGCTCTTCTTCGAGAGGAAAATGACGAATGCCTAAAACCGAATGACTAAAGAATGACGAAATTCAAAGGACGAAGAACCAAGTCTCCAGTGCTATTCATTCGCTACATTCGTCCGTTCGCTAGTCTTCGTCATTGTCTCACGACCTGCTCAATCAATCCAGATCGAACCTGGGTTTTCATTGTCATTCACGGTGAGAATTTCGCCGGCGTTCTGCTTTTGCATTGCCACCAAGCGCGCCTTTGATGTCGAGCTCATCGCCGGAGCCAGCCAAGCAGCGCGTCCACAACACCGACAGGAACCTTGAGATCCACCTTTGGCTTCTTGCCCTCGGTAATCTTCACCAAGATGTAGTTCCCTTCCTTGGCGACGTGCACCGTTTCATTCTTCTGCTGCACGGTCACAAACTCGGCGTTTCCGGCTTTCTTAAGCTCGCTCCAGATCTTCCGCATGTCGCGCAATACTGACGTCGTCGGTCGGCAGCTTAAAATGGCCCTTGTCGAACTTCTTATCCTGAATGACGTTCAACGCCACGTCCACCATGCTCATTGGGAAGGTTGACCTTCACATATTCCGGTTCCGCCTTGTTTTCTTTCACTTCGACATGAAACCAAGGGTCCTTTTTCTGAGCAGCCAGCGGAGCAGCGAGACTTGCGACCAAGAGAGCCAGAGCCAACAGGTTGAGAGCTTTCTTCATGGGAATTCCTCCTTGTTGGTCTCTTAAACGCACACGCCTCACGATAATGTTTCAAAAGTTTCGAGGAACTCGTCCACGCGAGCCAAGGGGGAGGCTCGATCCGCTTCCCTCTGGAGAGAAGCTGCGAGAGTTCGTCTGTCGCCCGATACCTGTTTCACGGCTTTAGGCCCGACAGGCCACAGCCTCGCCCTCCCGAACAATAGCCAAGGACTAGGTCTTGCTTCAGCTTTAGTAACTTCGCCGCATTGCCGTAAATGATCCTTCGATAAGTCGCGAGCGTCGGGCGCCAACTTGCGCAGCAGCGCCAGGGATTGTTCCGCCAGACAAAAGCCGCTCCGGATGCCTCCTCCTTTTCCGTCGTGGCAGTCGCAATCGCTGCCCCACAGTAGCTTCGCGCTGTGGCGCGCGATGAAACCCCGATAGAACTCCTGGTCGCGTGTAATGGCATTCAGGCCCGAACCAGCAGACAAATCGGCATACATGTTGGCGTAGTCGCCCAAGAGCTTGTCCGTCAGTCCTCCCGGCTTCACGGGCCCTTTCGGATAGAGATCCAACTGATCCAGGCCGGCACTAATGTTTCCCCACCACGTTTGGGCATGACCGATGAAGTTCACCTTGGGATAGGCTTTCAGCACCTTATGCGAAGCGCTCAAACCCTGTGTTGTAGGTTTCGAACTCAAAATGGATTAGGACCGGAACCTGCATTTCCTCGGCAAGCTTGTAAACGCGATGCATCTCGGGTGAATCAACGGCAACACGATACTTCATCTCGCCGATCCCAATCGCCCCGCGCTGGAGGTTTGCCGCGCAGGACGTCCACTGCAAGCGACTCAGCAGGGTCAGCGCTGGTGAATCTGACGTAACGGTCCGCATGAGCGGCCTCAAATGCGGCAGAGTCCCGGTTGCCGCCAATGATCTTCAGCATCCACCCCTCGCCGAGGCAGGATCACTGTCGTCTTGACGTGGTGCTGGTCTTGGTGGGCCAGAACCAAGTCGCGCGGGCGGTTGTTGTAAGGCGTGTGCTGATGCAGGTCCAGGATAGGCTCGGGCGCCATCTTGCGCATGGAAAGGATGGGCCAGGCAAACGCGGCACTCAGCTCAAAGAAATTGCCGTCGAGAAATGTTGGGCATAGGTGTCCTCGCACTGTTGACGTTATGAACTAAGCAGCCCTGAAAAACCAAACGAAGAGAGCAAATGTCAATCCCCGAAAACGGGGATCCAGATGGCTCGTTCGAACAATCGCTGGATTCCGCTTTCGCCGGAAGTCGACGCAACCTCTGACTAGACAAACTTCGAAGCCGAGCGCTCATTCAGTGATCACCAGGCCCGCCATGATACGGGAATCCGCCTAGCGCTGTGCCATTCTTTTGCCCCGTACCCACTTCATCTAGGAGATCTTCCTCATGGCCACCTCTGCCTCTCGTCCATGTTCGAAGCCGGACTCCCAATTCCACGGAAATAGACGGCGCCGCCTTCCCGCACTCTCGCCGGAATCGCGTTGCTCCACGCCGCCGATGCCGGTACACTACCGCCTTCGTTTGCCAGTCATTCATCTCCCGCTCTTCGATGTAACGAAGAACGAAGCTGCCTGACAAAGGAGCCTTTCATGAGCTTCTGCAAGCAAGGATTGCTGGTTTGTGTGTGCCCTTATGCGGTACTGTTCCTGTTCGGGGACCAAGCAGCACAGACACACCAGGGTCCAACGGCTCCTGATCGCCCGCGCTTTGTCTTTATCACCAACAGCAACTCTCCTTTTTTGGGACGCGGCCCGCAAGGGCTGGACGACGCCGCGAAAGAATTCGCGCGCCGAGGTGGAACTGATTCGCAACGATAGCTCGCCCGCCGGGCAGATTCGACGCCTGGAACAAGTGGCAGCCCAGCGCGACGTCAAGGGGTCATGGTGTCTGTTGTAGAGCCGAACGCCAAGTGGCATCATTGACCAGATGAAGGCCCTGCGCGCCAAGGGGATTCCGGTTCTCGCTCTCGATTCCGATGGCCAAAAGGAGACCCGCAGACGCTTACATTGGTACCAACAACATCGAAGCTGGCCGTGCGTTGGGACGCGCTGCCGTGCAACTCCTGCCAGGCGGAGGCAAGGCCGTGGCTTTTGTTGGGGATTCGGTCGGCCCAGAATGCGCAGGAGCGCGTGAACGGATTCAAGGATGGCGCCGGCGCACAGATTCAGGTGATCGATGTCATGGAGGACTCAGGAGACGTGAACAAAGCGCGCCGCAACAGCAGCCGCAGCTCTCCAAAACCATCCTGATCTCAAAATGTTGGTTGGCATCTGGTCGTTACAACGCGCCCGCGATCGTGGACGAGGTAAAGGCCGCAGGCAAGCGTTCCAGCTTGAAGCTGGTGACGTTTGACGCTGAACCGAACACGTTGCTGGCTCTGAAGGAGGGCCTGCTCGATGCGACGGCAGTTCAAAACCCTTACATGATGGGTTATCTCGGTGTGAAGGTGCTGCGAAGGCGCTCTTGAACAAAGACGAGGCCACAGTGAAAGCAGTGGTCGGCGAACTTGGAATCAAGGACACCGGTATCCGGCTGGTGACGCCCGACGAGTCCACGATCACGACGAGCGACGTGTTGGTCCGCTTTTCCGACTTCAAGAAGGATCTCGACGCCAAGGGGCTCACGTCCTCATGAGCTCGAACAAGAACTTCCCTCCTCGGAGGGGGCTGGCGCACGGCCAGCCGGGGTGGGTCGTTGCTGCCAATCTGCCACCCACCCCAGCGCCTGCGGCGCTTGCTCCTCCCTGGAGCGGATTCCTTACCTGGCACACTTGCCCTGAGTTCTTCGCACCTCCATGACCAGCTTCCCTGAAAAGACCTCCGCCGCGCCAAGTCTGGAAATCGATGCTGGCCAGCCAGGAGTTTGGTCTGATTCTGCTTGGCAAACCTCGACGGCATGGCTGGCTATTCTCGCTTTTGGATCCGCAGCACAATTTTGCTTCCAGTAGACAGCGCCCGGCTGCTGTTGCGGGAAGGTGTTCTGTTGGGGATCTATGCCATCGGCGCGGCCATCGTGATTGTCGCTGGCGGAATCGGACCTCTCGACGGGATCGGTTATCGCCTTCAGTGGTGTCATCTGCGCGATGCTGCTGCGAGCCTTCGGTGGAGAGAGCCTCGCTGCTCATCAGCCCTTGCCGATCTGGGTCATTGCGGCGGCGATACTTTTAACGTTGTGCGTGGGCCTGTTGATTGGCCTCTTCCACACGCTGCTGATTCGAAAGCTGGATCTCCCGCCATTTATCGCCACTCTGGGCACCTTAGCCGGCTTGCGCAGCCTGGCTCAAGGTTCTATCCAACGACGAGAAGATTTCCCGCCAACAACGACACCTTTCGTGCCTTCTACACCGTCTGGTGGGTTCCAGCACTGATCTTCCTGCTAGTGGCCATCGGCGCAGCTTTGCTGATGCGCCGTACCGTGCCTGGACGCCATCTGTATGCGCTGGGAGGCAATGAGGAAGCGGCCCGCCTGAGCGGCCTTCGCATTGGCCGCCTCAAGGCAACGGCCTACTCGCTTGGCCGCGCTGCTGCTCTTCGGTGGCCGGAATTCTGTACGCTGCGCGCCAAGGCCAGGGCGATGCCGAGAGCGCGGTGGGCTATGAACTCAGCGCCATCGCAGCCGCGGTTGTTGGGGGCTGCAACCTGCGTGGCGGGCAAGGGAACAATTGCAGGAACTATCCTGGGAGTGATGTTTCTCACCATCGTCGTCAATGGCATCGCCAACGTCATCAAAGTGGATTCAACACAGTGGGAAGGCTTGGTGATGGGGCTGGTGTTGATTCTCGCAGTGGCAGTAAATCGGTTGAAACGTGAGGCGTGACACCTAATCCGTGATGATCGCGCTTCCGAGTCACGCATCACGAATCCACGTACCCCGGCCTCTCTACATCCACTTCCGGCTCTTGAACCAGAACCACATTGCGATGGGCACGACGATCAGCGAGGCGAGCAATCCGCCAAAGGCCAGCCGGCTTTCGAACGGCATGTGTACGAAGTTCACGCCTCCCAACCCCGTCAGCACTGAAAGTGGCATGAAGATTCGTAGTCGATGAGGGTCAGCCGCTTCATCACCTCATTGGAGCCGCGTCGATGTGGCGGAATAGTAGGCGTCCAGCGCATTGCCGAGCAGCTCTCGGTGTGTTTCGATCATTTCGTAGATGCGCACGATGTGGTCGTACACATCCTGGAAATACACACCTAGCCGGCGGTCAATCAGGTCGTAGTGCCGCGTCGACAACGCATTAAAAACCTCGCGCTGGGGCCCGGTGGCCTTGCGCGAGATGAATGAGTTCCTGCTTTAGCGCAAAGATGCAGCGCATCACGGCACTGCCGGATCCCGTTCCAATGCGTTCCTCAAGATCGTCAATCTCGGTTTCAAGACAATCCAGGAGTGGAAAATAGCTGTCCACCAGCTCGTCGCCTATCAGGTAAAGAAAGAAATCAGGTCCTTTCTTATAAGCCTCGGTCTCGCGCTCGTAGCGCTCTCTCGCCCACAAGAGCGCTGGCAACGCGCTCACGGTGCACGGCAACCAGATAGTTGCTGCCCAGAAAGACATGGAGCTCATCGGCAAAATTTCCTGCTTGTCCTTGTCAAAACGGTGCGCGTACAGCGTGATGAAGAGGTACCCATCATATGCATCCACTTTTGGATCGCTGATGGAAGTGGCTGCTATCTTCAATGCTGAGAGGATGAAATTCGAAGAAGTTCTGCTGTAGACGGTTCAGTTCCGCCTCGGTAGGGCGCAATCAAATCCCACCCAGTAGAGGCCTCGCTTTTGGGCCACCAACCGCTCGGCATCGCGGTTGGCCGTCTCCAAAGTCGGAGCACTTTCCAACTGAATTCGTGTTGTCGGCATGAGAGAACAGGTTACAGGTGACAGGTTACGGGTAATAGGTGCGCTTCCGCGCTCCATCATCCGTCACTTGTCATCCGTCCCTGAAACCTCGATTCAAAATTCAATATCGCTCTTCCTGCCTTCATCAGCGCTACGTTCACGCGCGCCACCAACTCCGCGGTGCAAAAGGCTTCACCATGTAATCATCGGCACCGCAGCCCAAACCTTCAACGACGTCGGATTCCTGCCCACGGGCCGTTAACAAAATGATGATCGGCGCCAATTCTCCCATTTGGGTCTTGATCTGGGTACAAGCCGATAGGCCATCCAGCTTGGGCATCATCACATCCATAATGATGACATCGGGCTTTTCAGCTACTGCGCGCTCAACCGCTTCCTGGCCGTTAGTTGCAGTCGTGACTTCGAGAAGCCAGCCTTCTGCAGTTTGGTCTCTACCAATCCCAAAACATCCGGCTCGTCATCGACAGCAAGTACGCGAAAGCTCATGACCCATTCCTCTCCCTTTGCAAGTCGGAAGCTGAAAGCACTACTTGCGACGCCGTGCTCGCGTGAGTCCTGTCTCGAGTTGAGCGCCTAACGCCTTCTCGGGCACGCCTTCGATAAACCGCTCGATCTCCACGACCAAAGCTTCAACATCCAGCGGTCTTTGCGCACCAGATCGTTCCCGCCCACAGCCAGGACGTTGCTCACGGACTCAGTCGCGCTATCCAGTCATGGCGATCACGGGAATGTCCACGGTTTCCAGCCGCCGGTTCAGCCTGCGCAATACTTCATAGCCATCCATATCGGGCGGTTGCAGATCCATCAGGATGAGATCCGGCTGCTCTTTGCGAGCATGAACCAGCAGAGTCGAGTCCATCCTGAGCGAAAATCAATTGGTAACCGCGATGGGAAAGCACTTCCTCCAAAGAGCTGCCGCGTTTCAGCGTCCGGAAGCATAGATCAAGAATCCGCTGCCCTTCCCAAAGAGATCCGCTCGACCACCTGCAGAAGCTGTCCTCATCAATGGGCTTGTCCAGAATATCAGCCACACCCAGTTTGCTCAACTGCTCTTCGTCTTGAACCACTGAGACCACCACAATTGGAATGTCCGTGGTTTGCGGATTGGCGCGCAAGATCTCAATGGCTTTGACGCCATTCATGCCCGGCATTTGGATGTCCATGCTGATCAGGTCAGGCCGATGCTTCAGGGCTTGTGCGATGGCTTCCTCTCCGCTGTGCGCCAGCCGCACTCTGTACCGCGCACGCTCCAACTGCCGCCGAATCATGCGGGCCGTGTCCTTTCTCATCGTCAACCACCAGAATCATCTTCGTGCTGCGCCGCAGAGTGGTTCTCGGCTACTCCGAACCACCGGCAGCGGCTCCACCAGCGGTAACGTGAAATGAAACGCCGCCCCTTTGCCCGGACGGCTTTCCACCCAGATTTCTCCTTCATGCTTCTCGATGATGGACTTGCTGATCGCCAGTCCCAACCCGGTTCCGGCGGTTTCACTCGTGGCCGGGTTTTGGCGCGGAAAGAACTTGGTGAACAGCTTCTTCATGTCGTCGCGCGACAGACCCACGCCAGTATCGCTGACGGTGACCTCGAGAAATTCGCCATCGGGCACCGCAGAAATGGTGATGCCGCCGCTCGCGCGTATACTTGCAGGCATTGCTCACCAGATTGTTCAGCACCTGTGTGATCCGGTTTCGATCGGCTTTGACCCAGGGCAGGCCCGGAGGTAGCGCCAGAGTCAGGCTCAGCCCGCGGCTTTCAATCAGCTTGCGATGAACTGCGACCACTTCCTGCACCACGTCTTCAACCGCTACCGGCTTCACTTCCAGATCGATTTTGCCGGCTTCGATGCGCGATATGTCGAGCAGGTCATTCACCAACGCCACCAGCCGGTCGGTGTTCACTTCAACGATTTTCAGATAGGCACTTTGCTCGTCAGTAAGTTCGCCGGCGTCGCCCTCGAGAATCAGATCGATGTACCCCTTGATCGGAGTGAGAGGAGTCCGCAGTTCATGCGATACCACTGAAATGAACTCGCTTTTCATACCTTCGATGGCTGCCTGCTCGGTGATGTCGCGAAGAAGACTGACCACACCGAACGGTTGCCCGTTCTCGTCGCGAATCTGGTTCACCAGAATGCTCAGGACCTTGTTGCGGTACCTCGTCACCAGCGGCGGCGATGGCTTGGCGTCTGAGGCCGCCTGAAGGATCTGCTCCAGCTCAGCCTTCTTAACCGGCAGGGTGCTGTCGCAGTCCTGGCCGATGGTGTCCTGCCGATGAATATCTAGCATGGTTTCGGCCGCCGCATTCACCAGGAGGATGCGGTGGTCGAGGTCCGTCACGATAACGCCCTCACCCATACTGGCAAGAATGGTTTCCAACCGGTTTTTTTCATAACTGAGCGCATTCATCTGCCGAGCCAGTTGCATCCGGCTCTCGTGCAGCCGCTCGGCCATCTCGTTGGCATCTTCGGTCAAATCGCCGAGTTCTTCCTTCAAGGCTTCGTACAATTTTGCATTCTCAATGGCGATGGCACCGAGGTTGGCAATCGCACTCACGAACCCAATCTCGGCAGCGCCAAATTCTCGGACGTCCTCGGTGTAAAGCCGCATGACTCCGACCGGGTTGTCGCACAGCATGAGCGGGATGACCAGAATGGACCGTATCGACTCCGACTTCGCTTCCTCCGGATACTGAAAGCGCGGGTCGTTCGTAGCGTCTGGAATGATACCGGTCTTCCCGAGCAGTGCCTCCTGATCGATGCGGCTCTTCTCCACCTCGACGTTGCCCTTGCGCAGATAGCCCTGACTCAAACCGTAGGCACCGCCCATCACCAGCAGGGTCTTGTCCGCGTTCAGCAGGCGTAGTGAGCAGGCTTTGGATTTCGTTGCTTTGGCCGTGCTCTTGGCTAACAGGTCGAGCACCTGCGACAAGTCGAGACTGGAGTTGATCGACCGCGCCACGTCATAAAGCGCGGAAGAGTAATAAGCCTTGGATTTCATCGTGAAGGTTAGGGCCCGGAATCAGCTCAATCGGTTTTGAAGGAAGCTACTGTTTTGCCGGAGGTGAGCGTCCCGCGCGCGGATGGCCAACTGGCGGGCGAGTATACTATCGGGTTGAAAAACCGGTCAAGGCAGGGATAGCCGCACCACAGCCAACACTTGACCTCAATTCTTGTTCGGTGCAGCTTGCTTTGCCTCCTGCCCCTGCTCGCGCACTTTCAACGTCACGATGACCTTGACCTGATCTTCAATGGGATTCAGTGTCATGTTGAATGTAATACCGAAATCCTTGCGGTTGAACTCGAACTCGCCCCGCATTTGTCGCTTCGTGTTCACCGTTTAGCTCGAGCACGCGAACGGAATGACGACAGGATGCGTCATGCCCCGCAACGTCAGCTCGGCATCCATACGAAACCGCCCGGCACCCTCGGTTGAGATTTTCTTCGAAGCGACGGAGACTTCTGGATATTTCTCGGCCGCGAAAAAGTTCTCGCCACGAATTAGTGCTTCCTCAACATGTTTCCGGTCTTGATGCTTGCGGATTGTGCCTGAACTCCAAGCTGCAAAGCTTCCAAGCGAGCAGGGTCCATTTCGACTTGGGCTTACCAGTTTTCAAAGACGCCTTCGACTGACTTTGAGGCGGCTCTTGACCTGAAATTTGATCTCGCTTCCCGTTTTCTCAACGCCGTAAGTTCGCGTCGCACCTGGCGCCGCTGGCGAAGGGGCTATTGGGGCCGCTTCCGGAGTCGGCGAAAACGTGAGCGCGCTCATCGCTATCAAAGCGGTAAGTCTTGCAAAAGTTGTATTTTCGCATGGTATCGCCCTTACAAATTGTCAGTTCGTAATCGACACTTACTGAGAATAACGGATGCCGGTCGGTAAATCGCTCACGGCCGATCTCAATACGGAAGACTCACGGCCAATTCAAACCAGCGAATTGCGCCTGGGACGTTGGTGGTGATCGTCGCGCGCTGGATGCGAACTGGAGTCAGATTAATACAAATGCGACGGAACGGGAAGTCACAACTACCGGAAGGACATTCGGAGCGAGTCAATCGACGTGACATATTGAATGTCGCCCATACGTCGTCACTGCGTCGCTTTGCAGGTTTTGAGTCTCTGAGCCGCTATTGATAGCCCACTTTCACCAGTTGAAAGCGCGGTTAGGACGATAGCCGACGACAAAATCGTAGTTTTGGCGGTTCGCTGCCAGGTCAGGTGTAGTCTTGGTATCCGGCTCGGACCGCCCGGCCGTCGCCGCCAATCCCGGCTAAATCAGCATTCCTAACCCGCTACTACTGAAGGCTTGGGCGACTTTCCAGGCCGACTCGCTCGATCTTGGTCAGGTGTTGTTGCCTCTAAGGTATTGCCAGATGCCGCGGAGGCGCCAAACCGTGTGAATTTGGCGTGTACGGAAAATGTTCAAGGAAGCAGAAGCGAAATGAGACGCCCCAGGGTCGCGCCAGTTGTTGTAACGCCGGTAGGTCATCTCCTCAATCAATACTGACCCCATGGATATGAGCGTCGAGAAAACGTATCCAAGAGAAGGAACTGCATGAAGAACCTGCATGCTGAGCAAACCCATAAAGGCAGCAGCCAGGATGCTCACCCACCCGAGACACTCCAGCACTGAGGCAATCAGCTCAAAGAGCCACATATAGGGAATTGCAACCCATCCGATGCGCCCATAGCGCGAGTTGAACAACATGCCGACGGTTGTGCCAGAGACATCTCAGCTAAGCCGTTATGCCAACGTGCTCGTTGGTTTCCGAGAGACTGGAAGGTGGAAGAGCTACTTCCGTCCAGCAAACGGGATCGGCAACGAAATGGACCCGGTACTTCTGGTCTTGCTCGCGCAGGTGCCGGTGCATACGCACCACCAAGTCCAGGTCTCGCCAATCGCTCCGCGTCGAAAACCTCCAAGCTGCTTGCGCAGGTCGGTTCGAAAAACGCCAAACGCTCCGGAAATGATCAGCAGCATGTTGAAGGCATTCCACCTTCCCTGCCAATCAGAAAAGCGCGCAGATACTCCTCACCTGCATCATCTCCAGAAATCCCCAGGGTAGCCGCACGTCTGTTACACTTCCCGTTCTTGACTTGCGAGACCATTGATGACACGCACGATGCCACCCGCAGCCACGACGCGGTCTGGGTCGTTGACGACGGGAGCCATGATACGAAGCAGATCCGTCTCTCCCAGCATGCTGTCGGCATCCAACAGCACACATAGGGCTTCGAAGCCAGGTTCATAGCCGCATTGATTGCATCGGACTTGGCGCCGCCGGCCTCCTTGTCCAGGACAATCAACCTTCGCTCGGTGCGACTGAGGTAAACGACTCTCACGGGTTTGGTTTCGATCTGAGGCAGATACAAGTAGTCGCTTTGGGTCAGATTGAAAGTTGTTCGACGAGCTGGGCGAGTGTACCGTCCTTCGAGCCGTCGTTTGTGACAATGACTTCAAACTCCGGGTAGTCCAGGCGGAGCAGAGAGCGCACAGATCTCGACAATCGAGGCGCTCTTCATTGTGCGCGGGCACTATCAGAGAGATTGGGCGTGAGCGGCGAGCGACGCCTGACCCGGTCAGAGCCAGGCTGTCTGTTGGCGGCTGGTTCCGGCTGACGCTGGCTCTGATGGCCGCCAGCAGGCAAGCGGAGTGTAGATAAGCGTTACAGGCCAGGTAGTAGAAAAACAGGAGCGCGTTGACCCACTGGACGATAGGGCCAATCATGCCACCACCTTGGCCGCCTGTGAGAAGGGTGACTGAGTTGGAGCCAGTTGTCGCTCCAGCCAACGCAATACGCGACGCTTGCGCAGAGGCAATCCAGGGGAATCGAAGAATTCCATAATCTTGAGAAGTTCGGTGTCGGCGGAACGGCTCAAGAGCCGGAGCCAAGCATCCCGCGCGCTCTCCAATCCTCGTGGTTCAAGACCAGGTCGAGCAAGATGCGACGGCAGCCTCCACGGAGCGCCGCGAGCAGCGCAGCCTCGGCCTTATGACGTCGCGCGAATCGCCCATGGCCGTCACCAGTTCAAAAATGCCACCGGAACGTTCCAACTCCGAAGACCAATTCCTGGATCGCGTAGGCATCCTGCGTTTTGAGCGCCAGGCAAACGATGTCTTCCAAGTGGTCCCTCAGGCGTGACAGTCCACAAGCAGAACGAATGCGCACCTGCCGATTGCGATCACACAAGCCATGCAGCAGGACTGGAATCGCACGAGGGTCTTCCAATTCACCAGGGCAACCACCGCACGCAGTCGCACGAGACCATTCTTCGTCATCCACGAGGCCCGTCAGGATTGAGAGCGCGAGGCTGGGCTTCGCGCACCCAGAGCGCGAGCCGCAGCGGCCCGTACTTCTGACGACTCATCGGAAGCCAGCAACAGCAAACCTTCGTCGAGGTCGGGGGTGGCTATTTCTCCCAGCACCCGGGCCAGCAGAGGCTTTGCTGTATCGACGGACTTCAACAGATAAGTCAGAACCAACGCGGGCGTCGCCCGGCAATTGTCAATCAAGGCATCCAGCAGCAAGAGGAAGGCACCTGGAGCTTTCCCGTGCTGAGTCGCTCCAGAATGGGCACGGCGGCGCGTGGAAGGCCCAGCCTTCCCAAGCCGCGCGTCGCCGCGATGCGACACTGCTCGTCGTCATCGTCCAACCCTTCCATCAGGGCCGGGATCGCTTCGGGAACGCGCATCCGTCCCAAAGCCAGCAATGCCTTGTGTCGTTGCCAACCTCGCCAGATTCGAGGCTTGATGAACTCGGGTGTCCAATAGCCCGCTAAACCGCAGAAGCATTCCAACAGTCGTTCAGCATTCCTTTGGTGGAGCAACCTCGAGGCGGTCCAAGAGGATGCCTTCGACAATTTCGCGGCTCATTCGGCTCAGCACCCATGCCTTGGGAGGTATCGTGCCGTCTACGATGCCGTCCCAGTCGGCACACGCGCCTCAAGCACCCGACGATCACGTCTCCAGAAGTAGACGCGGCGCGCACCGCGTCGCATCAAGATGAAGGCAAGAAGTCCCACGACTGCGCCCAGCGATGCCAGCAACGCCTGCACGATGAGGACCGGCAGGTCCCATCAGAGTCGAGCAGTCTGAAACGGACGGCATAGTTCATCCCATTGCCCGTCTGCGAGCGTCCGCCAAGGCGAAATACAGTCGCTTTGACGGGGATCGCTGGCGTCCCAGCGAATCGCTAGCGTGTCCTACTCGACGGTAGAATTCCAAACGAACTGGCAGTTCCACTGAACGAAGGGAACGGTTGGCTTTCGTAATCTTGGCGGAAGAATTCAGTAGCGAGGCTTAGCCAACCCGTCTTCCATCCCCACAAACACGCCTCTCAAAGGAGAAGACGAGGGCATACGCAGCTCCGGCTTCAGACCGACGCCCCAACGCGTGCAACAAACGCCCACGTCGCAATTGCACGTCGTTACGGCCGGCATCGAGTGCACTGGCTTGATCCAAATACGCGATTGCTTCGGCACGCCGGCTCTGCCAGGTCAGCAGATCCGCCAAGCCCACGAGGATGTCCCTATCATGCGGTGCGGATTGAAGAACTGCTTGGTATTCGATTTCGGATTCATTCCAGCGATTTGTCCAGGCAAGCAGACGAGCGCGCCAGCCACGCGCTTCCAGGTCCTCTGGATGCTCACCCAATCGAGCTTCGGCAATGCCCAGAGCACCCGCTAGCTGTTGCTGCTGCACCAATTGCCGTATGCTCGACTGCCAGTCCTCTGCCGCCGCACCCTTGCAGCCGAGCGGGCTCCCAGAACGCGCCTAGCCAGACACTGGCCAGCACGATTGCAAGACCATGCATAGACAAACGTTTGCTTCGGATGTGCGGATTGCAAGCCGTCTCCCATCGAAAGACAAGGGCGATCCGTCGCCATCTCAGTCAAGTCCGCCATGCCATCCGTGGTTGCGGAGAAAGTCAGGTGAGCTATAGCCCGGCAGCGCTCAAAACACCGGAAACTTCTATAAACTTATACGGATCTGATCGGCAGACCAGGGCCTGTCATTAGCGATTTATGGGCACAAACGGGCGTCGATACCTCCTGTCGTTGCTCTGCAGAGGACTCTCGCCTATACTCGTTTTGGCGCGGAATTGGTCTTTCGAGGAACCTTCAATGCTCATTCATTGCGATTGTCTTAACGCTTTCTACTCTTGATCGTCTCCCCATCTGTATTCCGGAATTCGGATCGCTAGCCTGCCGACAGCCATTGTCGCCGCTGCCGTGCTGGGTATTTTGAATGCGCTCGTGCGCCCCGGTGCTGCAGTTCTTCGCTCTGCCCATCACCTTCTTGACGCTGGGTTTGTTTTATTTTGTTGTCAATGGCCTGATGCTCTACTGGACTGCTTCTCCTGGTAGAAGGCTTCGCCGTGCGCAAGCTTCGGAGCTGCGATTCTGGAGTTCCGATTATTCGTCAGCATCCTGAGCTTGATCCTCAACTCCGTCCTCAAGCCTTCCAGAGTGGGGCTATAGCCTTGTGCGCGAGTCGGCGGCGTTGACGCCTGCAACTGCTTCCCTTAGCATCACGAGCACTTTCGAAGAGCAATATCAGGAGGAGATTTATGCTGCTTTTGATCCGTAGGCTGGCTTTGTTCCTGCTCCTAACGGTTCCCTGCTTGCTCCAGGCTCAGACCCGTTCCATCGGTTTCAATACGAAGATCCTCGAAGACATCATCGGTGTGAAAGGCGCAGCCAACACCGAGGAGCGTGTATTCAAATTCTCCTTTCCTCGCACCGACGTTCCGGTAGCCGTGGATGGTTGGACCATGAAACCATTCATGGGCCTGACGTCCTGGGCAGCCTTCCGCAAAGGGAGTGGAGAAGGAGTCGATGGTGATGGGCGATCTCGTCTTGTTTGAAGACGAAGTAAACCCCGTCATGAGTGTCGCTCTGGAGAACGGACTCAGGCGTGACAGCACTCCACAATCACTTTTTCTATGACAACCCAGGGTGTATTTCATGCACATTGGGGGCGATGGCGCTTTCAGACATTCGCGACTGCGGTGAAGATGACCCAGGACAAGATCAAGGAAATTCGGGCTGCGAATCCGCAGCCAGTAAGAGGGTTTCCCGGCCCGCCCCTTCCGGCTGAGAGTTCTATCGATGGCCAGGGAAATTGAAAAGATCCTTGGCCGCAACGGCCAAGCCAATTCTGGAATGTACAAAGTCGTGATTGGCAGGAGAACGACCATGCCTTGCGGTTGCGACGCCGCTAAAGAGATGGGCGTAAACACGTGGGCGGCCTTCGCTGGCAGTCAGGAGAACGCGTTTGTCGATGGAGACTTCTCGGTATTGGAGAGCGAGCTACAGGATGTCCTGCAAAACGCTGCGGTCTGGCGGGATCAATGTTGTGGCCATTCACCATCATCATGACCGATGAAAATCCACGCTACTTGTTCCTCCATTACTGGGGAAAGGGTCCTGTAACCCAGTTGACCAAAGTCCTCCGCAGTGCGCTGGACAAGACGAAGCACGAGTAGCCAGACGATGACTGGGACGCAGATTTGGCAGATAAACACAGATGAGACGAACATCGAACCCAATCGTGAGTTTCCGTCATTCCCGCGAAAGGGGAATCCAGCCGCCCGTTCGGAGTGCTGCCAAGGCTTGTCTAGCAACGTGAAACGGCGCGGCTCGGAGGAGCCTCGCCCTCTCATTGCTTTGACCTTTTCCCTTGGTTAAAGGGAACCTGGCGCGCTTTGTCCATGATCCGTTGTTCGGCCAAATCCAGGGCCTGTTGCAGCTGGCTGGTGTTCCACCCGCCTGGACCAGGATTCGCGTGCCCCGCCTTTGCCTTCAATCAACTGGCAACACGCTGGCAGGATTTGTCTCAAGATCGCCAGGCAAGTTATCGCTTTTGAGCAAACAGCAGCGCGGCCTGTGGACCACCCGAGCCCAGCAATACGACACAATTCCCCAAACTCACCAGCCGATTGAGCCAGCAGTTTCCAAGAACTCCATCTCTTCGTCTTCGAAAAGTTGCTTCACAATCCGCCGTCCACTCGTCGCCCTTCGACTTGGGCGTACAACTCTTTCGCCAGCAAGCCCGCCAGCATCCTGTTCTTCGACCTGAAGCGTCTTGCGCAACTGACGTGCTCTCCTGGATCTGTTTCTCGACACGCGCAGGGACCTCGTTCAAGCCAACCGAAAGTTGGCGAGCCACAAGACTGAGAGTTTCCAAATCGCGCTGTCCCGATACCACTGAGCGGCGTCCGCAGAGCAGACTCGACCCGCGCTTGCCGATTGACGCGCTCGACCTTGCGGATGACAACGCTTCAATCTCTCCTGTCACTCCGGACATGTGTGCCGCCACAAGCTGAGACATCGAAGTCTTCCACGGAGACCACACGCAATGGCCCAATTCGCTGGCTCTCTTTTCGCAAGCCGAGTGCAGGCACTTCTGCTTCTGGAACAATTCGGACGGCAATGGGGCGATTCTCGTAGACGATCTCGTTCGCCAGATGCTCCAGCCTCGCTGATCTGCTGAGGATTGATGCCTTCGGCGTCAGGTCGATGGTCACGTAGTCGGCACCCATGTGAAAGCCAACGGTGTTTCGTTTCGCAGCCCTGACAAGCGCTTGTGAGAGTACGTGTTGCCCGTGTGCTGCTGCATGTGATCAAACGGCGTCGCCCAATCGATCTCACATCGCAACCGACCTTCAGCCACTGGACCCGTGAGGCGGTGGACAATCTCATCATCGCGCTCGACCGCTTCTTGGATCCGGCCCCTGCCACGATGCCCAGGTCATGCGGTTGCCCGCCGGAAGTCGGGTAAAGGCCGTCGCGTCCAACACCACTTCACAGCCCTTTGCCGTCTGCCTCCGACTTCACAACCCTGGCTTCGAATCGCCGTAAATAGCTATCGTGATAGTAGAGTCTTTCTGTCATGAGTTCTCCGATGATCCAGTCGGCAGTGTTCAACTCGTATAGGACATGAAGTAGAAAGCCTATGCGACGCAAGGGTGGGACACCGCCATACTCTCGAACGGCTCCTTCCGCTCCATCCCACTCGAAAAATTGATGGCCACGGAGGCATATTTGGGGCTAAATTGGCTTGCTTGCAATTGGAGTTTCCCAGCAAACCTCGGCCCGGCTGACTTCATCCGACGTGGCCGTCAAAGTGTCATCCGAACGTATGCGTGTTTCAAACTTGAGACTGGCTTGTGTGTTGGACTGATGACTGCGTTCGGTTGCCCGCAGCTTGACGGGCGCCAGCGACAGGACGGTAAGGTGGAGTTCAATCAGAGACATCCGCCCCATTCTGTCCGACACCTGCTTTACCTGTCACGGCCCGGACAAAGCGAATCGCAAGACAGAGCTGCGATTTGATCTCGAAGAGAGCACGCGGGCGGATCTCGGTGACGGCCGCCGCGCGATTGTACCCGGTGACCCTGTGCGCAGCGAACTCTACCGCCGCGTGAGCACAAAGGATGAAGCTCTCCGCATGCCGCCCGGTCTATTCCGGACGGAAGCTGACAGACGCCCAAATCGAGGCACTGAAGAGCTGGATTGAGCAGGGGCCCAATGGCAAAAGCACTGGTCGCTGATTCCGCGGAAGCGCCCGGAACTGCCCTCGGTGAAGAACGCAACCTGGCTGCGCAACGCGCATCGATTCGTTTGTCCTGCAGCCGTCTGGAGCACGAGGGACTGGCGCCATCACCGGAAGCAGAGCGCACCACGTTGCTGCGTCGCGTCACGCTCGACTTGACTGGGCTGCCACCCACACCAGCCGAAACGAATGCCTTTCTGGCCGACAAGATCCCCACCGCGTACGAGAAAGTAGTCGACCGTCTGCTGGCGTCGCCGCGCTACGGCGAGCGCATGGCCATTCGCTGGCTGAGGCAGCGCGATATGCGGACACGAATGGCTATCAAACCGATGCCTGCCGCATCATGTGGCGCTGGCGCGATTGGGTGATCGACGCTTACAACCGAAACATGCCTTTCGACCAGTTCACCATCGAGCAGCTCGCTGGCGATCTGCTGCCGAACGCAACGCTCGATCAGAAAATCGCCACCGGCTTCAACCGCAACCATCGCGGCAACGGCGAGGGCGGCATCATCCCGGAAGAGTATGCCGTCGAATACGTCGTGGACCGCGTGGAGACCACGTCCACCGTCTGGCTGGGCTTGACCGATGGGTTGCGCTCGCTGTCACGACCACAAGTACGATCCGCTCACCCAGAAGGAGTTCTACCAAACTTATGCTTTCTTCAACAACGTGCCGGAGAGCGGCAAGGCCTTCAAGTATGGAAACTCTCCACCATTCATCCTCGAGTCCAACCCCGCTGCAGCAGAAACAACTCAGGCGATCGATCAGAAGCTGGCGGCTGCCAGAGTTCACTTCGATCGGCTGAAACCTGAACTGGCAGCGGCGCAAACCGTCTGGGAGAAGACTCTCCGTCCGACGCAGCTCATCCACTCGGCACCGACAGATCGTCTGGTGGCACATTTTCCTTTGGACGCCAGCACTGGTGGAAAACCAGTGAAGCAAGCCAGGACAAGGCCCTGCGCGGACAGTTTGTGGACGGCGATCCCGAATATGGCGTCGGTCGCCTGGGACTCGGCGAGGCAACTTCGATGGGAAGCGGTTCATTTCGGCGGGCGACGTCGCCGATTTTGGCTTCTACGACCGGTTTTCTCTTGGCGCCTGGATTTACCCCCAAGGGTGGCAAGGGCGGTGCCATCGTCTCTCGTACTCTGGAAGTCCCACAGGAAGCCGGTTACAGCCTCCTGTTGGATCAAGGCAAGGTGCAGCTCAATCTCGTGGTGCGCTGGCTGGACGACGCGCTTCGGATTGAGACGGCGGAGAGCCTGGCGCCCGATCAATGGCATCATGTGATGGCAACCTACGACGGCTCGCGCGTAGCCCGGGGCGTCAGCATCTATGTTGATGGGAAACCAGCCAAGCTCAAAGTCCTCCTGGACGAACTGAATCAGCAGTTCAAATCAGCAGAGCCTTTCCGCATTGCATTCGGGCGGCGGCCCGGAGAGCCGGTTTCATGGATCGATTGACGACGTGCGCGCTTACCATCGTGCGCTGCCGGCGGATGAAGTGGCCGTGGTCGCCAATCCCGATGCCGTAAATCACATTGCTTCGATCCCTGTCGGCCCAAAGAACCTCGGCTCAGGCGGACAAGATTCGCGACTACTTCCTGTCTACGGCTGCTCCCGAAGCGATCCGCCAAGCGCATCAACAGCTGGCCTCTTTGCGTCGCGAGAAAGAGGATTTGATCGACAGCATGCCCACGACCATGGTGATGCAGGAAATGCAGCCGCGTCGCGATACGTTCCTCCTGATTCGCGGCGCCTACGACCGGCCTGGCGACAAAGGTGGTAGCCAACGTTCCAGCATGCCTGCCGTCTCGTTGCCAGCCGCGCGCCAGAAACGACCGGCTGGGGTTTGCGCGCTGGCTGGTTGATCCGGCGAATCCGCTCACGGCCAGAGTGGCGGTGAATCGCAACTGGCAGATGCTGTTTGGAACCGGCCTGGTGAAGACAGTGGAGGATTTTGGGTCGCAGGGTGAGTCGCCGTCGCATCCGGAACTGCTCGACTGGCTGGCCACGGAGTTCGTCAGCAACGGCTGGAATGTGAAGGTATTCTCAAAACACTCGGTGACCAGTGCAACCTATCGCCAGTCGTCACGCGTTACTCCCGAGTTGCTGCAGAAGGATCCCGAAAACCGGCTGCTGGCACGGGGTCCGCGAGTGCGGCTCTCGCCGGAGATGATTCGCGACCAGGCCCTGGCTGCGAGCGGCCTGCTGGTTGAAAAAATCGGCGGGCCTTCGGTGAAGCCGTATCAACCTCCTGGGATTGTGGAGGGAGCTGAGCGGCACTGAGGATTACCAAACCGACACGGGAGAAAACCTCTACCGGCGCAGTCTCTACACGTTCTGGAAGCGCGCCGCGCCGCCGCCCTCCATGATGAACTTTGACTCAGCCGGCCGCGAAGCCTGCACGGTTAGGAAACTCGCACCAACACGCCGCTGCAGGCGCTGAACCTGATGAACGACGCCGCGTTCGTCGAAGCTGCGCGTGTCTGGCGCAACGAGTGATGATTGAAGTCACCGGCCAGCACCAGAAAAGCGGCTGGCGCTGGCGTTCCAGCTGGCCACGGGCCGGCCGCCAAAACCGCAGAGAACAAAGGTTCTGCTGGCAGGCTTTGAGCAGCACCTGAAGGAATACGAACAGAACCCGAAAGCAGCCCTCTGAGCCTGATGATCAGCTCACGGGAGTTCCCCATTGATGAGAAGCTTGACATCTGCGAGCTGGCTGCCTACACCGCTCAGGCGAGTTTGATCTTGAACCTGGACGAGGTCATCACGAAGGAGTGAGGGCGTATTGTCGCTCCCGCGAAAGAACATCACCCGGCCGATAGTAAGCCTTGGCGGGAATCCCTCCCTCTAGCTCAAGGCCAGCGGTTTGTCCCCCTGAAAGGGGACAGCGAAGCGAAGCGAGCCGGGGGTGTGCTACGAACAAATGCAGAACCCCTGCCGCAAAAACGCGGCGTCTCCGCTGGAAGGGAGGCTGAAAATCTGAGATAACCCGCTTTCGCGGGAATGACACTCAGGGCGGAGCGAGCGCAACGAGGTGTTCCAGACTCTTCTGAGGTAGTCTACATGAATCCACTGTTGGAATCACAACTCCTCATCAACCGTCGCCAGTTCTTCAGTCGGACCAGCACGGGTATCGGTGTTGCGGCGTTGGCATCGCTGCTGGATAACGATCTGCTACAGGCGCAAACCAAGACGGGCGGCCTGCCGGACCTTCCCCATTTCGCCGCCCAAGGCCAAAGGGTGATTTACCTGTTCCAGTCTGGCGCTCCGTCTCAAATGGATTTGTTCGACTACAAACCCAAGCTGCAAGACTACCAAGGCGTCGAGCTGCCCGATTCAATCCGCAAAGGTCAGCGGTTAACCGGGATGACGGCCACGCAGTCGAAGTTTCCGGTAGCGCCTTCGCGATTCAAGTTTGCTCAGCATGGCAAATCAGGCGCATGGGTGAGCGAACTCATGCCGCGCACGGCCAAGGTTGCAGATGAGATTTCGTTCATCAAGTCCATGCACACGGAGGCGATCAATCACGATCCGGCCATCACGTTCTTTCAGACTGGATTTCAGCTCGCTGGCCGTCCGAGCATCAGGGCCTGGCTGTCCTACGGGTTGGGCAGCGAGAATCAGGACTTGCCCGCCTTTGTCGGCCCTCGTGTCGCAAGGCACGGGCAGCCCAGCCGACCAACCGCTCTACGACCGGCTCTGGGGCAGCGGATTTCTGCCAACGCCGATATCAGGGCGTGAAGTTGCGCTCGGAGCGGATCCAGTGCTCTACCTGTCAATCCAGGCGGTATTGACAGCACCATACGTCGGCGCTTCTTGGACGATTTGAGCGAACTGAACCAACTCAAACTTGAGGAGACGGGTGATCCGGAAATTTCCACGCGCATTGCTCAATACGAGATGGCGTATCGCATGCAGACTTCTGTGCCAGAGCTCACGGATCTATCCAAGGAGTCTGAGGCGGTGTTTGAGCTCTATGGGCCCGAATCGCGCAAGCCGGGAACGTTTGCCGCCAATTGCCTGCTGGCGCGACGGTTGGCAGAACGCGGCGTCCGGTTCATTCAACTGTTCCATCGCGGCTGGGATCCAGCACCTGCACCTGCCCAAGCAAATCGTGGGACAATCTCGCGACACCGATCAGCCTTCCGCAGCTCTGATAGCCGACTCTGAAGCAGCGGGGTTTGCTCAACGACACGCTGATCGTCTGGGGCGGCGAGGTTCGGGAGGACAGTGTATTGCCAGGGTAAGCTGACGGCTGAAGATTACGGGCGCGATCATCATCCGCGCTGTTTCACGATATGGCTTGCGGGTGGCGGTGTAAAGCCGGGCATCAGCCACGGCGAAACAGACGACTATTGTTACAACATCATCGAAGACGCCGTGCATGTTCATGACTTGCACGCGACGATCTTCCACTGTTTGGGAATCGACCACACTCGTCTAACACTACAAATTCCAGGGACGACACTTCCGGCTGACGGATGTGCATGGAGAAGTGGTTACCAAACTTCTCGCGTGAGCGCCGCGCCGAGTGCGATTCTCCGGACTAGTTGTGTCTTTTTGTGTCCAAAGGATGCAGGCTCGTCGTCACCACATTTAATAATCAGAAAGGGAAAATCAGGAATCATGTTGACAGGCAAACGCTGGCCCTACCCAATGCTTGCGTGCTGCTGCTTCATGCACTGATCCCAGCGTCCACTTTCGCCGACATGTCAGACTCGGCCTCTTGGGCGGCAACTCTGGCGAGGCTACCGGATCACGCCGAATATCACCTATCTCACCGCTAACAATTGGGAAGCCAAATTGGACGTTTACCAGCCGACGACGGCGAGCGCGCCAACCCCAACTCTGATCTACATCCACGGAGGCGGCTGGACAGGCGGTGACCGCCAGGCAGCTTTCTTCAATACAATGCCTTATCTTGAGATGGGTTGGGCCGTGGTTAACGTCAGTTATCGTCTGGCCCGTATTTCGCTCGCACCGGCTGCCGTGGAAGATTGCCGCTGTGCGCGCTGCGCTGGGTGATCAGCAAAGCGAAGACTACAACTTCGATGATGAACAAGCTGGTGGTGACAGGAAACTCGGCGGGCGGGCACTTAGCGTTGACTACCGGCATGCTACCGGCTTCGGCAGGGCTTGATCGGGGAATGTCCCGGCAACGAGGAGCTCAAGGTTGCCGCAATCGTCAACTGGTATGGGATTACGGACGTTGGCGATCTGCTCGATGGACCGAACATGAAGACCTATGCCGTCACGTGGCTTAGCAGTCTGACCAATCGCTATGAGATTGCCAAACGGGTTTCACCGCTTGAGTACGTTCGGGTGGGCCTGCCTCCGATTCTCACGATCCATGGCGACGCCGATCCCACCGTCCCTTACAGCCATGGGACCCGCCTGCATGAGAGCACTGACCAAAGGCGGGTGTGCCCAATCAGCTTCTCACCATCCCCGGTGGAAACACACGGCGGCTTTACGCGCGAAGAAACGTTGAAAATCTTCAGCGACGTATCCTTCGAAATACAATTTGGTGAAGTAGCCGGGACCAAACTTGCGTCATTCCGCCAAAGCGGGAATGACGAATCCTGCATCCTGGAAAAGGTGTATCCGGATTCGTTGACGGTACCCTTGGACATCTCGGATAGATACCTGCGGAGGATGGCCTGCTCCAGCCTTCCCTTGCGCCGTGATGGTGCAGGAATGCGAAGCAGAAGGTTGATCTTTCCCAGGTTCGGGAATCTGGAGAGTAACGCGGGGAGCAACAGTCGGACTGTCCAGACCATGCTGGCTCTCGATATTCTTCATGTACATGCGCGCCTGGTCGAGAAAGGGCCGCATTCGATTTGGGCTGCCTCGAGCAGAAGCTGCTCGGAGCGTTGCCAGTCGTCGTTGGAAGTGAGCGGAATGCAAAACACGTTGCAAGACGTAGTCGTGTGTGAAGGTCTCGTTGATGAGTGGCGTATTAAGGAGAAGGCTGTTCGGTATGACAATCGCCCGCCCTGTGTACTGATGGCTCGACTGGCCCGGGTCCAATCTCGAGCAAGGTCGTCGTGAACAGGTTCTGATCCACAACATCGCCCCGTTTCCGGCGATCTCAATCCGATCTCCCACGGCATAGGACTTACTGGTAGCCCGCACGACTGCACCGCTGACGCAAAGGATGAGCTCGCTTGGTTGCGATCACCGCTGCCACGGCCAGTGCGATGAAGGAGACCGCGCAGCGTGTGAAGCGGCTCGGCCCAGATCGCGATGAGCCCGAGCAGCGTAGCCGACCGAGCGCCGCGTTGCGAATGTTGACGACCCACCGCCGTCGGACTTCCGAGCTGCGGGCTCGTCCAGCCGCAAGCACCAGCCCGAACGAGCAGCTTCTTCACCACCAGAACCGTGACAATCAGGATCACCGGAACTGATCGCGCTGAATGGAATCTCCTTGCCTGAAATCCAATCCCAGTTCATGCGAGTGGACACCCAGGCAGATCCTCCAGGCGCCGTAGACCAGGAAAAGCAGCAGCGATCCTGCCCAGAAGAATCGAAGACTCTCCTTCGGAACAGGTCGCCAACCCGCGAGCTCCCAGAGGATCCGGCACGGACCTCCGAGAAGCAAGACCAGCAAGGCAGTCAACGCAAGCGGACTTAAGCGGATGAAAGCGTCAGAGATAGCGCGAGATCGCCTTTCAAGAGGCAAGCCAGAGCTCGAGGTCAAACCGCAAAATGGACAGGGTCTGCCGGTCAGCCAGAGGGAAGCCACAAAGGGATATCCTCGGCTGCAATGGGAACTGGCAAAAACGCCAGAAGCATCAAGATGCTTCCTGAAATGCCAACTCGCCATAGCAGTGGCTTGTATTTTCCGCCAAGCGGTTTCAGATCGAAAGTCGTCGGTTGCAGTCACTGGCTCAAAGAGTTTTCTTGATTCTCAAATCCCACCAGATCGCGATAAGCAGCAGTGATGAGCGGCAAAAGTAAGCGGCAGGAGTGACTAGCAGCCCCAGGAAACACGCCAAAACCCCACAAACGGTTGATCAGTATCAATGCCACAAAGAAGAGAGTAAATCCGAAATAGTCCTTCTTGACCAACTCATGGCTGGCTTGCATGGCGGGCCAAAAATCCAGCTTCTTGTCCACAATGAACAGGTAAGTGAACATGTACATCGCTGCGACAACCAAGCCGGGAATCAGGCACAGCAGTGAGACCCAGGAATGTGAACACTGTCACCACGAGGCACGCCAGCAATGTGTGGGACCAAAGCGGTTAAAGGCCTTGAACAGGTCTCCAACTTCCGTCTTTCCGGACATCATTTTGCGGATGCAAGCGATGTGAAAACCCGCCATCAAAGGCCCGTTTAGAACCAACGGAATGCAACCCGTCACCACGGCAAACACCAGTGTCATCAAAACAAATGGCATCCAGTCGCCTTTGATGAGGTCCCAGCCTGCTGAAATCCAACGCCCCGTTTGGGCTGTACCTCCACTCGAACGGGGGCGGTGGCGGGCGGAGCTGCACGGGAAGCAGCCTCGTCCTGCTGCGAACGGCCGCAGGTTGAACAGGAACTTGACCTCGGGGTTCAGAGGAGCTCCACAATAGCGACAGTTCATGACGCCTCCAGCTTTCGCCGCCGCCTTTTCAAGCCGGCAGCACGAAGCAGAGTATTGAAATGGGTGCAACGGAGTCGGGCGGAAACTTCGGCGTGGATTATCCGTTGGCGCTGAGCCTGCGGTCAACAGCGAAATCCAGGCGTTTTCAGATGCAGTTCATGAGTCCCTTCCCTATAGGTCTTGGACTCGGCGTACGGCCCGTCCGTGACAGCCCTGTTGCGGCCGCGAAGGGTCTTGCCCGTGGCGGGGTACTCGGTGGATGGCCTCGGCGGCTTCCCGGCGGCGAGCAGCGCGTTCGACCACGCATTCCGCCGACCGAGGTGCGCCTGGACCTCGGTGGGCGAAGAACTCCCGGCGCGCCATAGCCACCGCCGCGAAAACGTATGAACTTGGGCATATCGGCCCCTTACTCCCTGGTTACAGACGGCAGGCCAAGGACGAACGTGCCGTGAGCCGGACACGCGCCCGGGCGATTTCGGACAATCCTCAAACCCGCCGTTGCCCGCTTCCGGGCGAAGTAGTAGAGCCGCAGGCGGCGTGAGCGCAGGCCGACTTCTGATCTTCCGGGCGACCCGACCCTCGATCCGGCGATCGGGCTCCGACCGTCGTAGATGTGGTAGTGGAGCGGGGGCGCGTGCTCCATGTGGGGCGGCGCCGCGCGCGAGGCCGCGAAGAGCGAGCGGGCCGTCGTCGTGGACGGCGCGGGCGGTGGCTCCTCCCGGCGTTCGTCGACCTGCACGCGCACCTCCGCGAGCCGGGCTCACGAATACAAGGAGGACATCGCGTCCGGCCCGTGCCGCCGCGCGGCCGGCGGCTACGCACGTCTGCGTGATGCCGCAACACGCAAGCCGGTGAACGACACGCGCGCCGTCACCGAGCTCATGCTCGCGCCGCGCCGCCGAAGTCGGCGGGCCGCGCGCTGCACCCGATCGCCGCGATCACCGTGGGCAGCAGGGCGGCGAGAGCTGACCGGAGATGGCGCGAGCCTCGCGACGCGGGCGCCGTCGCCGTCAGCGACGACGGCGTTTGCGTCATGTCGCGCGCGCGTGATGCGGCGCGCGCTCGAGTACGCGCGCACGTTCGACATGCCCGTCATCCAGCACTGCGAGGATCACACGCTCACCGACCGGCGCGCGACATGCACGAGGGCGCCGACTGCGACGCGGCTCGGCCTACGCGGCTGGCCGCGCGTCGCAGAAGACGTCATCGTCGCGCGCGACGTCCTGCTCGCCGAGTCCACCGAGCGCCACGCTACCACGTCGCGCACGTCTCGACGCTGGGCGCGGTTCGCATCATGCGCGAAGCGAAGAGCCGCGGTCTTCGCGGTCACGTGCGAGGTGACGCCGCATCACCTGCTCGCTGACCGGACGCCGCGGTCATCGGCTACGACACCGCGTGCAAGGTGAACCCCCCTGCGCGAAGCCGACGAGACGTCGAGGCGCCTGCAGCGAGGCGCTCGCCGACGGCACCATCGACGCCATCGCGACGGATCACGCGCCCCACGCGCCGCTCGAGAAGGACTGCGAGTTCCGGACGCCAGCCCGGCATCGATGGGCCTCGAGCTCTGCTTCGGCTCCTCCTGTCGCCTCGTCCGGACGAGCGACGCCGTCTCGCTCGACGCGGCTCGATCGACGCGCTCTCGACGCGCCCCGCGAAGCATCGCCGGCATCGAGCCGCGCGCGCTTCGCAGGCGGGCGCGACGCGCGAACCTCGTCGCTCGTCGATCCCGAGCTGCACTGGATCGCCGGAGCGACGCAACGCTCCGTCGAAGAGCCGCAATACGCCGTTTCATCGGCGCGGACATCACCGGCACGCGTGCTCTGACACTGTCGCGGAAGGTCGTGTGTCGCATCGATGCGATGGCCTCGCGTCCCATGAGCGCCGACGACAAGCGACGCTACCGCCTCTCGCCGACGGAGACGCTGCTTCCCCGGCGTCGCCTGTGGGCGCCGACGGCAGCGGCCGTGGGCGAGGTCGTCTTCACGACGGGCATGACCGGCTACCAAGAGGTGCTCACCGGATCCGTCGTACTGCCGGCCAGATCGTCACGATGACGGCGCCGCACATCGGCAACACCGGCATCAACGCCGAGGATCCGGAGAGCGTCGACGGCGCGCCGCAGCGTGGCGGGGTTCATCGTCCGCGCGCCGAGCCCGGCTGCCGTCGAACTGGCGCTCCGAGCAGAGTCTCGACGCAGTACCTCGCGCGGCACGGCGTCGTCGGCGATCAGCGGCGTCGACACGCGCCGCCTCACGCGCCACCTCGCGCGACAACGGGTCGCAGAACGGCTGCATCGGCACCGAGAGATCCGTCGACGCTGCGTGCGACCGCGCGCGGCGCCCGAACATGGAGGGGCTCGACCTCGTCGCGCGCGTGACGCCGAAGGAGCGCTACGTCGTTCACCGAATCGCGCGAGCGGATGGCGTGTCGTTCGATCGCGACGATCTGCATGACGGGCCCGCCGCGCCTCGACCACGAGCAGCCGTTGCACGTCGTGGCCATGGACTTCGGCGCGAAGCGCAACATCCTCCGCTGCCTCGTGGACGCCGGCTGCCGCGTCACGGGCGTCCCGCGCTTCGACCTCCGGCCGCCGAGATCCTGGCGCTCGACCCGGACGGCATCTTCCTGTCGAACGGCCCCGGCGATCCGGCAGCCGTCGGCTACGCGATCGAGACCATCCGCGACCTGCTCGGCAAGAAGCCGATCTTCGGCATCTGCCTCGGCCACCAGCTCCTGCGCGCTCGCGCTCGGCGGCCGCACCTACAAGCTCAAGTTCGGTCACCGCGGCTTGAACCAGCCGGTCAAGGATCTGCGACGACCGGCCGCGTCGAGATCACGACGCAGAACCACGGCTTCGTCGGTCGACGTCGACTCGCTGCGGGCAGCGGCGCGAGACCACGCACCTGCACCTGAACGACGGCACGAGCGAGGGGCTCGCGGCGTCCGGACGCCCGCGCCTTCAGCGTGCAGTATCACCCCGGAAGCCGCCGCCGGGCCGCACGACGCGCTCTACCTCGTTCCAGCGCTTCGTCGCGCATCAGATGGCCGGCGATAACGCCTTCGCCCGATACCGGCGTCCCCCATGGCGACCCGCACCATTCATTTCGTCAGCCTCGGCTGCCCGAAGAACCGCGTCGATACGCGAGGTCATGCTCGGTGTCGCGGACGAACGTCCGGCTATCGCTCGTGTGAGCGATCCGAGCCGACGCCGCAGGTCATCGTCGTCAACACGTGCGGCTTCATCGACGTCGCCGAAGAAGGAATCCATCGACCACGATCCTTGAGCTCTCGCAGATCACAAGAAGCAGGGAGTCGTGCCGAAGGCTCGTCGTGGCCGGATGCCTGAGCCAGACGGTACTCGGGCGATCTGCGAGGACGATGCTCGGAGGTCGATCACTTCCTCGGCTCGAGCGACATGCTGAAGCTCGGAGCGCGTGCTCGGCCGGCACGAGCCGAGCGCATGTCGTCGGCAATCCCGGCGGACTGGGTGATCGGCGCCACGCGACCCCGCGCCGTCAGTCTCGACGCGCGGGCGCGAGCGCCTACTCAAGCTCGCGGAGGCTGCAACCGCACGGTGTTCGTTCTGCGTGATCCGCAGATCCGCGGCAAGCAGCGCTCGCGGACCGGTCGACGTCGTCGGCGAAGCCGACGGCTCGTCGGCTGGCGTTCTGGAGTTGAACCTCGTGTCGTGGGACGCCGTGGCCTGGCCGGGATCTCGCGGAAGTCACCCTGGCGGACGTTGTCCGTCGGGTCGCGACGTTCCGGGCGTGCGGTGGGTCGGCTGTTCTATCTGTATCCGGAAGCTGGATGCCGCGCTCGTCGATCTGCTCGGAGTCATCCGGTTCGCCTTGGGGACATGCGCTGCAGCACGCCCGGACGGCATGCTCGTCGCATGCGGCGCGGGCGCTTTTTTGGCGGCAAGCACCAGCCGAGACGTGGTGACGCGGCTCCCGCAGTACGCCATCCCGAATCTCACCATTCGCACCGCATTCATCGTCAGACGCAGGCGACGGGGCGCCGGGTGAGGAGCTCCTGCGAGTTCGTGGAGTGGGCAGAGTTCGACCGCGTGGGTCTTCCACTACTCGGACGAGACCACCGCGCACGCCTACACGCTCGGGGACAAGGTGGAGCGCAAGGTTGCCCTCGCGCGAGCAGAAACGACTCATGAAGATCCAGAGGTCATCAGCCGCCGGAAGAACCGCGCGCTCGTGGGCCGTCAGCTGGAGGAGTGCTGGTCGAGGGCCCGAGCGAGGAGAGCGAACTCGTGTTCGTGGGGCGCCACGCGGGGTAGAAGAAGCTCGAGATCGACGGCCAGGTGTTCTCTCCGGAGGCGAGGTCCCGCCCCGGCAGATGCGTGAGGTCACCATCACCCGCGCCACGGATTTCGATCTGCTCGGCGAGGTCGAAACCGGGACGACGGGGACGCCGCGCCTCGAGCGCCCGGCAAGGCCACGAAGCGGTCGCACCTTGGCTGTCCGGCGCGGCGATCGCCACCGGCCCACACTCGTCCACCACCGCGCGTCGGACGGACGGCGCGTCACGCTGCGCACGGTGAGCTGGTTAGTCGCGCGCCGCGTCTTTCGCCGGGAGCGCCGGCGTCCCGAAGCGTCGCCCGTGGCAGGAACCCGGGCTTCGGAATCGTGAACTGCGCACGAAGTCACTCACGTCGTCGCCGGACTCGTAGTGGACGCGCATGAGGTCCCCGGGCTCGGCCACGATGTCGAGCTGGTAATCGTGAGTGAATCGCTTAGTGAATCCGAGGCCCGAGCGAACGTCGATCGACGACGACCGTCCCCGGGATCTGAATGGTGCCGTCAGACGGTACTGGCCCTCGCCCGTCTGCTCGACACGTCCGGCACGGCTGGCGGCGGCAGCGGCAGCGTGGGGCTCAGACACGCGGCGGTAGAACTTTTAGCCCCGCCGCCGAGCCCATGGCCAGCAGCCAAACCCGTCGCGATCGCCGCATCGGCCCAAATCTAGCACGCGACGTGCCAGAGCATCACCGACGGACTCCCTGAGGGCACTCAGGTCAATGATAACGGGTTGTTGAGTTTGTTTCCCTTCACGGCTCCGGAAGCGCGGCGGGAGCGATGGCCTCAGTTGCGGTAATAGGCAATCCGAGTTGGCGGGGTCGATGGTCCACAGGCCTGACCTGCCAGGTACTCTTTCGGCGTGTGGCAATGGTGGAGGACGCTCGAGAGCGAGAAAGCCTCAACCAGCGACCGCCCTAGTGCGCCACCTGCCGCGCCGCCGCCGCCCGGAAGCCTCGCTTCTTGCCGCTCGCAGAGCCTCGCGGCCTCACCGCGATCAGGCGCTCACACGGGTTGCGGTCTGGGGAGCGACGCTCCGGTGCAACCTCGCGATGGCCATTGTGGTTCGTTGCGCCGGCAAAGCGCGCGGCACGAGGAAGCTCTCGACGGAGGAGTGTCTCGCGCTCGTCGGATCTCGCCGCACTCCGGTGCAGGAGGTGTCGCTCATCGGCGGCGAGGCCCATCTTCACCCGGGATTCCCTTGCGGTGCTCCGTGCGCTGAAGGGACACGGCATCGAATGGGGATGACGACCGGCGGAGGCGTGGCGTCGACGGCGACCATGCGCCGCGGCGATGCCGGACTCGACAGCGTCAGCGATCCATCGACGGCCTCAGGCGGTGCACGACACGCTCCGCGGGCTGCGAGGTTCCCTTCGCGAGCGCGCTCGGCGCGGTGCGGCGTTCGAGACGCCGGCGTGTTCGTCTCCATCCAACACGAGATCAATCACGCACGAATTTCCTGGAGCTCCCGCGCTCCTCAGGCTCCTCATCGAGCCAGGGCAAAGGCCTTCCAGATCGCTCACCGTCGCGATGGGGCGCGCGGCCGATGCCAATCCTGCTTCAACCATTACGAGGCTTCTCGAGGTGTTTCCGATCATCGCGGCCCTCAAGCGCCCGCTGCGGCAGGCGGGCGTGCGGATGTGGCCGAGGTAACAGCATCAGCTTCGGGCCGTACGAGACGCTCCTCCGGGGCAGATGCCGCTCGGACACTGCTACTCATGTGGCGCCGGGGTCGCGACCCTCGGCATCAGGCGGACGGTACCATCGAAGACTGTCCGTCGCTGCCGACGACGGCGTGGGCGGGCGGCAACGTCCGCGAACACTCGCTCCGCACGAGATCTGGGACGGTCGCTTCCGCTGCGCTATCCGGGACCGGACCGAGACGATCTGGGGATTCTGCCGCACCTGCTGCTACGCCGACGAATGCCGCGCCGGCGCGTGGACGGCGTTCAGCCTGCTACTCGCGCCCCGGCAACAATCCCCCTGTAGTGTCATCATCGCGCCCTCGATTCTCCAGAGTCACTGCGGCTCTGCGCGCGGCTCGAGACGCGTTCAGGCTCCGCCACGGGGAGAGCCGTTCGACGTCGGAGCATTCCGGTTGATCGTGGAACCCATACCCTCTCGCGAGACCGAGGATCGGAGCGAACCATGACGAAGCGTCCCCTCGTGCTCCTGCGGCGGTTGTGAATCGTCACGTCCGGGCGGGCCGAACTGAACTGTCCGTTCTGCGGTGCGAAAGGCCCCGACCTTCGCTAAGCCGCACCTCCGGGTCCCGAGGGCCGCCTGAGCAGCCTCCTCGGCCGCGACAAGTCCAGGCGGTGGTCACCGCCTGCGGCGGCACAGCGCATCTCCGAGCCAGGTCCCCCCCGGCTCCACGCGGGCGGCACCGCGGCGATCAGCGCCGGGATGCAGGGCAGCGGCGGCGCGACGGGCAGCGGAGGCGCCGGATGACGTCGGAGGCGGCGGGCGGTGGTCCCGGGAACCGGCGGGGCCGTCGACCTCGGCACGGGAAGGCGAGGAGTTCTCCGGCAGGCGGCTCCGTGAGCATCTATCGCGCGACACGCCGCGAGGCTGAGCATCGCCCGGGCGGTCGCCCGTCCTCGGCTTGACGTCCCGCGGGGCGCCGTGCGACGGAAAGCCTGGGCGCCGTCCCCTTTCATGGAAACCGCCTCGCCCTCGCCCTCCGGATCCTGCCCCGCACCGCGCCGGATCTCGCTCTTTCGCGCCGGTTCCGCTCGTGGCCCTGCTGGCGGTGCTGCTCGCGCCAATACGGAGCGCCACGACGCCCCTCGCGCCCGAGGCACGATCGTGGCTTCGCTCAGTGCGCGAGCTCCGGGCGCGTCACCTCGAGATGACCGAGAGCGACGTTCACTGGGGTGAGAGCTTGCCGCACGGAGCGATCCGGTCCACTCGAAGCCGGGCAGCAATACGTAA